>Ga0065711_1036095_pt1 | contig 21465 bp, 1 predicted proteins | sample Hoacrofraction12_FD_59098 | JGI IMG/M metagenome (GOLD analysis project Ga0065711, IMG submission 59098) | Hoatzin crop microbial communities from Cojedes, Venezuela - Epithelial fraction 12 v2 (version 2) | ecosystem: Host-associated > Birds > Digestive system > Esophagus > Crop | place... | reverse complement strand
AAAAAAAAAAAAAAAACAAACAACAAGACTTGCACGAAGAATTGAACAGAGAAAAAGCAAATTAAGCACCAGAGGGTTTCAGAAAACAAAATCATTCACCAGTTGTGGACAGGAAAGTTAGGACTAAACTGGTGACATATTCCATTACTTCAGGAACCTCTTCTGTAGTTTCATTCCACAAAGTATGTTAAGCATCGTATGTCAAAGGCTTTTTGGATCCCTAGGCTCATGGAAAAATAAGTATTTCCATATGCATTTCAAGTGGTAAGAAAAGGCTATCTATGGGATGACTAAACTGCAGTTCTGTCTTGAGGAACGAAAATGTTATTTCAAATAAATTGCAAGTAAAAACTGCTCTCAGACAAGGAAAACCTGTAAATTTTTTCCAAATCCAAGTAAAATAATTTTATTTCTTCAAGAGAAATTATTCCAATCAATTTTACTGGCTGGATTAAGATAATAACTCAATGTAGAATCAGCCATCACCTGAACAGAATACTTGCTTTGAAATTATGACTGATAATGACAGCTATTAAGATCCATTAAAAAATGTCAAGTCCATACAAGGCAATTCCAAGCAAGGTTCTGGTAGGACACTGCTTAAATGCTAATTTTTTTAAGCACAAGAGTGTGCAAGCATTGCTGTTTTGAAGGAAAGGCAGATGGGCTCACTTTGATGGGGATTCATTTGTCTATATCAGTCACTGGGATTTACCTCCACCTGCCGAAGCAGTAAGCTGTTCCACAGGAGACAGCAGTCGAGGAGGTTCAGATGCTTTCCCTGGGAATAAGGATCAGAGAGAAAGATGCTGCTTACGAAACTCCAGGAAGAAACACTCCAAATGGAAGAGATTAAAGGCAGCTGGCACATTTGTGTACACTATCATTCTAAAAATCCGTGTACCTCTGAATATGTATTATGTCACATGCCTAAACTGCAGGAAATGCCGATGATTTTCAGATCTTCTCTGAATGCTTAAGTGACTCCATTATTTTTTCATACATTCTTGCTGTTGCATGACAACAAGAAAACAGTTCTCGGAGAATATTCAGCCTAATACTGTTTCATGTGACAGCTCAGAGGAAATCATCAGAAAAGAATTTTGAAAAATCTTCCATAAAGTAAACCAATGAGAAATAGCAGTAAAGTGTTTAATGCCTGTAATTTATTGTATACATACTCTGCAAAACTTATATGCATTTGGTGTGTGCAAAAGTATACACTTTCTTGACAGCACCAGAAAACAGGGAAGCTATGTACGAGTTTTTAACCTGATTTGTCACATCGTGTAAAAAGACATTGTGCACAAATGATATCCCCAAAGAAAAAAACCCAAACATTGGCTAAAACTAGAAGCACCCTTATTTACACACTAACACTTTAATATTGCATCACACCCACTCACCAAAATAAATAGAAGTACATTCATCACAATTTAAACACCAGTCTCTCCATATATTTTTTATCTTTCTGACATGTTTTGGTCTCCAGAAATAGCGGTACTATATCTAGAAATATGCAGTAGCTACTAGATTATGTTACAAAATGCAAAAAACATAGAAAATTAGTTTTCCTGGACAATATTTTGGGCTTTACACAAAAATAAATCCAGATTTCCATAGAGATCTCATATACTTCTTGAAAGATTTTTATTTTAAAGCACAGCACAGAGTTGCACACTAAGGCTTCCTGTGATATGCAAAACCCTGGCCTCCAAAAGACATCACTGTAAAGTGAAATACAGCTCAAGTGTAAATACAAGACATTTGCAAAATTAGTCATCAATAGAAAGTGCCCTTCATTGGATTTAGCATTAGCAGTAAAGAAGTAGCTACTGTAACTGTGCAATCAAAGCCAGACCTGGAAGGGTTTTATGAAAAATGTAATTTCACACTACCAAGTTGAAGGGTACAGAATCTGAGATAGCAGAAACCAACCAACCTTTTTATACTCCTACATTCATTATTTTTTTGACACAATTTAGTAATAAAGGCACATTGTCAAACAGTGAATTAAAAAAATCTAAAAACCAAACCAGAATTTCATTAACTACAATTAAATCATTAGCTTAACATTAGATCCTCATAAACCAATATAAGCATTCTTCCATTTTTTTCTTCACCTCAAATTCAGATCCACTTTGGACAGGTACTGAAGTATTCTTGTTAGATTACTACTGTTAATCTGACAAACAGTAAACAGGTTTTCGGCTACAAGGTCAGGAATTAAAAACCACAAATTTAGTTCCTTCCTAGCCAATTTACAAATATGCAGCAAATGCAAACACATTAGAACCCAACCATTTGTACAAAATCTGAAAACATTAGCATCCCGTGCCAATTATGAGAAAGTACTTCTTGACTGTAAAATTACAAATGCGTCCTTGAATAATTTTTCATATGAAATAGACAAAATTTAAGCAAAGATCACTGTGTGAAGAAAGTTGCACAGTATTTTAGGGAGGCTAGCAGAGTACATTCCAGTTGCCATCTAAAAGACAAATGACAAAGTGCTTTACAGATTAAGAAATTTAACTGATCTTGCAAGGTTAAATAATCAGGAAGTGGTGAAATAATCAGGTTTTATTTAACCTATAAGCTATGTTTATCTGAAATGCAGATTTAATTCTCAACTGAACCAATTTTGAATTAGTATATTTATTTTGCTTCATAAGAGACTTTTTTTCCCCCCAGCCAGGCAGGAAGTTGCTCACAGCTGATAGAGCTGTCTGCATTGACAGACCTAGAGCCTTTCTCCAGCTAAAAAGAATTTAAAAGTAAAAAAACCTAGTAACTTGATCATGGTCCCAGTGTTCACTGTCTTGAATGGATAATTCTAGGAACTACAACAGAAAATTTTAGATGGTCCCAACAAAGCAGAGTGAATACAACACACTTCTCGACAAGCAGTGAGGTTACACTATCTTGCACGGTCTCAAGTGCATACACTGAGAAACAGGTTTTGTTAGTTAATATAGAAAGTTAATATAGAAAATTAAAAATACAGAGGAGCAACAATGGCATCTTCATCTGAGCTCCCCATCAGCTAATACTGAATTAGGTTATAGAATCTATCCCTATAGCTTACTCATGTCAGTGTTTTACTGAGGCAGTGAAATGCTACACCATCGACAGAAAACATCTTAAAAGGCAAATCCGTTTTTTCTTACATTAAGAGTCAGATGTTTAAAGTTCAGCAGCTTCCAAGATTGTTCCTCACAGGCTGCTATCTGAATTGCTTCCTAGAAGCAGCACTGTTAAGAAGAGCCCAATAGGAAAGGTTCCTTTGTCATTTTTCTACAAGGTAATTTTTCCTTTTCATTCCTTTACTTCCCCTTCCCCCCTCCCCCCAACAAACACCCACAACCATTTTTATACCTTTCCCAGTACTTTCAGCATTACAACCTAACAGCCTCAGCAGCTGAAGCCAGAGGTAATATCAATGGAGTCCTGCAGCTCGAGGCAAAGCTGAGTACTGATACTGGTGAGCTTTGAAGGGCAACTTGGGGAAATCAAAGTAGATGCAACACCAGATTTGAGCTTCAGACTCTCAGTACAACTCTTGTAGACTTACATGAACCCTGTGCTGATCGTAAACAAATTCAGTTACTGAAAGAAACAGTCTTTAAGTGCATAGTAAGAAATAATGTGCAAATATGGGCATTAAGGTAAGTAACTGAACTAACTCTCCTGCTATACATAGCAGTTTAGATTTTTGGTTTGATGAAACTAATCAGAAGTATTAACTAGTTAACATGAAGTTGTTAACATTGAAGAGCTGCAAATACATTCTAACAAAACTTAACTCTGATGTGCTTTCTAAATAGTAAACCTAACGAGATAAATGACTGCTTCACATTTTAAATCATTTAACACATCGGATGTTTAATGCAAGAAAAAACATGTGCACTGTACACAATCTGTAAAAGCAGCAGAAGGTGTTAAACAAATGTGAAGATTTACAGGGCAGGAAAAGAATTCCCAAGCACACGCTTGAGCCCACAAGTTACATACAAACACTAGAAATCCCCGCTTTCAGGGCATGTAGTTATCATATTGAATTAGATTGGCATTGGAATTCCAGACACAGCAAAAGCCACCATAATCTTTTGGCCATATCTATAGCTGCACAAGTTACAAATGACACACACTTTGCTGTTTACAAATAAAGAGGTTCAAATTATTTTTATGGGTCCTCAAATCAGAAAATATGCAGCACTTTATTGCTTTGAACATCTGTGGCAAAAGCTGAAATAAAACCCAAGCTGCTTCTGTACAGAAGATGACATTTCAACACTTTGAGGCTCAAGTTGGGAAACAGAGTAGGACAGAAAGCAACTTCTCTAAGTCTCAAGAAATATTGGGGAACAAGAACGGTTTCTTTTAAGTGAATGGAAAATTGGTTGACTGGTATATGGGCCCACACAGTTCCAAGTCAGTGCATAGCTAGTCAGTATTTCTGCTGGCATCCTGAACTGGTTTAATCAATGGAAACATCTATTAATTTTATTCCACTTAATAATACGCATTAGTGCATTAACTTCTTCATAAAAAACCAACCCTGGCAAGTATTAAAAATAAATATCTTATTTAGGTCAAACTAAAGTGTTGCTTTTCAGTACTTTAATCCCTTTAAATATTCTTTTGCCCTCTAACAAGCAAATGGAAACTGAAGTAGAATAAGAGATGTATGGAGGCAGAGGGTAGCAGAAACATGAAGAGTCAACATCATAAATCAGTTAACGTGTCCTCAGCTTCTTAGACTGTCTCTTGCGTTTTAATTCTTCTTCCTCACGCCTCAGTTCTTCTAAGTCCTCCTGAACACCGAGTCTCAAGCTGCCAAATAAGATGAAATCCTTTACAAGCTGCTACTCAAGAAACATGACATTTGACTTCTACCCCTCCCCCAAGAAAAGCAATCCTAAAATTATACAGTTGATTTGAGCAAAAGTTTTAGATCACCTCAACAATCATAAAATTTAATTACAGCAAGAATACAGCTTTAAGAAATAAAGATTTTATCATTAGGTTAGAATCAAATCTTTTGAGGGAAGAAAAATATTTAAAACTTTTGTTAAAAAAATCAAGATTGTGGAAAAAACTGATTTTAATATGAAAGGTTTTCTCTAAAAAGCCGCTGAAACACATCCATCAATTCCTGCCTATGTAACTCTTACATACAAGTCATAGCAGGACTGACTCCTCAAGTTCTGAGAGCCACCTAAACTTTTTACATTGGAGGAATGAAAATGTCAAACAGCAGAGAAGCAAAAGACGTTGTTGCAAGTTCCTGGCTTGAGGTACCATTCAGGTAGCTACAAGCACAACGTTGCTCCACCCTCAGTCCATCTATGACTGCTGAACAGGCCCATGGAAGAGACTCTGCTGATATAGCATGTCTTCGCTACATCCCCCCCATAATTTCTTCAGCTTCCCAGAAGGCAGCATGTTGAAAGGGATACTTCAAACAGTATCCGAAATCACTGACCTCCTCTTCAATAAATAAGGGTGGGATAGTCTTGCTGGTTTGATACTAGAAATGGGTGTGGCAAAGTTACCATTTTGTGATCAGCCGCCACCTTATTTGGAGCCCTACCAAGTGCATTTGTACATCCATAGTTCATTATGAAGCAACATAAGGCAGTGTAGCATGCACCTCCATGTAAAAGGTTAAACCAGATGACACTGAGGATTGAACTGTTCTGGGCTAAACTGCTCCAGTACAGGCTCTGAAAGGGATTTTATTCCTAAACAAGCATAGCAAAGTCATCTTGAATTCAGGAAACTACAGTCATCCAAATTAAGAACAGAAACAAACACATCAAGGATCCATGTGATAAAACTGTGGCTTGAAGCATCATTGTTCATTTCAACTTAGAACTTAACAACTGTAATTTCAGTGGGCTTGCTTAGTTAGAAAAAGTTCCTCATTTCAAGGATCACAGTGCTTTTAACCAAACTCCCAGTGAGAAGTGGCAGAGCACTGGAAATAGTTAAACTCAGTTTTACTCAAGTTTATCCCTCCTTCCTTTATGGTAGCATGTGTAGTTAAGAGTTAGCCAGGTATCCAACTCTGCAAAACCTCACCCTAGGTCTTCAACAGAGCATTCGGTCAATAGCAATATCCCTGTAAAATTCTCGTTGTTTCCTCTAACTCCATTGAACAGACTATAGCTTTGCATGAGCTGCAGCTGTTCCCAAGGAGTAAGGAGGAATAAGGACACTGACTATAACTTCAAAAAGATGCAAGTTTCCAGTGCTCAAGGCACCTTCTGAATAACAGTCTAAAAATTTCAGCAGAACAAAAAAAGTTGGTACCTCAGTATATTTCAATATTTTCCATTATCTATAAAAACCTCTTAGAACTTTCTCAAAGCTTGTTCCACCAGCCATTAAAAAACAAAATCAGTTTATGAACACCAGGTTTTATAATAGTGACATAAGAATTGTGCAGGTCTAGAGGCCAAAACCAATGGTCAAAACTAATATGAAAATATAATCTTCATATGTGAAATCACTGATTACAAAAGTTTGTCAGAGTACTTTATGCATACATAGAAATATACACAAACACATGTATATAGACAAAAACAAATAGATCTCCTTCCAGTCCTCAAACTAGCAGAATATTGTAATGTTTGGGACAAGTCAAAGCGTTTAACATTTCAACTGAAATGTAAATTATTTTTAAAAATATTTTTGGGCATAAGTTGGTTTTGGTTTGGGGTTTCTTTGTTTGGGGTTTTTTTTAACAAGCAAAGTTTGTGATGTATGAGAATGAACATACATGATTTATTTACCATACCCACCAGTGGCTGGCTGAGTTTCATTTTTACCTAAGCTTTCTTTAAGAACTGGTAAGCTTATTTACCTCTGCTATAAAAAGCAGCAAATATCCACTAATTTAGCCCCATGACTTGGGCAATAAACAAGCTTCCCACTTTCTATCCGAGTTTAAATCCATGCATACCTCCTAGCTTCTTCTTTCTGTTGTTCTCTCCAGCTGCTCTCCATGTAACGTAAGGCATAATCACTTTCATCTTTGTATCTGGAATTTAAATATTAACTTTCAGCACACTAAAAAAACATGGTATGTACAGCCGAGTTCTAAATTCATGTCCTTTCTTACAAAGAACAATTACCTTGACATACACAGATTCTTTTACAACAATAAAAAGTTACAGGCCTTTAAAATGCTTGCTTTCTTATACCTTATTGTCAGACAAGAGGGAAGTATTTAAATAAACCAAATAAGAGCCTCCATCTTCCAGCAGTTCATAGTCATACCAAGTTAGATCCTCTTACAGAAGAGCTAACACTATTGCATTTAGCAGTTCTTATTCAGGCCGCTGCATTTGATGGATTCCAAAATACTGCAGACTTATAGAAAGCATTTTACCATCTAACAATAGGAAAGAGTTGCTATGAATTACACAGGTGAGACACTGAAGAAGCTGTGTTGCTTTCCAACTATGTTGTATTGCATCAAATTTTATTGCTCCCCAGAAGAGCACGGCAGGCAGGGTGAAAATTCAGGGTCCCTTCTGCATAGAAGCAGCTCTAATGCTTAAATTTCTGCAATGCAAAACCATTTTTGGATACCAGCACTTCCCCCATTTCTAACACACTTTTATTTGTTAAACTATCTTAATTTCTGTTGTTCTGATGCTTGTTCTGCAATATCTTAAAATTGACATTTTTTCTTACCTTTTCCGGTCATAGCCAAATATTTCCCGAATATGCTTTGATATTTCTTCTTGGGGTTCCCCTTCATCTTCAATGAAGTCATCCATTTCAGAGTCATATTCATCATCATCATCATCTTCTATTTGTCTCTTGTAACCAACAGGTGGTCTTCCAAGACCTAAATCACAGGCGAGTGAAAAAAAGCATTAATTAATAACATTTACATAACATTGATTTAACAGTAGTACTCCTTGCTAAACCTTGGGCACAGCCATTTTACAGCTCTGGGCTTCAAGGTGGAAAACTTCTGCCTGAAGTCAGCTAACAATTCTCAGAAACTCAGTAAAAGGAAATACTTCCTCTAAGTGGTGCTGTAGCAGATTAGGTATCAGTATCACCAACTGCATCCTGAGGAAGCTACCAGACCAAAGTCTATAGTCTTGTTCAGGGTTTTCTAGGCACTTATTTGCTGGAGTCCATGCCACTTGTTTCTGTCCAGAAGTAAATTTTTAGAACTGCTTGCTTACTGATAAGGTGAATTTGCTAAAACACTTTTATCAGTCACAGGTTTTCTGTGGGGTTTTAATTTTCATGTACCACTTTAAACATCTGTTATTTAAGACACTACAAAATTTGAAAGACTAAGCACAATTAAGCAATGCAGGAAGTGACTCCTTCAATTATTTTCCTTCTAACAGCATCCATATACCAACATCCATCACAGGCTGCTTAATTTTCATTCATGTAATACTGCACACCCTAGGCCTGTATTTCAAGGAATATGAGCATAGGTAAAAATAAATAAAAAGCTGCAAGGCAGAAAAAAGCATTCTACTGTTCAATGCACTCTTTTAAAAGCAAATATGGTATTTTGTCCAAGTCTTCCTAATTGCATCTATAATTGTGAAAGACCCTCAGAGACCTCAACTCAGACATATACAAAAAATACAAAACAAATAACTAACCAAAAAAAATTATTTGCTTTAGAATTTTATACCTTGTGGATGAAAGACAGGTCTATGCTCTTGAAAGGATCTCATTCCATTTATCTGTCCATTGCTAGGTCTTGTGACTAGGTTTTTAGAAGAAATAGTTTCCGATACAACAGTACACTTCGGTTTTACAGTTGCACCCAAGCCGCTGCCTGGTCGCCCAGGTCCTGCACCTGGGCCGATGCCTGGCCTTCCTGGTCCTGTTCCCAAGTTGCTGCCTGGTCGCTTGGCTCCTGTGCTTGGACTGATCCCTGGCCTTCCCAGGCCTGTTCCCAAGCTGCTGCCTCCTCGCCCAGGCCCGGAGCTCGGCCTGACTCCTGGTCTTCCTGGTCCTGTTCCCAAGCTGCTGCCTGGTCGCCCAGGTCCAGTGCTTGGGCTGACTCCTGGCCTTCCTGGTCCTGTTCCCAAGCTGCTGCCTGGTCGCCCAGGTCCTGCATTTGTGCTGCTGCCTGGCCGTCCTGGTCCAGTGCCCAAGCTGTTGCCTGGTCGCCCAGGTCCTGTGCTTGAACTGCCAGCCGGCCTTCCCGGTCCCATGCCTGAGCCACCGCCCAGCCGCCCAGGTCCTGGGCTTGAGCTGCTGCCTGGCCTTCCAGGTCCTGCAGCTGAGCTGCTGCTCGGTCGCCCAGGCCCTGGGCTTAAACCACTTCCTGGCCTTCCAGGTCCTACATCAGAACTGCTGCTCGGTCGCCCAGGTCCTGCACTTGAACCACCACCTGGATGTCCAGGTCCTCCTTTTCCTAAGCTGCTGCCTGATCGTTTTGCGTTGGAGTTGATTCCATGCTGAAGGGCTGCAGCATTTCCCGATTTTGTATGGGCAAACTTTTTCAGGCTGGATTCTTTAGCAGATGGTAGCCTCTTAACCCCATTGGCCACTGGTTTTGAGGGTGGCACATGAGAGCTTGAGCCAGACTTCCCAATACCATTGACAGGTAATTTACTATGATTGCTACCAGTAGAGCTTTTTAAGGAGCTATTTTGTGAGTTTTTTTCCACTTGATCAAATCTGGAGGAAGATGATGACCGTGAGTGTTTTTCAGTCAATGCTGGTGCTTTGGATTTCTTATCAGTACCACTCATAGAAGATGATAGACTGCCTTTTGGTGTGGAATGTCTATCTACTGAGCTTTTGTTAAGTTTTGCATTCACACATTCTTTCCGAGAAGTCACTTTTTTTGAAGAACTGGATATCCCTGCATTCTTAATCTCCTTCTCACTTTTCTTATGCATTTCTACTCTTTTGTTTTTGCGTTCCAAATACTCCCTCTCTCTCAATTCTTCTGCTGTTCTGGGTCTCTCTTCTACTTTTTTCACTGCTTTTATTTCCACTGGTTCATATTGTTTTTTTTCAGCAAGCCTCAAGAGCTCTGCAAAGTTCAGAGGTGCTGGTGCACTTTTGGGAGGCGCCTTTGGCTTCACTGCAGCTTTGGATGGTTTCTCTTCATATTCTTCTTGCTCATGCTCAGATTCAGTCTGACTGTACTCAAGTTGCTCAGTTTCATCTTCTGTTGCATACTCAGCCTCTTGGGCTTGAGCAACATTCTCACAAGTCCTCCTCTTTTTAGGCTTCTCTTCAACAGGAATGCCATTATAGCCATGAAAATTATCCTTCGTTCGTGAGGCCATAGCTCTTGCCTTTCTGTCATGTTTCAGTTCAATACGTCTAGCCAACAGTTCTTCTTTCTTTCTTCTTTCTTCCAGTGCTGTTAAAGAAAACCAGGAGAAAATTATGCAAAATTACTACTCTTTATTTCCGTTTCTTCCAAACTCATAAACTATTTGGGAATACTAGTTTAAGGATATCTGGCTAACAGTTATTCAAAATGGACCAGAAAGTGATCAGAGGTCTGCCAACAGGGCAAGCTAACCCACCTGAGTCAGCTAGTCCGACAAACAAAGGCGAACAATTAAGCCAAATGCTGCTACTGCAAAACCCATTAAGGTGATTCAACCAAAGCAGCTATCCAGCATGCTATGCAAACTAAGGAGAATTACTGTGTGAGGAGGTACAGGAGTTACGGGATCTCTGAGTAATGGAAGGAGTTCTGAGACTAAGCAAGAGAATTTTGAGACTGCAGAATTTACTATCAGATGTTTAAGGGGAGATGTGGAAAGGAGAAAATCAAAGAGTATTCGGGGGATAAGAATTGGAAAACAGGCTGAGTACACGTGTAAAGGGTGTAGAGGAGAGTCAGAAGACACAACAACAGGAACTCTTACTATTTTTTCCCCCGGACGAAGCTTTCCAAAGTTAAGTTACCAAAAGCCCAGATGGTTTCTTGCAGTATCTCTTCACCTTAACTACTTTTCAACCTCCAACAGTAAATATTAATCAGGTACACTGGCATTTAACTCCTTAGGAAAGCATGCAAACATCCCTAGTCCTTACTTAGTCCTAGCTTTCCCTCAGCATCAGTTATGTGCATAAACTCCACAAACAGATGTATAGCTGTATTTGCAAGAGCTTTGAATAAGGTGACAGTCTCTCAAGGAGTCAATGAAAGTCTCCCTTACGAAATATTTTGGACTGTTACCTTTTTTTCTTTTTTCTTCTTCTTGCCGTCTGAGAAATGCTTGCACTGCTGCAGACTCTACACCTTTGACTTTTGGAACCTTTTTGGGAGGACCAACAGCCAAACTGTACCTTTTCTGCAAAGAACAAAGAAATATGTCAGAAAAGTTAAGAAATGTAAAAGTCTAAGTTTTTAAACCTGAGGAGTTGTGGAACAGTCACGTACTTGACTTTAAGCATAGAGATGGTACAGAATAAACAATGAATTCCCATGAAGCTGAATTGTGACAGATACATTTGACTCCTAGCCCTACTTTGGTTCAGGCTGACTAAGGAGCAACAGGCCTCATGTCCTTGGGGTGAACTTGTAAGCTAGAAAGCCCCTGGCTCACATATAAGAGAGTGAAGGTGTCATGAAAAGTGTTTTGAAAGGTGGTTTCGAAACCCAAAAGTGCAAGATAATCAAAATACAGAACAAGATACCACAGCTAAAACGAAGACATCTATCTTGGCTGCTAGTCAATAGTATAGACAACTCCTTCACCCTATAAATATTACCATGAGGATGGCCCCAGTTTGAGCTCTCCCTGAACTGCAGCTGGACTGCATGCCAGGTGACTCTCCCCTTGAGGAGGGACACCTCTCAAGGTTAGGAGATTCCTTACCTGAGACTAAGATATCCTTCCTTACCCAAGGCAGAGAGATCCCTTACCCGCAACAGTTCCCTGGTAAGTGACAGACAGCATGCTGAATTAACATTATGAAACATTAGTAATCCATGTAGCTACTCAATGTTATTATAAACATTGTATGGATAATTCCATTAGACAAACCATTGACCAAGTCTGAGACTAAGATTGGATCCAGTCATGCCTAGGCTCCAAAAGGAGTTTAGAAAGCAAGGGGGTCCACTCTGAACCTCGTGATCCAACAGGAGAGCATTCCTTACTTTTTGCATCTCTGGTCTCTCTTTGAATCATTCTATTTTCCTTTATGTTTCTTCCATGCAGTAATTAATAAGGTGGCTCTTGCCAAATTTATTGAACCTTGTCAAACCACTGTTAAAACTTTGTTAAATTCCATTGAACTTACTCAACTCAGTCAAATGATTATTTTATCTCAATAAAATGTATTGCTGCTTCCCTCTTTTGAGTGAAATGCATTCCACTCATCTGTGACCAGAGTGCACTCAGCTTTCCAAAGGAATGAACAGGAAACCAGAAGAAAGGTAGGGATGTTATACTAAGCAATAAAAAGGGGAATCAAAATGTGGAACGATAACTGATATTAACAAGACTATTGCTGTTGTAGGTATTTTTGTAAAGTGTTACCCCTTAAGTTTAAAATTAACCATAGAAACTAAGAAACAGGATTTTGAATAATGTGTTATTGTTTCTGTAGAAGGATGTACCTGTCCAAAGTAGAACCAGAGTGTGATGAATCGTAAGAATAACTAATGAGCTATGAAAAACTGTTGAGATTGCCAAAAGAAACAGGTAACTAGGGGGAAGGTAATTCTGGCAGGGCGAGATCGCAACCACTGACTCAGGAACCACCTACCCCAATTATACCCCAGACTCAAAAGATGAAGAAACTGAGCATGCGTACTAGTTTACATGCTGGACAAGGAGACTTTAACCAATCATTTAATGGAACAACAATGCATATGTAGTAGGAAGATCAATATGTTAATGCTTTGTGTATAAATAACTGTTGATTTGGAAGCTTGGTGTGCTGTCTCGGGACAGACACCCATATTTGTGCAAATATACAATAAAATACCTCTGCTCTGTGTGTATATTGGCATACTGCACACCAGGTAAACAAACCTCGAATTTTGGGACAACAAGGAGACCAAGAGAAATGAGTAAAATGCACTAGACTTAGAAGGAATGCAACAGGTGCATCAGCAAGAGAATAAAAATATTTCTGGTCAGCCTTACTCTTTGACAAAGCAGGAAGCAAAAGCAGACTACGGCCCAAGCTGTCAGAGTCTGTTGCAGGTGTACAGGTCCATTAGGGCTTTCAGCTTTTTTGTGAATGCTCATTTCAGTTTCAGGTTATTTTATACGGGGGTGGGGGGAGGGAGGGAAATCAATGCAAAAAATGGAACTACTCCGAAAGTTGGTGCTACCTTCACCAGTATTAGTAGGTTGATCTAAAACCAGTGATATTTAGTTCCTCCTGCAGTAATCTTAAACAAAGAGTACTGTACATCAAGGAGCAAATGATCTGCATGCCAGTTCACCTCAATAGGCACAGGCCTGCACTCTACTAATTGCTTGAGACCCCTGGATGAACTCAGCAGGCTAACTGTGACAGAATATGCAGCCCCCACTTGGCACCTGGCAATTAGACCACCTGCATGTGGTGTAATTTGCCTGGAGTAAAGAAGGCTCCAGAGAGATCTTACTTCAGCCTTTCGATAGTTAGAAGGGGCTTGTAAGAAAGATGGGGACAGACTTTTCAGTAGAGCCTGTAGCAACAGGACAAGGGGTGATAGGTTTAAACCAAAAGGTAGATTCAGACTATATAAGAAAGACTTTTTTACAATGAAAGTAGTGAATCACTGCAACAGATTGCCCAGAGAGGTGGGAGATGCTCCATCCCTGGAAACATTCCAGGTCAGGTTGGACGGGGCTCTGAGCAACCTGCTCTAGTTGAAGATGTCCCTGCTCACGGCAGGGGGGTTGGGCTAGATGACCTCTGAAGGCCCCTTCCAGCCATTCTATGATTCTATGTCTCATTATATCTCGAAGTGAAGCAGCATGTTTTCATATAATGTCATTTTGGTTGGCAGTGGAAATGATAAATAGCGATGTTTACTTCCAAGAACATCCTATAAAAGCTCTGAAGACTACAGTGCTGGTGATCCTTGCCACAGACAGGATTTGCACAGCTTGCCATGCCTAGATACCTGTACAGTGCTGTAACAACTCAGAGCTCCAGCAGCTGAACAGATGTAAAGTTATCTATGCTGTCCCCTTTATTCCCCCTTTCCTGTTATCTCCAATAAATGTTATTTTAATCTGTATGTTAAGAGTCCAGGTGCCCTCCTTACTGGCATCTATCATGAATACTTGCACTAGTGTGCTACACCTGTTCAGACATTACCTTTCATAATGTACCAATTATCAGACTGGACATTAGAATGATAAAATGCAAGGAAATACAGACTTTTTTATCTTCTTCCCACAAACAGACTAGAGAAGATAAACAAGGCAATGGGAAGGACAGACACTTGCAAAGATAAATAAAATAGAAGCCAGCTAAATCCAGAAGCAGATGGAAAACAGAAGAAAATACATTTACAAAAACAACAACTCTATCTGAGGTTTGAGAGGTTTGGGGTTGTTTTTGGATTTCAGTAGTAAGCCAATAGATTATAACCTAAACGAAGATCTTCCACATGGAAAGTTAGGATCCTCACCACATGAAAGAGCTGTGAAATAGTCCCAAATAAAAACCAATATCACTAATAAAAAAGCCACACAAGTCAGTATTACCATAAATATCTTCCTATCCTCATGTAGCCTTATGAAACTTAACTAATTAAAATCTCTGGTAAAGATACCTACATCCAAATGTTTTAGGAGCAATAATCAGGCAAGCTAGTAGCATAACTCCCTACAGATTTCAGTTGCACCCAACAGAAGCCTTTGTTCTAATTCATTGGCACAGCAGCACACAAATAGATATCTGGATTACTTTAACTCCTAACATGCAAACCCACACATTATCTGTGTGTACACACGCACTAAGCCGCAAGGTTCAGATTCATTTCTAAAATGCAGCCAAAACTGGGTCCAAGGATGGCAGCCACAGTAACAGCTGAAATTACTGAAGCAAAATTATAAAGATACACCATCCACGTACACTGTAGTAGTAAAACCTGACATGTTGCCTCATCACATTAAAGACCTACTATAGTCAAGCTCATTTACCAAGATTCATCTCTGTGCAAGAGAGTTTACCACAGTCTGAGAACTGATTTTGTAAATCTTTATCACTTGGAGAAGCTCCAACTCTGAGCAATTTTTTGTACTTACAATTGAAATCATTAGAGAATCAACCATCATAGCTAGGACTATTTAAAGGCTAAGACGATAGCTGGAGCTGGGCTCCTTTCTTCTGGGAAGCTGAGGTCCTTCCCCAAATTTTGTGTTGTTTACACCAACAGTATTCCAAGACCTAACTTGTTCAGGAACCACGATGCAGTACTGCCTCTCAATTTTTGCTCAAATGTAGCCCGTGACTCAGTGGCCCAAAGTAATCTGGCACGCTCCATCTAAACCAGAACAGATAGAGAAGCAAAGAAATCCACACATAATCAGTGAAAACCCTTTCAGAAAAAGTTTGAGGCAAATTAGTACTCTGTAGTATACTCCTGTTAGTATAACATCTACATAAATTATGTTACTCCTGAAGTTAAACAGGTCATATTTTGCCATTAGTAACCTAATTCGACAAAACTTGGTTTAATTATTCAATTTCTACACAGTTTTTAAAAACAGACAAAACAGGGCATACAGTTGGACCTGATCTGAAAGGTCGGTTTTTCCAACCTAAAGTATTCTAGGGTCTGAAAGAGTTGTAGGCCTAAGGAGCACCTTTCAAAACTGCTTAACAGCAGGGACAAATGCAGATTGATCTATCCTGTTAGGAAGCCTTATAAAGAATTAAAGTGATGGGGAAGCAGTTTTCAGGCTTTGTTTCGCTGCACTACAACCAACAGTCCTATCCAGGAGCAGGTTTGTAAAGCAGCTTGACAGACATGCTGTTTTCTCACTGCCATTAACGCAGCAAATTGTGCCAAATTTGGGATTTAAAAGTCTCGCTATCAACAGCATTTCTTGATATTGGCTAACAACGGAAAACACAGCTAAACAATTCATAAATGAATACCTGTTTTCTGTACTGTGAATCACTACTATTGCTGAGAAAAGTTTTCTCCACCTTCATTTAGAAATAGCGTAAAATAATCAGCTTAAGTTTAGACCTTCTAAAAGCACTGAACCATGCACATGATCCACAAGCACCGATAAACTGTTTTACTTAGAGTGCCAATAAATGTGCATCAGATTCCAGGTAAACCAGACAAAATAAGCCAGGGCATGTCACTATCATCCAAGCAGCAGTTGCACTATTCTGGCTCTTTATAGCTATTGCCAAGTCAGTTAAATCAGACAAACAGAAACGTTTAGCCTTTAGGAGGGCAGGTCAAGCTGTTCCCAGAACACTGCACTACTCAAGTTGTAAACACTGATTCTATCTCTGAGTAGAAGAACCTGGTGACAGCTCTAACCGAATACTGCCGAGATACATGAAGTGAGCACTGCTTTACATGAAGGAAAAAGCAAAGGCTGTGGAAGTGCCTCTCCAACTATATACCTTCAAGAAATAACAAGTCTCTTCCTCCCAGAGTAGTATTTCTCCTGAGGTTTCTCATTTTTTACCTTCACCTCTGCAAACCTCGCTGTAGCCACCTACGCAACACCTGGCTCTCCCCAAATCTGACCCATGGTACTCTAAGAGTATGGTGGAAAGTCCATTACAGTGCTTTCCGCTTACAGCCAGAATCAACTGTTTCAGTGGGTTGTCCAGCATATGAAGTTATATGACTGACAAGGAAGCAGATTTCTGTCTGAAAAGTATACCTCAAAACAAAAAGATAAAATTTAAAAAGACTGGTATTAATATGGCAAATAAAAAACCCCACCAGGCCGCATGTGCCTGCACGTTCACAGACATGCATACCGACTTTGAGAAATACATATCAGATACAGTTTACATACATATAAGTAAGACACCCGTCCCTGAAACGCAGAGTGCCAGTGTCTAGTAGCCAGCCTCAGCCAGCAGGCAAGCTCCAGGTCACAAGTTTAACTGTGTAACCTGCAACCAAGGTTTTGCTCTTAAACCACTGACTTTAAAAAGTGGCACGCAATCCTCACACTGTTGCAGCTGTTTTGATGTCAGCACTCAAATGCGAAACCTTGGACTGTAAAACAGATATTACAAAATTATTGTAAGCTTTGTGGCATCCAAATGAAGCCCCAAAAGTTATAGACCAAATACTAGACCCAGACACAAGCAACAGTAGTAGTACTGTCTTTAACAATGATCAGTACTTACACTGGCAGCGACGCAAGACGTGAGTGATCAATTCTGCCAAACTGGATTCTCAGAGCACCTGTGCAACTGAACATGTTTGCTGCAGGCCTGCACAGGCAACGTAAAGACAATGCCATTTGTGCTATCCCGTGTGGGCAACTTGCAGAGGTTCTCACACAGTGGGTTTTTTTTGATTACTTGTTTTCCACTAGCAGGTTGTGACCCCTGTACAATGTTTACAGCTCTTCCTATTCTTCCCTACCATTCACCAACACCAAGACATGTAGCCCTCTCCAATGGGAAGTCCCTGTTTCCCCCTCAATATTCTTCGGGTTCGCTGACCCAATTAAGCTGCATGTTTGTGTCACTCCTCTCGCAATGCCCCAACACTAACAGTTCCTCAAAAGGCAGCATTCCAAATCGGTAAGGGGTAGTTTGTGCTAACTGCCCAGGGGCCTCTGCTGCCATCCCGTGCTTGTACTTCCGAGGCCTCTGAGAGACAGCTTAGCACTGTCCACTCTGCAGGCACCACGCCGGGGTTACCAGCAGCTCGCTCGGCAGCTGGACTTTCTTAGAATAAGTGCATGTAGTGCCTTCTCAACTACTATTATCAATATCTAGTTATGACAAAGGAAATGGTAGTTAGTAAGCATGCTTAAATTTATTTGATTCTCTTCAGGTTCTAAAGAGAAAGGCTTTACTGATAAGAGTATTTTAACTATCAGCTGTTCTTATCTCCCCAAACCAATTTAACCAGGTCACACATTTTACTCCTAAACGCAAAAATAATTTTCTTAAGAACACACCCAAGCTGAACCATTAGCTGAAAAAAGGCAGAAATTTCTTCTGCTAAATGTTGCTTCACACAGTAAAAAAAAAAAAGTCTAAAAAGCATACTTTATGCTCTCCCTTATGTAGTGGTATTGTGGTCCCCTTTTTCATCTGCTTAAGCAAGAAGAAAGACCAGGAATAGGAAAAGCTAAAAGTTTTGCACAATTTAGTCAGTGTTTGCAAGCGCCTGGAAGTTTGCTATCAAGTTCAGTCAAGTTCAAAGTAAAAGCCCTCCTCACCCCATGCCAACTTTTTTTACATTGCACACCTTGCAGTTCTCATGTGGACACCGATATAATACAAAGCATTTCTAGGCTCTGTTTTGAGCCAAATTTTAACCACATAATAAATGCATGCACACCAATTGAACAAGAGTCTGGTTCTACAGCAATGTGCACCTCGCAGCCATTCTCCACACTTCTCTTGCAGGGCTTCTCTGGCCTGTGGGCAAACGTTCGACAGTTTGTCGAGCACAATTTCATGGGCACGCTCTCTAATACACCGGGTCCTCTGAACAAACTCTGGGATTTTGCTATTACTGTTTTACATTGCAAATGCTTAACTTCTTGTAGCTACTGGTACTTGTCAACTGTACTGGAGGCTATTTTGTAACGACGCATACACACTATGTATCAGTCCAATTTAAAACGAAATTTCAGCAAGTGCTGACGTGGATGACAAGCTGTTTCAGTTTCAGGTCACCTCTTTGTGGTAAATGCTATTCCGTATCAGATTTTTTTGTAAGTTCTGTACAGGAAAGATTCATCCTCAGTCAAAAGGAGTAGGGAGCTATATCAGAGAATTTCTAATAAACTATTAGTGACAACAGAAACAAGGTGAAATAAAAGAATGACTTGTTTCCAACTATGTTCAGTGTTTTTTTAAAAAAACTGCAATACATTTTCACACTATCTTCCACACAAACATCTCAAAGTGCTTCACCACATCCACTATGTCACGTAAAACTTGCAGCATTAACAGACCAATTTAACCAAAAAGAGAAGAGCGACGTAGAAAGTATTTAATCTTACTGAAACCAACATAACATCTCATAACCGGTATCATGTCTAGTCAAAGCAAGATCACACTGGAAGTCTAATGAACTGCTAATTGAACACATGTAACAAGATATATACACACACACAATAATGAATCCCATGTGCTCGAATCATGTGAGAAAACTGGGTCTCTTTTCAGCAACTGCCATAAAGATTATTAGCAGCACATCATTAATAGCTCATACAGGAGTTCATATATGTACTATTTTACTTAGAAACAAAACCTGATGCAACTAATAGGGCATCAGAAGGCTGATTTCAGCAGTGTTCCTTCTGAATCTGCATTACCATAGGGAGATGAACAAGCAGGTCCATTTTTACAGAGACATGATGCAATACCTGTTTTAGGCAGGCCCCTCTTTTACAATAAAAGACCTTTTTATTTCTTAAACAGAGTTTTTTCTACAGTTTCTACTGTATATATATATATATTACAGTTGCACATGTTACTTCATTTTTTCATTACAATAGGCATGGAATATTTGTTTTAGTGCACTGTAAAGTTTATTTTAAACTTCTCAAAGGGCGATTCAGGGGATATGCTGATTAATGCAGGAACTAACATTTCTGGAAACCCATTAACTTTACATACCAGTAAATCTTGTAATTAGTCTGAATGATATTTTTAATAAAAATATTTAAGATTAATTATATTATTCTTATAGGCAGATATTTTACATAGTAGCTTTAATCTAGTGGAGTTACTTTGATGTCCATTGATCAGAAAACTTCCATAAGCCCTCTTCTGAAGCCTAACAGCTGCAGATAACCTCAAGCAGTGCCAACTGCAGCTCTACTTTTGCACAGAGACTAAGGCAAACTTCACAGTTAAAAGCCGCACCACTACCACGCTAGAACAGCAGGGAACCAAACTGCTTCAGCGACAGCTTGAATTGCACTCTCGCTCCATGAGTTAATCAGGTAAGCAAATCCTAATCCTGCCTTTTCTAAAAGGAGTAACAAAACTCTCATCCGTCGCACAACGAGTAGGATTGCCTCCCTCCACCATCACATCTGCAGCAGAGAACATGGCAGATATTTTATCAGTTCATCATCATGGTTTATAACGATTTGTGACAAAAAATAGTGGCACAGTACATTAAAGCTGCAGGAGAAAATAAAAAAGGTAAAAAGAAGTTTTAAATGTCTGGAGAAAGAACTACAACAACCCAATGATAATTTAGTGAAACACCTTGTTTCAAGTCATAAAGCAGGCATTTAAATGTCTTAAAGTATTCATATATTTAATATTTCCATATTTACATTATAAACCATATTTCTATGTAGAGCCAAACTAAATCAGGGTAAATATTAAAGCGTACATTTTATAATATTTTTAAAACACGATGGGTTCTGACAAATTACACATACCTACATTACGGCCAGTCCACATTATCAACTGGTCACAATATTAGCGAATATTACCAAAGTTTCACTAGTGACACAGAGAGACCGAGAGCCTCTCAATTCTCGAGTGTCTCCATTTCAGCAGTGTCTGAACCAAAGAGTATGCTGCTTCTGTTTTTCCTCTCGTTTATGCTAGAAACAACTACCCCTCTCACTTACACTGGTTTAAGCGAGCTAACCATGGAAACACAGAAGTCTGGCACTCGGTTAAAGAACAGACATGAAAAGTGTTTCCCTAGCTGGCGGCTCCCAAAGAGAAAATATTTTTAATCCAAATAAGCACATATGACTTATAATTTGGGTCCTGCCAAAGGAATGAAACCCAGTATATTAATGTCCCAAAGGGCCACGGGCCCTTCCTACTGCCAGGCTCCATTCGGCCAAGCAAGCGGGTTGTTTCACACCGAATCAACACAAAACTGATCGCTCGAGTTGAAATGCAAGCTGCTGAATTACAGACTTCAGAACAATACAAACCGAAAGACCCGTCACCGCACAGAGGCGTTGCGGGCTGTTCCCCAGCAGCGGACACGCAGGTACCGGACAAGGCAGCGCATTCATCCCAAACTTGGTCATTCTTTGTCTCCGACCCGCACTTGAGACGTGGCGGGCCTCTGTTTTCAGAGCAAACAAAAGGGCTGCTCCGCTCATGACCGCAGCCGCTGCCCTCCCGCCGCCACCGCCCGTGCTCCCCGGGCCGGGGTATTTTCGGCGACCGGCAGCCACCAGCGCCGGCCGCCCCTACCCAGCCCCGGGACCTGTTGACAGCGGCAGCCCCGCTTCGCCCCGCCGCACACCGGCGCGGCTGCAGCGCCCGACCCGGCAAGGCAAGGAGCCCGGCCTCGGGCCGCCCGGGCGGGCTACGCCA
>Ga0065711_1005051_pt1 | contig 21466 bp, 12 predicted proteins | sample Hoacrofraction12_FD_59098 | JGI IMG/M metagenome (GOLD analysis project Ga0065711, IMG submission 59098) | Hoatzin crop microbial communities from Cojedes, Venezuela - Epithelial fraction 12 v2 (version 2) | ecosystem: Host-associated > Birds > Digestive system > Esophagus > Crop | place... | reverse complement strand
CAAACCCCTCCTTAGGATCTTGTTTGTCTTGCTAACTGTGGTTAATGCAGGCCCTTTAGTTCCTCATTGTGACCTTGATGCCTGCTGCTTTACAGGCTATCAAGAGTCAGGCTCAGAGTATCTGTAGGGCTCACCACATGGCCGTGGTTCTCCAAATATCCCACACCTTTCTACCTTTTTTCCAGTCACCAGGGACTCACCTGACTGCCATGACCTTTCATTTATCGTGGAGAGTGGCTTGGCAACTGCATCAGCCAATTCCCTCAGGACTCCGGGATGGATCTCATCAGGTCCCATAGACTTACGTATGTTCAGGTTCCTCAGCTGGTCATGAACCTGATCTTCCCTTACAGCGGGTGGGACTTTGCCCCCCCACAGTCTCCATCTTGTGGTCCCTCCATCTTGGAGGGTAGGCTTTCTTTGGCCTTCCTATTCTGGCTGACATACCTGTAGAAGCCCTTTTTACTATTGTCAGCACCCCTTACAAGTTCAGCTCCAACTGCACCTTGGTCTTCATGACACCATCCCTGCTCAACTACGCAGTGTCCCTGTAGTCTTCCCAAGATACCTGTCTTTGCTTCCACTGCCCGTGCAGTTCCCTCTTGCTCTTTAGTTTGACCAGCAGGTCTCGACTCAGCTGTCCTGGTCTCTTCCCTTCCCTTTGCTGATTTCTCACACCTGGGGACTGAGAGCTTCTGTGCTCTATGGAAAGCATCATTAAAGCTCTGCCAGCTCTGTTCTCCCCTGTCCCTGAGGGCAGTTTCCCAGGAGGTCATACTGACTAACTGCTTGAGTGGCTGGAAGTTTGCTTTCCTAAAATTTGGGGTCTTGACATTACTCTTCACCTGACCCTTATCCCTCAGGACCATGAACTCCACCAGTGCATGATCACTGCAGCACAGGCTGCCTCCAATCTTTTTGTCATTGATTAGCTCACTTGCAGTGGTGACCATAAGGTCCAGTATCACATGCCCTCTGGTAGGGTGTCTTTTACCTGGCCTAAGAATTTCCCCTCCATACTCTCCAATAGTCTTCTGGATTGCCTGCAGCTCTCTGCGCTATTTTTCAAGCAGATATAGGGGTGGTTGAAGTCCCCCAGCAGGATAAGATCCTGCGAGCTCCAAGCCTCCTGTCACTGGAGTAAGAAGGCTTCATCAGTAGGGGTCCCCTTGATTGGGCAGCCTGTAGTAGACACCTACGACAAGGTTCCCTTTGTTGCCTCAGTCTCTCATTCTTACCCATAAGCCTTCAACTTGCTTGCTGCTATTCTTCAGAGACAGCTTTTCACACTCTTTCCTTTTCTTGAAGTAGAAGACAATGCCTCCTCCCCTCCTTCCTCACCTCACTCTGAACAGCCTGTAGCCATCAATGATTTCTCTTCATTTGTGGGACTGTCCCACCAAGTTTCAGTAAGGCAACTAGGTCATAGAGTTCTAGCAGCACTGTGGCTTCCAACTCCTCCTGTTTGTTGCCCATGCTGTGTGCATTGGTTTAGAACCACTTCAGCTGGGTTGTTGGTGGCACCACCTTCTTAGAAGAACACTGCTTAATTCTTTTGAGGTATTTGTTTGGTGTTTTCCTGTTGACCCCTATTACCTCAGGAGCCCCTGTCTCATCTCCGTAACACTTCAAGTGTGTTTCAGTGTAACCAGGACATCTCAGAGCAACAGGCTGAGGGCCTTCGCTAGCATCCCGTCCCTCTGACCTTGGAATGTCATCCCACAGCTTGTCGTGAGCAAGCCTGATAGTACCCACCTCCCCCTTACAGCCTAGTTTAAAGCTCTGTGAGAATAGACCCTCTTCCCCGTTTAAGAATAGAGAACTGAGATGACAGAATCCTTGACCATGTGGAGCGATGATTCATATTTCTCCTTCTCAGTTTAGCAGGGTATAAGGAAAGTAGATACCTTTAAGTTAATCCTAATTTATTCCAACAAAAAAAGGTACAGTGAATTGCATCTTTCAACTACCTCTTGTAGGACCCTCACAGTTTGGTCAGGTTGGGCCTCAGAAGCCAAACAGGGGAAAAGCAGTAGTTCTTTACTGCACAGAGGGAAGGCTTTTCCTTTACCTGGAAAAATAACACTAAAACCAGATGGTTCTCAGAGCTGTTTGTTCATACCGAGGAGTACAGATTTCTTACAATTTGTCTATGATGGTTTAACTACATCTTTGGTGTTCTGGAAGATCAATTGGCCAATATGTGCACCAGTGAAGCTGAAGAATAGCTCCTGTGAAATTTAGAGTGACGTGAATCTGAGTGAAAGGAGAATAGGACGATATGAAGGAGGGAAGAAGAAAAAGGCCACAAAGATGCTGCATTTTTATATGTATCTCTTTAAAGCACTGACTAAACTGTATTTATGTACCTTTTTAAACATGAATGTTGCATTGAACTTTGAACACTTTCAACAGGTGACGGGACATTGTGGTGCTGTAACGCGACAGGTGCTTAGGAGGAATCAATTCCTGTTCTGATGAGTATAAAACTTGAAGGACCTTCTCTGCCTCTGAACAAATAGTCATGTTTATTTAATTTAATATTGTTGCAAATCATATCTTCATAAATCGGATCAGGCAGGAAAATACACATTTATATATTGCAGTATAAACCTCACTTTAGCAGCTGTACTCCAATTTTATTTTTTTTTAATATTTATTATGTCTCTTTTCACTTGTGTTTACTTAGGAATTTTGAAACATCAGAGATGTCATGCAAACATGCCATAAGAAAATGAGGATCTAATTTTCTCAGGAGATTTTGTGAATTTTACTTTAGAGTAAAGAAAAAATAGAAGTACTTCAGAATTTTTCAAAGCAAGTCTCTCACACCTCATAATCACTCAGACTGAGTTCGCTTATAGAAGACTGCTATTTTAGGGTTTTTTAAGTAAGAGAAATCAGCAGAAGTTAATATGGACCAGGATATCTAGCCACATACAGCTAAGTATCAGGTATTGACATTTGTTTTTTTGTGCTTTTTGGATGCCTTCAGTATATATACCTGAGTACTTACATATAGAGATCTTCTTCTCATAACACAACTGTAGAAATAAAGTAAGCACTATCCTTGGGTTTTAAAACACTGTCTGCATAGTTGGGACACTGAATGTTATTGCCACTTTCCTATATGATCCCCCTCTAACTTCTTTCAAATGAAGGTGTAAGCAACAATGAAACTCCAGGAAACACAATTACAGATTAAGACTGAAAACTTTATAATGCTTGTAATTTAAAAAATCAAACAAAGTTTATTTTCTTAAGTTTATTAATCTCTCTGTTCAACAGAAATAGTTCTCAAGAAATTACGAACCTTAATGTTCTGATTCCATTTATCGACTGAGCACATTTCAAAATTGTTTCCAATTATTTGGATATGTGCTTGAGGCATGAATTTACCATGGTCCCACATGATTTGAGGAGCTCAAATCTTTCCTGAAGATTTTCCAGAAAATCTAACTCAAAAAGAAAATTCATAATTCCATGAGCAGGATGTCATGATATCATTTGTCTGTATTTGCCTAGTCAGAGAAGTAGAATTTTTCTTTCTCATCTTGTTCAATGTCCCACAGACTTCTCAGAGCTGCAGGTAAACATTTTTCCTATTTTCCTTCAGAGCTAGGGAATCCTGCATTTCTGCAAAGACTGTAGGATGCTGTGACAGAAATACTCTTTCTGTTTTCCTCCACATAAGGAGCAAGTGCCCACAAGTCTTGGGAAAACCCAGGCAAAGAGACTGAAAAATTCTTGGATTAAGAAAAATAAAGCAAATTAAGTCAAATGAAGGCTGCTAGTATAGATGAGCTGAAGCGGTATTTTAAGCTTCTGATTAGGAGCCATACTGACGAACAAGGACCACATTCTCTACTGACTGAAAATTTCATGCAAACAGTCTTAAATACCTACTAAAAATATTTGAACTTGCATAAACGAACCAACATTATACTTACTGTAATTCAGAGGAAAGTAAGCTAGCTCTTGGTACATAAGCAACTTTTTGTGCAGTTTCTCAAAGCGCTGTCTTTACATTTAAAAGGAAAGGTGTTCATTTTTTTTTTTAATCTTTTTTTTAAGTGTATCTTTAAAACCTGGTAATTAGCAGCAGCTATTAAACAGTCTTCATCTTTCTGAGCACTGGTTTTCAATTAAAGAACAATAATCATCTAATAGTGGTAATCTATAGAATATTATAGTAGAATTCGCATTAACCAAAAGCCTAGTTAGAAATCATGTAATGAGGATGAAATAATTAATATAAACCTGTTTATAATATTAAAGCCTAAAGAAGTCATAGATCAATACTCAGAAAAGTAGACACAAGGTATTCTTTTCCCATATGATTTTAGAAAATTTATTGAAAGCTGATATTTTCTGTGAAAAAAGTGGAAATAAAAGGCTGTTTGGTTTTTAGTTTACAAAAAGGCAATTTCTTGAAAAAACAAGGTTTATGTTCTTAAGATGTTCTTGCTTAGTAACACCACTATACTAGAGTTTAAGTTTTGAGAACAGTAATCTTTCTTTTCCCTTCCATTCTTCCATTCACTCAAAAAAGTAGGTGAAAGAAAGTTTCGTAAAATGTTTAGTTATGAAGAAATGTTGATCAGAGCTAACATTTTAACATTCCATCTATCATTTTAAATTTAGTCTACAATAAAGTGTGTGAGAAAAATCTCTGTGAACAAGTTATGTTTTGATTATTTTGAAATCACAGCAACATGCCTTCACAAGTACGAGTCATTGCAAATGACACTGTCTATCCTAAAAATAGATATTTTGCTTTCGATATTTTATGCTGCAAATCTAAATGAGTAGAAAGGTTTTGTGAGGATGTAGTCCATGTGATTGACCTCAAACTATTGTTGCAGAGATGGAGACAGCTGAGGGTCAGAATCTGCCACTTTTTCTCTGATGGCAATTTGGGCCCTTTATTCTGCAGTGACCAAACAAGGCAAATTCTTGCTGCTGGCGAACAGAATGAAAGATCAATGGCTATTTTTCTCTAATCACCAGTCAATTGTGAAAATAAAGAAAGAAACAATTTCCCTTATGGCTACTCCAGTTTCTGTATTTCTGAAATGCACAGATGGCCACAGATAGTCATAAGCTTTGCAGCAGTATACTGCAACAGGTGAAAGTGACCACAGAGATTCTCATAATATATAAATTTTGTGGTGGAATAAAGACATTTTTTTTTTTTTTAGACAGAGAGACTAGTCTAGCTCTTTTAATTTTCCATTTTAGTCTGTATCACTTACATAGCATTGTTTATAAACTGTTCTCTCCTTGCCTTTTGTGCTTTTCCACACCGATTTTTCATGACTGAACTGTAATGCTGGAAACAAATGTCTTCATGGTGGCAGGAAGAGGGTATATGAGCAAGTTAAAATTACTAGAGCTCAATTGAAAAAAGGATAATTTGTACTTCTCAATTTGCAAGCACAAATGTAGTGAAAATTCTACACAAACTTAGTGAAAAAAGGTTATTTGAGAAATACTATTTCTTTGCACATCCTATAATCAAGGTTTTAGTATTACAGCCTATTCTAGGTTTTTCTGATGCAATTTTTTTTATTACTGTTTAAAGTGTTATGGTTCAGTACTAAAACCACTGAGTGTAGTTTACTAATAACCTGAAAAACAAGCAAAGAATGATTTTAATAGTTAATGGCTTTGTGCAGTATTTTTTTAAAATGCAGTGTTCTTCTCATAATTCAGCTGTAGTTTATAGTTTATGGGTTTGCTGCAATCACTATTTGCTGGTCAGCTAATTTTTTAAACATAATCGAATAATCTCATATATAAATTAATTCAGTAAAATTATTTCTGCTTTCTGATGGTAAATATGTCTAGAAAATATGTTAGATCTTAAAATTAAATTCCTTTTCTCAGTCTACTGTTGGTTACAGTAAAATTTTTAATTTTAAATGAAAAGCAATCTCTTCTACCACAGACATCTCTGGCTGATACCTGCAGCTGGCTCTTTTATGTTGGTGTACTGTGTTCCTACACTCTGTCAGCAAGTAGATTAATTGTGACAACTAAAAAATGGCAGAATATGTTTTCATAGTGTAAAGATAAACAATACTGTCATTGCTCTTAAACACTTTTATTTATAATGCATTCAAGTAGTACAGTGATTGCAATTTTCCTCCCCTTTTCCATACTCCCACTTTCTTTAGCTTCAGGTCCGTGAAAATGGACCACCACTCTCCAACCTGCTGTTCATGCAGGTAGGGTCTCCATCCATGGGCAAAGTCATCAGGCTTATAACCAGGCAGGATCCAGATTGAAGGTCTTAAATGTGAGTTGAAGAAATTGGCAAACTGTAAGCTCCACATAAACCTGGATCAGCTTGCTTTCGAGTGATGAAAACATCTTCAGTTGCAGGCTACCAATCTGCTCCTAGCTCTGTGTAGTACTGTGCAACAGAGCTTTATCAAAAGCATGTATAATAAAACCCTGCGAATGTCAAACAAGAGTTAGCATTCTTCATGAAAGTGTGTGAGGACTCTTAAGAAACAAGGAGGCTGCTGCCAATCCTGTAGATGCTCGGTTTTGGGCTAGAAACACTTGTTTAACATCTCCATTAGCATGTTGTCGACTGTGTAGTAGAGGTAGACCTCTTGCATCTGTACTTTCCACCTTGACAGTATGACTAACAGTTGTTGTCATGTTTGTCAGGGTGTAGATCCAGCTACTTGGTCTCTTTTCCAGTGTTAGTTATCTTTCACTATTCTGATTTCTTGCTGGCAAAGATTTGTCAAGTGATCCTCTGGGGAAGGACACCATCTAAGAGAAAGATCAATTTCAAAGACTAATTTTACTAAGAAAGACACAAAAAAAGCCTGATTCACGATGAATTGCATCTGGGAAAAACTAGGAAAGAATAGCATAACTTCTGCCTTTCTTTTTTTGCTGTACCTGTAATTACTGGCTCTTCTAAGAGTGAATTTGCAATATTTTTAATTTCTATGTTTCCTCACAAATCCAGAAAACTTCTGTTGGAAAACTACAAAAGTAGAAATAGAAACTCACCGCCAAGATCCAAAAGGAGCTGAAAATAAGTGAAACAAAATCTTAGGTGAGAGAGCTGGACAGTCAGCTCATGTTTTTGTCTGAGGTACTGGTCAGAGAAAGTCTTGCCACCAGCACACCCTGAGACAACTGTTGATGCAGATTTCTTCCTCCAGGCACATTTGGGCTGGGTGCCCAGAGGATTAAACAAAGACAAGCCAAGATCTCTGGAAACATCTGCTTTTGATATGAAAGGACCATGATGGTCTGGAGAAAGAACAGAGAATGTGAATGGAACATCTGCTGGGAAAGAGGCCTGGCAAGAGGACATGAGTTTTGTTACTACGGTCTTGCAGATTTGTCTTGTCTGTAAAGTTATTTGTGGCTTGAATTTTTTTGGTTTGTTTTTGCTTAGGGGTTTTTTTGATTGCTGGTTGATTAATTTTATTATTTTGCATTCTATACAGAATTTATATAGCAATTTACTGGAGGAAAATATTTCGATTTATTTGAGCATTGATGGAAAATTTCTTGTTAACGTCTTTGGAATTAAGAAAGACATTGTGTTGCGTTTCACAGTAGGAGAGCTGCTTACATTTACTAAGGGTGCATGTGCACAGACGACCTGTCCCTCCCTACTTAGGCTCACAGTTCTCTCATTCTGCTACAGAGAATACATATTTGTCTAAGACAGTACTTTGAGATGACTGAAACCCTATCTAAATGATCTGTGTGTGTTTCCTCATTGAGACTGTTGTACACCAAAATAAAATCTAATTCCTAATAGGCAATGCTCAGGGGAGAGGATCTACTTTGAAAAGGTACTGTTCTCGATTCTGTGGCCAACAAAAGACAATTGCTGAACAGTCTTGTTTCCACAGAAAGTATAACATACGCCAAAGTTTTTTTAGCCTGGAGTCTCCAAGCCAATGGGAGTGTCTTGTTATGGGAGAAGGAGGAAGAGGATGATTGGCTTAGGATGTAGAAGGAAATCCTGTTTGTAGCAGATTTGGACTGGGCAAAGGCAAGCCGCTGAAACAGCAGCTCTCATTGTGAAGGGGTTTTAGCTTTTGTCTTCATATTGTCATGGCTCTGAAGGTAGTCTGTATCCAATTTATCAGTGGGGATTATACATTTACAGAAACCACATCAAGAAAAGCTTCTGGTGCTTTCAGTAACGTACTTGCTTCCAAACACAAAAGACAGAGTGTGTGCTATGTGGCACTGCCATCTCTGTTTTGAAGATTTCAGTAACAGAATTCCTCACTACAGATGGGTTTCTTAGCAGATTCCATGTTTTAAGGAGTATGCTCATGAGGGAGTAGTGTATGAGTATTTCAGGTCCAATACTGGCATGTGCTGTCAATGCTTTACAACCGGATCTGTTGCTCATGACTTGGGTGCAGAATGTGTGCCTTACTTGGAGGAGAGATTGTAGGAGTTGATGCCTCCTTTTGCGTCTCAGCAGCCAGGAAAGGTAACTGTACTGCAGAATAGCTGAGCTAAGCCTGCATCCCAGATTATGTTATTGCACACAGATGTGCAATGCAGTTGGTACACTTGAATTAACTGCCACAATGTTCATGAATAAAAGCTGCAAGATGATCACTTGGTTCAGTGACCTTGAGTCAGAATTTAAAAGCCAATATTAAAAAACAGTGCAGATATACCTCTGTACTTTACCATCCAAAGCCTGTATTTACAGTTCTGAAGAACACTTCACCCCATATCCTTCAAATCAGTGAGGATTTTCTCTGCATATGAATGGGAACAGAATGACAACTACAAGTAGATATTTATATTTCTGCACCATGCACACTTGAATCCCTAGTCCAATTTACAATTTTCCTTCTTCGTAATCTGTTCTGAGTTTGAAGAGGAAATCTGAATTTTATCTTTTTAATATGGACTGATTGATGCTGCTTACCAAAAAAATTATTGTGATGTTAGAGTTACTGTTTTTCTTAAGACATGTAAGTATGGCACAATTTCTTTCACAGTTCATAATGAAGTCTTGGCAGGCTAATACTCTTTTATTTTATGGTATTTTGACTTTGTATATAATTTATCAAGTCAGTAACACACCAGACTACCTGAGAGTTATAAGATATTATTTGTTTGTGTTAGCACTTGTTCTCCATTCCCACTCAGCAGATGAATGAGGCAAGTAATTCTTTGACTTGTCAGATTTGTTGTCATTTTTTTGTGACAAGTCTAAAATTTCATATCACTTTGCTAGTAACTGTGATTTCTATTATTACATTCTTTTTTCACATGCCAGAATAAACCCAAGGATTGATTCATATCTACAGAGTTCCTCAAAACCATGAAAAAATCTTGCATGAAATGGATAATTATCTGTAGGTTTGAGATTTTGAAAAGTATGTGAATCATTTTTCCTTAGACATCTGACACGTTGCCTGTTTTCAGGAGGTAGAGGAAAAAGTTAATACTCTTTAGAAGACAGTAAAAGGATTCTACGTTTATCAAAGTTTGTTCAAGTGTTAGTACTGGTGAGGAGAGGTGAGCCCAGATTTGAGAGGTTCCTGAACAGTACAGGTGTAAACTAAAGGCTGGTTTGGAGGTCCTGTGTTTTCACCATGGGGAAGCATTGAGATAATCCTTCCAAATTATTAACTGAAACCACTTTGACATCTATGATCATATCAGATATTCTTTGCTTGATTTTTAAATTAAGCTGAACTCTATTAACCTGATATGAACAAATATCTATAATAAAACCCCACAGTTGGTTAAGTATCATTCTGAGCAGATTACATTCCTAATTTAATAATCTATGAAAATTGACAGAAAATAAGAGAATAGTTAACCATGTTCTAGCAGACAACAGAGGAATGCCAATGAACATGCAACTGCAGGTAACATTTAGCATTTATGTAAAATACACAAGAAGAAGACTGGATTGACTGTGTTGTGTTTGCAGTGGTATGCAGTATTGATCCCAGTATGTTAGAAACTGTTTTCACCAAAAGACAACTAATATGACTTTAAAATACACATTACAGACGTGTAGATACAAAGGTGTATAAGAATGTCTACCATAAATCATGTGACTTAATTAACTTTAGAAACCAGGAAAAAATTGTGACGGAACAGATGACATGGATGTAAATCTAATACTTTTTTAAGCACTGGTAGTGGGTGGAAGTAAGGGCTGGTTTGGTTGTACTTCTGTGTTTTGGGGAAAACAGTTCAAGGCATAGCATTAGGTAGAAATTCAACACTTATCTAGGAGACTTTTGTTCTTTTTTGTTTTCTGAAAAGCTTTGATTTTGTGCATTTCAACACCCAAACATTTCTAGCTTATCCTACATCCTTCTTTTTCTGACTTTTCTTGGGAATAAAACCACTTCTCTCTCATAACACATTGATCCATGTCTCCAGCTTACAGCACAGAGCAGCTTCAGGTTCTATTTCTATATTTCTCAGCTATATTGCAATGTTGTCTGTTCTTCTCAAAATTTGTCTCTAAAAAATCATGGTTACCATTTACCATTTGTATGTTGAAATTTGGAGATGATTTTTCACTACTCCAGACTTCTTGGAATGGTAAGACAGATTTTATTCACAATAGAAACCTGTTAAAATGTAAGGTTCATAACATTTTCACTGTAAGCTTGAACAAAACGTAGTTTTCCTTTTCAGACTTCAAGGTAGTCTATGTTTTAGATCCATTTCTCCATGCCCCTCCCTAATTAACACCGCTGGCACTGCATTAATTGGCAAGATACTGTCCCTTAAATATGCTTCAAAACCTATCTTATAATTGGTAAACTGGTACATCTTAAAATAAAAGACATAAATTACTTTGAGATTAACCTGGGAATTTTAGTGGCCTGACAAAAAAAATCCTGGGAGTAATGATGACACAGAAAGCAAGCAAAGATAATTTTCTCTTAATAATGGCAAAATATTTTCATATCAGTTCAAAAGGTGCCTAGGTGAACAATTTATTACTAGTAAAAAAGGTATCAGCTACCATAATAATGCCTTTTGTTTTCGTATCAAATTTAACCACAGCTTTGCCGTTCTATGATCTAAGAACGTTCTATGATGCCAAGAAAGTGACAGAGAAGTGAGAACCACTTAATTAAAACAAATGTTTTAACAGTGAGGTGTAAGCTTTGCTAGTTAGCTTTATTACAAAGACTTAGTTCACTTCAGTGCATTATTTACTCCATGTTCTTAACAGTAGTATGTATACGGTTATGTCTAATGAGACTTTATCAACTGCTCATCATTTGCATCAAAAATTATCTTCACTTCTGTAAGGTAACTTTTTCCTGATGGACTTGTAACTCTTCTTTATTTCATCTGCCAATAGAAGGAGCTCCTGCATTAGGCAACAGGCTGAAGCTCCCAGGAGAACTTTTCCTCTTATCCGGACTGACGGATTCTGGCTTTCATACTGTGTGATGTGTACAAAAATTTTGATTACAATTTTGGTGCAAACTAGCCAGTCGTATTGCAAACAAACCCTGTGAGATTATTGCCAGATAGGAACCTAGCACTGTTTAAGATGAAGGCCTATTCAGGGAAAAAAAAAAATCAGTTAGATTTATCTGTTTGTATCTTGTCAAACTGCAGTGGCTGGCAACAGTCTGCTGTAGAGGGGTGGTCGGTGTTGCCCCTGTTCTTTATGAGAAAGGACATTTCCTGACTGCAAACATAAACTACTGAGTAGTGTTAGTTAAATGCTGAGAACCAGGACAACATAAAACACCAGTGCCTGAGGATTTTAAAGGTGTTGCTGATATGAATAGAGTAAGGAAACTCACATACACTCTGTATAGAAAGGGGGTAATGAAGCTGGAAGAAAGTGAAATAGGCACTGATTCAGTAAAATATATTCCAGTTTGTGACAGAAGATTTTCATATTTAAGTAACTGATGGATGTCAAAATATTTTAGGAGACACAGAAAATTTTGGCTAATTTGTTTAGGCAAAATAGATATATCATTTAACCTGATTTTAAAATAGCTTCATAGAAGCAAACGCTGCACTATTTAGGCTGTTTTCTGAAAATCTTTATTTCATTAGTTGGGCCTAGCTTTCTTAACCCCTGCTGATATACCTCCACATTATGAGGTACAACTGTCTTCCCCCATGGGCTTTTTATTTCAATGTTGCTTCCCTTCCCCTCTCTGCTTTTGATTTCAATGTTGCTTTCATTAACTGTTGTCTCATCATTTTCATACAGCATTTCTTTATAAAAAGGAATTCCTAGCTACCAATACCCAGTATGCCCTGCGTTATCTTCCAAGCAATAGAAAAATCTTCAGAAAATCTGTAGTTGTAAGCTAAATACCATGATTTGACTGCAATGTCAAATCCCCCACTTCATAGAAATCACTATGTTATTGCAGGATCAGAACACTAAACAAGCGATTTAAAGTCATTCTCCATTTTGGGTTGCAAGGAAATTTAACTGCTGGGCATTGGATTTATGTGACTGATGCTGGAAAGAATCAGCAGAGCTGGTGCTCTTGCCATAATCACAGGGTCATTTTATTCCTCACACCACTGAAGAGTAGGTTTCCTTCCAGAATATCTTTCACTGCCTTTTCCAGAAAACAGACTTTTTCTTCCTGCTGTCCAAGAAGATGTCTTTAAAGATGTCTTAATGAAACCTAACCTGTACTACACCTGACAACCTAGCTTATACTGTTTCTAAAAACTTATCTTCTTTTTCCTTTCTTTCAAATATTAAAGTCCTTTGTGAGTTTGTATGAAAGTGATACATGAATTGAGCACTTTAGCTACCCAGTGACTATGGATAATTAAAATCAGCAATGAGTTGATGGCTGGGCTAAAGAACTGAAGCAGCAATCTTTGTTCTTACGCTCTTCTGCTTCTTGTGTTCCTGTGCAAAAGTTACTGTTACTTTGATTTTTATTTTCATTCATTGCTGCTTATCTGAGCAGTTTTTTCTTCCCTCTATGAGTACAATGGTGCGAGAGAGAAAATAAAAGCCATAAAACATGCTTTGCTTGCCAAAGCGTGATGAAACAGAGGGCATTGTATAAGAAAGATCCCTCCTGACTTGCATTTTTTCTGTAGAAGAGTGAATTAACTCTCTTACTGGAGAACATGGAGTAAAAATTGAATTGTCAGGCAAAAAAAGGGTAATAATTCCTTCCAGATATGTACAGACTGGAGCCTTTACTTGCACTTAGGCTACATATCAGAGACCCTAATATACACGTACAGCTTCTATGGACAGATGAAAAAACATTGAAAAGACAAAATGAAGAATATCACACTAGACCTAACAGACACAGTAGGGTTTTGGGGATTTTACTTCTTCCTTTTTTCTACATATATCTTCTACTGGCTTTGTGAAGTCAACAGAGTTATGAAAATCCCCGTCGTTGGATATAACCCCCAAATACTCCAGGGTCAGGTTCTCAGGTGAATTTATTTCTTTTATCCTCAATATCATTCATCCAGTGTAAAAGGACCAATAAACTGGCAGCATATGCCTGGTTGAGCATTCCCCTGGTATGTGGAGAAACTGTTGTGCATTGCTGATCTGGTATGGATTTGCTTCTGTGCTTGCTATCTTCCTGAGAGAGAAGAAAAACGACGATACGGTTGAGCCATGCTCCATCATATCTCACACTTGAATGACTTCTATTGTTCTTTTCTCTCTTTAATTTATCTATGCTATAGTACTTCACTGCAAAATAGGGTTGCACTGCTGTTCTCTATATTAATAAACGGAGAGCTGAGATACACAGATTCCAGCCTTCAGATCAGTTTCATCTATCTCAGTACCTAGCTTGTTGAAAGCAACAGTCAGATCACTTTGTGGATCTGTGATGAAGTTTTATAAGAATCAAAGTTTCAATATCATTACTACCTATCTACCAACACCTTTAAGCATCTTTTATATATTCAAAAGTATGCAGCAAAGCTCAAGAAAACTTTATTTCAGCTAATTATTGCTTTCAATTTTTCTCAAATTCATAAGACAAAATACTTAAGCAGAGAGTCAAAAAAAAAGCCTCTGCTGTCTAGTAAGTCTGGGGTCACTTGTTTATCGTGATCCCAGACTAATTCAGGTACATCATGCCTCTAAACTTGGAGACTTTTTTGTGATGTGGTGTTGAAATTATGCTACCTGTGTCAAGAGATCAGAGTTCAAGTTAATGTCTTCCTAATAAATATGCCGCCCTCACAAATGATCTGGGAAGTTGGGGAAAATCTGTCTCTTGGATTTAGAAAGTGCATGGGTTCAATGTTGCTGTTACAACACTGTAGTCTAACAGCAGCATGGGTTTGAGAGCTTATTAATCTCATGATTACAACTCCAAGCTTACATGGGAACAGGGAGCAATTACCTTCAGGGTCAGATCTTTTCCTCAGTCACATTTCAGCTCTCTGGCAGTAGCTTTCAATCTTTAGATTTGCTCTAAGGTAGACCATTCTCCCTGCCACCCTCTGGGCTTAACTGTGCACACCAATATCATTCTGAACAGCAGAAATGCCTGCATGATCACAGCTGGTGACAGGTAGATGTTTCTGCCTCTCCTGGAATTCCTTGTTTTACCTCTATGCTTGGTCCGTGCAGTTAAGGAGAGGGTATGCTGGTGAGCTGCTGCACTTGACAGGCATCCCTGCATACTGCACTGGATAGGCATCCTTCTATACTTCATAGTTTTGCTGCTGATTTCCAATCATCTTCAACCATACTGAGTCTTGTCTGATGGAATATGCAAACAGGAAGATATATTCACAACACCCAAGACGTAGACCATAGTCACAGATGCTTTTAAACGACACAAATAAAGCAATAAACAAACAACCCCCAACATCTTACCTATTTATATGAAGGCTAAATCAGGAAGATCTCCTCCTTATCTAGGTGATGCACTCCTCTCCACACAAAGCTGCAGTCCGGCTTTCAGTCTTTGTGAATACCACTCAGAGAAAGATCCTACATCAGAGAATCTGTCAGAGAACCCATCTGTAGAAGGAGTTTCTCTTCAAGTTCCTCCAATAAAGACTACTTTTTGGAACACACTCTTACATGGCTGTTCAGATGTCTGATCCTGCAGATGTTCATGTTGTTGGAGCTTTGATCCTACAGAGACTCATGAGAGATTCATGTTGGTAGAACTGGAAGCGGAATCATAGACACCACTTTGCATCCCCACAGTTACCACATTGCTTAGTTATTCACCCATCATTCTTCATGATCAGAGTAAATATTGTTTCGCTTCTAGGATATGCAGAAGCATCTTTACTAACATAGGTGTAATCTTCTGTGTCTACTGACCAGAAAACAAAGTTCTTGCAGCAATAATCCATAAAATTTCCCTTTCTTTCTGGTGACTGATAGTCATATTTCAGTGTCAAAAATGTCTTTCACTGAATGTTGTCACCTACAACATTAGCCAAGACATACTGTATGAATGTCTAAATATAACAAATGTACTCAATTTGTTAACAAATAATTCATATCAAATGTGACTCTAGTTAATCATTTGGGGTGAAAATATGCTCAGAGCTACTAATTCACAGACAGCTTTTATAAGCATTTTGAGACAATAGAGTGTCCTGGGTTTGGCCAGGACAGAGTTCATTTTAACCGGAATCCAGGAAGGGACAGAGCTGGGCAGGCTGACCCCACCTGGCCAAGCAGGGCAGGGTATTCCATACTATGTGCAGTCATGCTGGGTTCCGATGGGGGGGAAGGAGGGCAGCAGGAACTCTCTCGCGGCTCAGGAGCGCACAGCAGCGGTGGTTTGGGAGAGCGGCTGTCTGGGTTGTGTGGTTTGTGTTGTGTTTTCCTCTCATCTGTGTCGTCATTTTTACTGTTCCCTTTGTTTGCTGTTCTGTTAAACTGCCATTATCCCGACCCACCAGTTTCTGCCTGTTTCTTTCCATTCTCCTCCACACCCCAGTGTGGGGAGGGGTGGCTGCATGGCACTTTTGTTGCCGGGCACAGCCAAACCATAACATAGAGTTTCAGTGAAACAAATTAAAAGAAAAAAAAACAACAAACCCAAAACATGTTTATTGTCAGGAGAATTAAACCAATAGTTAACATTTGTTTAGACCATAAGTGGCAGGTTAAACTTGAGTTTGAAGTGCCCACCAAGCTGGTCTCCTAATCCCTCTCTCAGCAAGACGGTAGAAGAAAGCCAAATGAAAAAGGCCCTGCGCTGAGGTAAGGACAGGGAGACCACTCACCAGTTGCCACCACAAGTAAAACAGGCTCAACTCAGGGAAGGTTAATTTAGTTTATTGTCAATTAACAATGACAAGCCTAAAACCACCTCCCCTAACTCCCCTTTCTTCCCGGGTTCATTGTCGCTCCAGAGTCTTCTACCTCCTCTCCCAGAGCAGCACAGGGGAACGGGGAATGGGGATTGCAGTCAGTTCATCACACATTGTCTCTGCTGCTTCTTCGTCCTCACAGTATTCCACTGCACCAGTGTTGGGTCTCTCCCACAAGAGACAGTCCTCTATGAAATTCTCCAACATGAGCCCCTTCCATGGGGTGCAGTCCTTCAGGAACAGACTGCTCCAGCGTGGGTCCTCCACAAGCTCACAGGTCCTGTCAGCAAACCAGCTCCAGCATGATCTTCTCTCCATGGGCCACAGATTAATGGTGGTATCTGCTCCAGTGACAATCTCCATGGGCTGCAGGTGGATATCTGCACTAACTTGGAGCTCCATGGGCTACAGGGGGACAGCCAGTCTCCCTGTGGTCTACTCCATGTGCTGCAGGGGATTCTCTGTTCCGGCACTTGGAGCACCTCCTCCCACTCCTTATTCACTGACCTTGGTGTCTGCTTAGTTTTTTATAGAATCATAGAATCATAGAATCATAGGTTGGAAAAGAGCTCTTAAGTTCATCATGTCCAACTATCTGCCCAGTAACACCATGCCTACTAAACCATATCCCGAAGTGTCATATCTACACATTTTTTAATCATCTCCAGGGACGGGGACTCAACCACCTCCCTCGGCAACCTATTCCAACACCTGACCACTCTATCAGTAAAGACTTTTTTCCTAATATCTAATCTAAACCTCCCCTGAAGCAACTTCAGGCCATTGCCTCTCGATCTATCGCTAGTTACTTGGGAGAAGAGACCAACACCTGCCTCACTACAACCTCCTTTCAGGTAGTTGTAGAGAGCAATAAGGTCTCCCATCAGCCTCCCGTTCTCCAGATTAAACAGCCCCAGTTCCCTCAGCCACTCCTCGTAAGGCTTGTTCTCTAGACCCTCCACCAGCCTCATTGCCCTTCTCTGGACACGCTCCAGCACCTCAATGTCCTTCTTGTAGTGAGGGGCCCAAAGCTGAACACAGTACTCGAGGTGCAGCCTCATCAGTGCCGAGTACAGGGGCACGATCACCTCCCTGCTCCTGCTGGCCACGCTATTCCTGATACAAGCCAGGATGCTGTTGACCTTCTTGGCCACATGGCCATACAGCTGGCACATGTTCAGCTGGCTGTCGATCAACACCCCATGGCCCTTTTCTGCCGGGCAGCTTTCCAGCCACTCTTCCCAAGCTTGAAGCATTGCATGGGCTTGTTGTGACCCAAGTGCAGGATCCCGCACTTGGCCTTGTTGCACCTCATACAGTTGGCCTTGGCCCGTCGATCCCAGATATCCAGATCCCTCTGCAGGGCCTTTCTACTCTCAAGCAGATGGACAGTCCCGCCCATCTTGGTGTCATCTACAAACGTACTGAGGGAACACTCAATTCCCTCATCCAGATCATTGGTAAAAGCTTAAACAAGACCCGACCCAACACTGAGCCCTGGGGAACACCACTCACGATCAGCCGCCAGCTGGATTTAATTTCATTCACGACCACCCTCCGCGCTTGGCCATTTAGCCAGTTCTTTATCCAGCAAAAATAAGAGAAGAATTCTCTTACATTTTTCTCTCTCCTCCCTCTCACAGATGCTATGCAGTGTTTTTTACCCTTCCTTAAATAGTTTTCCACAGAGTTGCCACCAGCATTGCTGATGGACTCAGCTTTGGGAGTTCGGTCCCTCTTGGCTGTGTCTGACATGGGGCAGCCCCTGATCTCCTCTCACAAAGGCCTTGCCTGCAGCGATCATCCTTCCCATCTCTCTGCTACAAGCGTCTTGCCTTGTAAATCCAATACAGGAGAAACAGAAAAAGCCTGAAATCCACTTCTCCCCAAACCGTGCTATTTTCTTCAGATAGCAATTTAAGTATTTTGCAGGTAAGATCCTCAGTCTTTCTCTAGATGACCTTATGACAGCATGTGAACTTATTTGTAATTTGCACCAGTGAAATTACTTGCTTCTGTGATAATATCTCACTAGAATTCATAAGTATGTTGAAGAAGTTCATATCCTGAAAATATGCCTTTTCTTGCATTTGTCAACAGCAAATTTTCCATAAAAGCATAATGACCATCTGCTTCTCTCTGATGATCATCACAATTATAAACGCAGAGATGTTTTACCTCAAAATTCTTCCATCCTAACTTTCGCTGTTGGATATCTTTATGCTATACAGTTTTATGTCTTGGAATAATGCTGTGTTCTTTTTTCTTTTCTTTTTTTTTTATTGTTTCCATTCCATGCATTTTCCATTTTCTCGATTGTGTGAGTTATTGCCTTTTACAGCACAGCCACTTAGTCTCTATTAAATGATATGATCTAAATGTATGAACTCACAAGATTAATACAAGCAGAATGGGTTTATCTGTTCTTACATTAAAATGCTTTATGCTTTGTGAAAAATAATTATTTCTTTGTTTTATGCAGAAATCTATACAGTCAAATATTTAGTGTGTAACTGTGATCAAAACTTATGCTCCAGAGGATCTGAGTCACTCAGGGGACAGATATTAGACAGTTCGCCTCTAGGTCACTAATCTGAAAGTACTCCAAGTCTGACCAAAAACTGACTGAAAGCTAGTTTCCAAGGGAAACAGGTTTATTCAAGGCATCTTCTAGCAATTAAAAGTCCACTTCAGACTAAGCTTCATAACTGCTGACACCAATTACAAATCATATTATCACGATCCACAGTCATGTCTTTTAGTAGATAGTAACAAAGTTTGTGAAATATTAGCTTTGATTACCTTTTTAGCTGTTCTGTACAGATATTGAAGATGATTTCTGTCAGGTGTTTTCTCTTTTCCAATCAATCACAGCTGAGTATTGAAAAGCAACGAACAATTCTTATGTGTCGCTGATTTATCGCACTTTTCTTTCCATCTTATCATACAACAGAAAGGTCAAGAAATACATTTTGCTTCTCTCAGTCCTTTCTCAGTGTCACCATTTTGCCTACGTGCATCTTTACTCTTGATGGCTATCACTTTATTCAATTGTCACTTAGTACCTGTTGATCCTTGTTGGACTCTCATTTCAATTGCAAATAAACATCAAATCATTCCACTTACTATAGGAAAGTTTCAAAAATGAATTCCTTTTTCAAGAAAAAAAATGCTTCCTCAAATTTATAGTCTTTTACACATTCTCGTCCTTTTTCCTGAAATAAGTCATCTCTAGAAGAGATCCCTATAGGAATATAAAGGTGTTTCCCTGAGAAAAAAAAAGTCACTCACAGAAATGTTGTTTGAGGGCATTATTTTTAATTTATAGGGAGATTATGAATTTTCTTGTGCCAATAGTTTCTATTTTGTATAATTTTGAGAACCATTTATGTTTTGTCATATTTTCCAACTTGAGAGAAAATCTGTATGCATAATGTCTAAATACAAAAACCACATTGGACTCTCTTCTTAGATTGCATGATTTTAAAATGGTGGAAACTCTCCCTGCCTTCTTTCTTTCTTCTGAAATGAGAAAAAAAGAACAGCAACAAAACATAGAAAACTTTAGAGTGAAAATTTCTGACACTTTTGTTTAAGTTCTGAGAGGCTTTGGTTTTGGTCAAAGCAACAGGAGGGAGGGAAGGGCTTTTTGTGACTTCTGGAAATTTTCATAAGCAGAACCAGAACTTTTCTGCATGTCCCAGCATTCATTGCTTTTTAAGTATTTCTTTCTCCTAGGCTATATTTCCCAGTCCTCACACCAATAACTTCTGTTAGCATTTTCCTGCAACTGGGCAAGTCTGATAAATAAAAAAGCTTCCTTTCACAGATGGCATTTCTCTTAACATTGACAAACAACAGTGAAAAAAGGCCCCCATCATTCAGAATAATGGTTTCAAGTGCTCCAGAGTGATGATATGGGAGAAAATACCGCCCAAACATTTTTGTAATTGCAAGTCTTTAACTAAAGCTAAGGAGATATGGAAATGCTTTTCAAGGCCTCTTAATGAAAAAGATTTATTTTATGAAAATATATAACATGAATTTTAAACACATGGGGGAAATATTCTCCTGAACTTAGTAACTATCAACAGTAATATAAGATAAATATGTTAATTGTAATATGATGTTCTAACTACTTTACTTTCTCCAGCATCTCACGACCACAGGTTGTGTGGATTGTTAATCTCCCTAGAGAAGATTGAGAAATGTTTTTAATCTCAAAAGTTTTGGGTCATCCCTTTGTGTTTTGAGAAGAAGGAAGGAAAAATATATAATGTACAGCAACAGCATGCAGACTTAGAATGAGAACTGGTTTGCAAATGCTTAACCTGAAAATACTAGATGCAAACAGAATTGTTTCTATGTACAACAGAGAGGTTTATATTCAACTCACCGGCCCTGGTCTAGTGTTGCTGTGAAATCTGAATGAATGGTATAGAGAACAACTGATAATGTAGGAAAGCAGAAGCAGGCAAACAGATGGTCTGCTACCCAAGTCATCCTATCAAAAGCTTCTTGCTTACATCTGCCATTGTTTAAAACCTGCTTCAAACTTCCAAAGCAGAGCCTGTATCTTACCACTGGAACAAAAATGTATTCTCAAAGGATATGATGGCCTCATTAGTATAGGTCTTTGGGCAATATAACATAGCATTTGGACACTGTATTTCTGTGTTGTATTATGTTTATCTTGAACTGTCATCCAATCCCATTTTAGTAATTATTGGGTTTGTATGACAACAAACACGTGCATTTGTTTCTGGGTTTAAATTTGACCTCTGTTTGGGCTGCTGTCTGAAGGTTGTTGCTCACTTAAGTTTTCATGATCCTTTACTCAGATTAAGTAGACATCATTCAAAGCTCACTTGCTAAAACCAAGAAGTTGGAAGTATGTGAGCCTTCTTCCTCTCTGGGGAGGTGTCACTGCTGTGTCAAATTAAAAACGCAGATGTAAAGACATCAATACAGAAATTGCAGATAAAGGTAGGATACACTTCTGTTTCGGTTTCGGCTGCCGCCGGCAACAAAAGCGCCACGTGGCAGCCCCTCCCCCCGCTGGCGTGCGGAGGAGAATGAAAAGAAAGAGGCAGAAACTGGTGGGTCGGGATAAGGGCAGTTTAACAGAACAGCAAACAGAGGGAAA
>Ga0065711_1036094_pt1 | contig 21467 bp, 18 predicted proteins | sample Hoacrofraction12_FD_59098 | JGI IMG/M metagenome (GOLD analysis project Ga0065711, IMG submission 59098) | Hoatzin crop microbial communities from Cojedes, Venezuela - Epithelial fraction 12 v2 (version 2) | ecosystem: Host-associated > Birds > Digestive system > Esophagus > Crop | place... | reverse complement strand
CGGCGGCAGCAGCAGCCGGGGCGGGAGCGGGGCGGCAGCGCGGGAGCCGCCGATGCTGCTGTGAGATGGCATCATTCTGCGCGGCGGAGCGCGGCGCGGAGGGGTGAGGAGCCGCCGCGGCGGCGAGGAGAGGAGGAGGAGGAGGAAGAAGAAGAAGAAAAAGGTGGGAGGAAGGACAAGAGGAGGAGGAGGGAGCAGCTGTGAGGCTGCGAGCCACGGTAAGGAAGCGAAACGGGCTGTGCCGCAGCCGCTTCGCTCTGTGGTCTGGCCCGGCAGAGCCCGGCCAACCTGAGGAGGAAAACGGCTGCCGTTCTCCCCGCTGTTCTCGGCCGCCGGGCGGCGGGGGCAGGGGGGTGGGCGCTGGAGGGGCGCGGGCTGCCCCTGTCACTGCGGGGCGGGGAGGAGGGGAATGGGCGTGGGGGCTAAAATGGCGAAGGCAGCGGTGGCGAGGGCTCTTCAACTCGTCGTACCGGCTGGGCCCTCCTGGTGTGGGGGGTGGCTGTTGCTTCTCCCCGCTCGGTGTCCCCGTCCGGTGCCCGGAGAATCGCGGCGTTCCCCTGCCGCCCCCCGCCCTGGCCCGCGTCCGGGCAGGGCTGAGGAGGGCCCGCACCTGGCGGTGGGACGGAGGGAGGGTCGGTGCCGCGGTGAGGTTGCGGGGCGGGGGGGGAGTGTCGCCGGTGTCCGGTGTCAGGCGAATAACCTTGTTTATTCCTGTCCACGGCCTTTCGGGTGAGGGTGGCTGAGGGCTGAGCCCTGACCTGTGTCAACGCTGAGTGGATTGCGAGAGGTGTTAGTGACTGGGAGTCAGGGAGGCAGCTCCGCGGCCGGCCCTCGCTCGCTTATCTGCGGGGTGAAATCGGAGCAGAAGGATGTTGTTACGTTTCAGTCCACCTTCCTTTGGTGAAAGTGGGGGGGAGGGGAAGGGGGGAGGCGGTGAAGGGCTGTTTCCCCTCTACAATGAGCTGCTGTCACCCCTCTCACAATGTGCATAGTGTGCCTCCTCTCAAGAGGAGGGGGCACAGCAGGGTGGGGAGTCGTTACGGTTGCTGCTCGAGTTATACGAGTCTGCCAGGCTCTCCGGGTCCTGTTAATGTATGTTTTGCTGAGCAGACTGTGAATTCAAGACCTCAAAAGACCTATTTATGTCATTTATCTTTGTTTATGTTGTGGCAAAATGTTACAACTCGATGTAAGTGTTTATTTACTTGGTTTTATTTGTAGTTGCCTTATTTTTGGAACAACACCAGTCCTCGTTCCAATTTAACTAGGATGATCTAGCTCTGCTTCCAGGTCTACAAATGTTTAACTGTACATCAAATAGAGAAGAGGACTTAACACTAATCATTTTAGTGGGAGCCCTTCGACGTTTGGGTGAAACTGTAAAAAGACGTTTTCATATTTCAGTTGTATTTTCACATGGCACCTGTGTCATGTAGAAAATCATATCAGGATATTTTGCATTAAAGAAGCCCCAGGTTATGTAAGTCTAATAACACTGGCTTACTAGGTGATACTGTCACTGACTGCAGGTGGCTGGGTTATATATGGTCGTACATGGGAAAGACAATATGGCCCTCCTGGTAATAAGAGTCTCCCCTTAAAATTAGCGTTTTGGCTTAATCCCTTTTGTGGTACAGGAACAAACTGATTATTGGTGGGCTGTGACAATGTTTCGCTAACTTGGACAGCTGGGTTTTTTTGGTTTTTAGTATTGTATGCTGCCTTATATGAGTCTATGTTCGTCAAGGTAGAAACTGAATTATTACTTCTCATTGATTTTAATAGTAACAAAGATTAAAGAAATTTTGCACAGAAAAAAAATTGAAGGATTTTTCATCCTTTTGAGAAAAATTTTGCAGTTGTAAAAGCACAGTGTCTCTGGACTTTTGACAAAGACACTTTCAAATGGGCAACTGGAAGTACTTTCAGCTGATGTTGCTTGTGGAACTGTGGGTTTAGAATCCATTTGTCACCTCTCTGGTGTGTGTTTAGAGCTATATTTTAAACGTCTAATCCTATAAATGCTTCCAGCTTGAGTAACTTAGTACTGTCAATAGTCTTTTTCCAATGATACTGTAGAATAATTCTCTTAAATACATAATTATACTTGAAATCATGAAAGCAATTTTACATACCCAGGATTGATTTAATCTCTTGGCATGGGACACGCTATTACTAAAAGGATATGGATTATTTTTGTTGGAAAAATAGTTTACCTTTGTTGCTAAACATCAGTGAGCAAAACATTGTAAGTTAGCCTGTATGTTTAGGTTGAACGGTTAGCAATAAAGTTTAAATAGTCACCTGTCTACAAGTGCTTCTTAAATCATGGGAATACTGGCAGAGTTCAGAGCCAACCCCTTTCCCTGAGTCTGTGGAACCGTTGAAGGAAGAGGAATGTCTGCTAATTCTGTTGCTTTTCATTCTCCTTCTTATCTTTCCATATGAAGTTGGAAATTTTGAAAAGTTGGAATTTCTACCCACTTTCCTGTTGTTTTTTTCTTAGAAGAATATGCGTGGGGAAAGAGATTTCTCCTGGTCTTTGGATACAAAGGAGAGTCGGGGGTAAGGATCTATGACAGGAAGTTGGTATTGCATTCAGTTTCTTCATGCTTCAGTATTCCTATGCCATTAAAACACTAGATTTGAAAACAAAGGTACCATAATGAAAAAATCATTACCTAAGCTGTGTTTGTTTATTGGAAATGGCTACCATTTGTGCACTTAACACTCATTGTTAGCTTAAAAAAAAACATGACCCACATCCCCCCTCCAAAAACCCAAGTTCATCCTAGGATTTACTTGGGAAGAAATGCAGATAGTTGAGAAGGGTTGGTGAAGGAATAAATGGGGAAGAAAAAAAAAAAAAAAGAGCTTCTTGCAAACTAATCTTAAGTGATTCTTGCAAGTTACTTTAAACTTTGTTAAAAAGGCTCGCTTTCTTTATAAAGACTGAAGAGGAGTGAAGCTGCTGATAAACATGTCATATCTTTTAACCAAGGTTAGTACTGCTCTTAGCTGCTTCTGCACAGCGTAACGTTCACCTCAATTGGAGAAAAAAAAAAAAAAAAAGGCTTTCTAGCTCTGCACCAGTTCCATATGACTCAAAGTCAGTAGAAAAGCTGCTCCAGTGTGTCTTCCTATATGAAAGTGTGTAAATTGGGGCAAGGTTCCCCTGGTTCTGTGGTAGTGTCAGATTAACCAAAATCCTTTCAATTTTGCTGTGCATACGAAACTTGTAAACCAGAACTACTAAACTCTTCCTTTGGATTCTGAGTTAAGCAATGTCTAGCGACATTCTTCTATATTGCTTTGGTACTTTTGGCTATGTACAAATGTAGACAACAGGAGTTTGTTACATCCAGGTCCTTTTTAAAAGTTTGTGTTTGTTGCATCAGTAAGCCAATTTTTTTGTCTGTAGATGTTAGTTCACATTTATCGTGATCTGCTAATGTTCTTCCTCAGTGACATAAAATAGTCATAGTTAAGGACCATCAGAAGTATCCGAGATCTCACCTCTGTTTTCTTGAAGGAAAATGATATGGCTGGAGAGAGAAGTCCCTTCCTCATCAGCAGGAGTTGCGAGTGTCCGGAAGCGGCATTTGAAAGACTTGTAGAAAAGAACAAAACTTAGGAGTGGTGCATCCTCTTCCCCCCTCCCTCCCCCGTAGAACAGTGACATGGGATGGTTTTTGCTGAAATTTGCTATAATACCATTTAAGAGGGTGTTTTTAGCTGCTTTCTGTAAGTGAAAAGTTCTAGTTACTGCTTCTTGGGGTAGGTTTTTTCTTTGAGGACCTAGTAGTTTAACCAGGAACAGATTTTAGGTTTAGCTCTGTTTTGCAAGTGTAGTGTTGTTTTACAGAGGAGGACTAGAGATTCCAGAGAAGCTATGTGCTGTCAGAGTAGTTACAGTATGTCAGAATTATTTATCTGGGAGAGTGCTACGTGTTTTGTTTTTTCTTTTTTTCTTTTAAATTTCTTAGCATTTCAGGGAAAGTCAGGGAAAGCTTTACTACTACACAAGTGGTATGTAGTATGAAAAAATTAGTTATTGCATGTTTGCATGACCTACACTGCTGTGGTTCTGTAACAGCAGATAATGGCAAACTGACAAACAAACAATTTTCTTTTTTGCTCCTCTCCCCTTAGTCAGTGTGGAGGATTGTGCAAGTTTGTAATCTAATGCACAGTTAGATAATTCAGTATTGTCAGAAAAGCACTTTCATAATTTTATTTAAAAAGAATATGTGTTTGGATTTAACTTGTAAATTCTACTGACTTTGAAGAATAAACTGAAATTCACTGAGCTGGTTGTGTTACTTTATAATGGCTTTTGACTAAAAGTCTTAAAATTGGAGTGAAGCGCATGTTTAACAAAGTAGGTTACATTCTTGGGCTTTTGAAACTTTTTAAATTAATAACCATTTTTCTTTTTGTTGGAATATGTTACAGATGTTTATGTTCTGCTTCAGATGACTAGGGTCTGAGCATACTTAAATGTAACCAGTTCAAAACCTGAAGACTTCTTAACATCCTCACTGTTAAGGATGTTAGCTTGGAATGATAGAAGTAGTACGGCCAATAGTCTTTTCTTTTGTAGTGAATTTCAGCCTCGGGTGTCTAACGCAAGAGATCTTTCATTGGCTCAAATAATTTCAGAATAATTCTTTCAAATATAATGATCAGTTACTGAGAACAGTCTCTTGATTTTTCTTACGTGTAAATACGTTGAGAATACAAATACGTGTTTGCAGCTGACCTCAAGTAGTTCTGACGGCACAGAATTACTCCCATCTACTTTTTTCTATTAAGATTTTAGAGTTCTCGTGCTGAAAATCGTTGTGGAGATGGAAGAAAGCAATTTAAAAAAAGTGGTGGGAGGAGGATGTCACATTTTAAAAATAAACAGCAAAATTTGTTTTACACGTTAAAGTGTCTTCACCTTGCAGCCTGAAGTGGGCAGAAGAGAGCCCTTGTCTGTGCTTCTGTGAGTACAGACGAAAGTATGCAGAGTGTACTCCGTGCACTTTCTAGTTACTGCAGTTTCTAACCAAGTTTTTTTGCTATAAGCATTTAAATGGAGTAGGAGATTAACAGAAGAGTCCTTTAAAAATAGACAAATGAGATCGTTTGTCTGTTCCTCATGTAGGTCAGTGAAAAATATGAGAGCACTTTGGATTTTATGTACATTTCAAGGCAGTCAGTGATTCAGTATAGATGAAATCAAAGGAGTTGTAGTTTTAGAATAGGGGAAAGTAAACAGGAAAGATAAAGTTCATAATCTGTAAAATTGCACAATGTGTTTGGGCATCAGAACTGAAAAAAGAACACAAGTCCAGTTTTGAAACACAGTGTTATTGAGAAATTCAGTAAGGTGTTTTTTTTTTTTGTTGTTGTTTTTTTGTAAGAGTGAACTAAAACTGCTGAACAGATTCACGTTCATTTTAAAAACTGACCATATTTTTACTAACTGGTATATGGGAATTAGCGCTCTTGCATTTTCTGGTATATACAGTGACATTAAAGTATCTCTGTATAAACATAACAATCAAAAAGCAAAATAAAATAGGAATACCAAATAGAAGATGAAGAGCAACAGGACTGCCAAACTTCCCTCTTCTCCTCCGGTTGGAAGTGTGGAAGCTGCTTTTTCTTAAATTTCAGTTCCATTTATTCCTTCATTTTTGGCACTTTTTTATTTTCCACTTCTAGCTACCTTCTTACATGGCTATCTTTTTAAAAAATGATCACTGTCTCACTCTAGTATCTGGAAAGATTGTGGGTTTAAAAAGAAAAAAGTGTGTTTTGACTTCTGGATGCAAGTTACAAGGACAGGAAAAAATTCAGTTAGTATTGAAAATCTGGTGGAAGTCTGTTATTTTTGTGTCACTTCAAAAATAAAACATTAAATCCCTGACTGAATGTCTTGTGAGAGTGTTACCGTTTAGAGCTGAAAAAGCTATGTTGTCATGGGATGGTGAGTAAAACTGCATTTTTAAGGGAATAGCTATAGGGAAGAAAGCTAGTTGGAATCTTCGATGGTAACATGATAAAAAGACTGCTACTAATGAACTGGCAAAAACTGTAGGTGGTAAAATTACTTATTGAGTAATAGAAGTGGAAACTTCAGAGGGACATAACAGGGGCTAGTTTAATATTTGGTGATAGGTCTGCTTTTGTGCTAACATAAGAGACCTATTGCATATTGGAAGGAGTAGCTAAACATATTCATCAAAATAGTACGTAGATGAAGTATTTAGTAATAACAGCCCGACATAATTATGAACTGCTTCATCAAAGTATCCCATTAGGAATGGAATAAAAATTTAATGTTGGAATGTATTAAGAGTGTAACATATACTAGCTTCAATACTATTTTTAAATGAATTACATAAGTGTATTTGAAAACTGTGAAGTGTTACTGTTGTATGGCAGGTGGTTCTGGTACTATGTGGAGACCTGCTAGCTGTAGCTCTTTTACAGATGAACTATTATGTTTCTTTGTTGTTTGCATTCCATTTTTTATCAAGAAAAAAATAACTGATTCGGGAGAAAACTACGATAATAGTACTGCTCCTGTGCATATAAAATGGAAAATATTGTTTTAGCATAAAATGTAGTAAAGGGAGAGGAGACCTCCAGCAGGGGCTAACAGAACCTTGAATGGAGTACAAGTAAATTTCAGCCTGTGCTTTTAACCCTCTGTCATGCAACTAACCAAGGAGATATTAGAGCACACGTAAAACTAAGTTGGTTAGGGTAGTGTATCAAGAAGTAATTCATGCAAGATTCAGTTGGGATTGGCTGATGTATGATTCAAAATAAGGAATAGATTGTTACACAGACAAGGAGAAAATCCATTGATAATAGGAGTTTTAATAAAAAGGACTATACAGATTGCACTTTAGTGCATAAACTAACTGCATTTTTAAATACTTCCTGTGAGCAAGTTAGTCTAGACCGCCCACTACAGCCTTTCTTGGATTTTTTTTTTTTTTTAACTACCAGGGGCAGCTTGCTTTCAGAGTTGGTTGGTGTTCTTGCTTCAAAAGTTCCTTGAAAATCAACATGAATAAGGGAATAATTTTGAAAATTGGCTTCTTTCACTGGGGAGTTGGATAACCTTTTCTGTGCAGTTTTTGAAGTCGCTTGGTTTCAAGGCAGTTTTATTCTCAAGAATCAAGTTGATTTTAGGTTATAGGTCTTTAGCCTTTCACCAGAAAGGATACTGACCCTCATGAGAGTGTTTACATTTCTCATGAACGCCCGTCTGTTAACCTAAAGTGAAAATAACCTAAAGTGAAAATTTCAAACACTGGTTTAGTACAAAATATAAGTATTTTTCTTATAGCCCACTGATTCCTTTGTAATGTTGAATTAAACTTAATATGAAATGTATTGATGTGGTCCAGTATTGACCCTTGAGAAGAATCAAGCTTTGGGCTTTTCTGGTGAGAGTTATGTGTTACTCATTTACATGTTCTCAACTTGTCGTTTTTGTGTAGTTAAATTTGGGAATCGGATTAACTCAGATTATGCTGGAAAATAATTAGCAGAAGTGGGTAACTCTTTGTTTTAAGATGTGAGAATTACTTATCATCTGGGAACCTTACCAAGGATCAGATTGAATTCTCTAGCACTATAGAGACTGAAGGGCTGTTTTTGAAAAAACAAGTGGGTATGTTTGGGTGAATGCTCTCAGGCAGTAATAGGTAAGATAGTTGCAGTCTGTGATTGGAATTAGGACAGACATATTTTAGTGTTTATACACTGCTGAGATTGACAGCTGGAAAGAGGCTTGCATAGCACATTTTAAAAAGCAAATATTCAGAGAAAAGGGGGTGAGAACATGCAGTGATTTCTACTTACACCTCTCTGAGCTATTTTTTGAGATAGAGTTGTGAGGAGAGGTGGATCACATCAAACCTCTTACTGCCGAAAAGTGTGCAAAGACCCTTTCTACCACTTTAGCCTATAACACTGAGTAGCTTTCTCCTCCCCTCTTTGAATTGTCATCTTCTGCTGACTTACCAGAACAATGGGGAGACTGTTGTGGGGCAATACTAATGTATTTCCCATTATTGATATTCCTTGATCATGTTTCTTTCAGAGCCCCACAAAAACAAGGGGAGGGTGTAATAGAAACAACAGCACTCTTGGTTAACATCTTTGATGTGGTTTTATGTTGTTTTGGAATTTGTTGGCTTTTTAATTTTGCTGTGACTGCAGCAGAGATGTGCTTACACTAGTCATGGCTATTGTGACTAATAAGGTGGTGGTGACAGGCATGAATTCTTGTGGAAGAATTTTGTAAGCTAGCTGGGCACTCTTGGTATGTGCTCGGTCTGCTGCCTGTTCAGAGGCCCATAGTTCTCCATTGTTGATATTTTTTAATATGGAAATAATATTTAATATGGAAGTGCCTATATGTAACTACTGTAAAGTTTTCTGTTTGCAGTGTAGGTGTACTAAAATCTGCCCGTGTTTTAGATATATATCTTGGTATATTACTTTACATTGCTCTTAATGCAAGTCTGATAAACAGCTATTTATACCAACCCATTAGGATTATTTGTATCAGAAAGCAACCCAGAGAGATTGAGAACTAGTGTGTAGGTAGCATATTATGTGTTGTAGCAGATATGAAGGCTATTCAGCTGAATATTAAAATGAAGGAGAAAATACTCTTCACTAATTTCTTGACGTACATGTTGGACTGTTAGCCTTTAGCTATCATTGTATTGTTCAAGAAACCTGGAAGGTGTTTACTCCACTTGTTTCACTGTGCATGTGGTCCTATCTGTGATACACAGAGGAGACGTTGTGATATTTTTCGTTATTTGATACTGTGGTAGGACCTAGAAGCGTCATCATGATTAAGATTCACAGGTGACGAGTACTGTAAATACTTTGCCGAGAAGTTTTCTGTGAGCAGTGGAACTAGGCTTCGTACAAATTTTTCTTACATAATCACAATTCTCTTCTTCCTCTGCTCTTCTGGACCTTTCTTACTTGTAGTAAAAAAGCCACTATGCCCAGCTCCAGCTCAGACTGATTCAGAGCAGTGTCTGTGGTGATTGTGTAGCCTTTTAGCCAGGCACTCTGGATAGCTTGAGTTCATGCTGCAGCGCTTTGCTCAGCAAGAGCAGGAAATTGTGTCTTTTTCCTCTATCTAGCTGTTCATTTTTATGAAGCTCATGAGAACTTAGTGTGTCAGAGGACATTACTTCTCAGTTTATTTTAACTGAATCTGGTGGTGAACAGATTCATTTAGACGGATGGAGATGAAAGGAAGAGTGGGAAGAGGCAGGTGGACGATATGAGTCATACATGTGATGTTTGCTTGGGAAACCAGGTTAAAAAGGTCTGCTAGTCTAAGTGTAGGGCAAAACAGAACAGGCAGACCTGTGCAGTGGAATCATAGACTGCCATTTGTTTAGACCTCCATAACACTCTGAAAAATAGGATTTTGTAAACCTCTGTAATTGTACTATATTTTTTCTTATACCCAAATATGAGGCTGGCACTATGTTGTAGATATTGCATGGTTCAGTATCTAAAACAATGGTCAGTGAATGTGCTTGAAAAAATACAGAAAATGAAATATTTCTGAATGTAATTTGCTTTCCATACCAATATGAGTGGACAAGGATTTGTTTTCGGGTGGGGGTGGGGGGGGTGCGGAGATGTGGAGGGGCGGTGGGAACTGCATATAGATAGGCTTAAGAAAGACAAATATGGAACTATTTGTATCAAACCTGGTGTGTGAGGAATATTAGAATGTGCCCAAAGGAGGGCCACAAAGATGGTGAAAGGACTAGAGGGCGTGACTTTAGGAGGAGCAGCTGAGAATATTTGGTTTGCTCAGCTTAGAGAAGAGGATACTGAAGGGTGATCTTATTTCTGTCTACAAATTCCTCCTGAGGGGGAGCGGAGAAGGGAGTATTGATACCCTTCTGGTGTCTAGTGATAGGATGGGCGGGAATGGCTTAAAACTACGTCAGGGGAACTCCAGATTAGATACGAGGAAAAAGTTCTTCACTGAAAGTGTGGTCAAGCACTGGAACAAGCTCCCTAGTGAAGTGGTCATTGCTCCAAGACTGTCGCTATGTAAAAATAGAATGGAATAGAACATTTCAGTTGGAAGGCACCTATAACGACCATCTCGCCCAACTGCCTGAGCAATTCAGGGCTGACCAAAAGTTCAGGCGTGTTGTTAAAGGCATCCACATGCCTCTTAACGACTGGCAGGCTTGGGGCATCGACCACCTCTCTAGGAAGCCTGTTCCAGTGCTTGACCACCCTGTCTGTAAATAAATGCTTCCTAGTGTCAAGACTAAATCTCCCCTGATGCAGCTTTGAACCATTCCCATGTGTCCTGTCACCGGATACCAGGGAGAAGACATCAGCACCTCCCTCTCCACTTTCCAGTCAGCAACCTTACTAATGGTGCATTCAACTCTTGCATCCAGATCATTGATAAAAATACTAAACAGAACTGGCCCTAGAATTGAACCCTGAGGAACACTGCTGCTAGCTGGTTGACAGCCAGATGTAGCACCATTCATTACAACCCTTTGAGCCCTGCCCTTTAGCCAGTTCTTCACCCAGTGTGCCACGTACCTGCTCATCCCACAGCTGGACAACTTGTCCAGAAGGATGCTCTGAGGGACAGTATCAAAAGCCTTACTAAACTGCAGAAAAACTACATCCACCATCTTCCCTTCATCCATGAGGTGGGTGACCTTACTCCTGGAAGGATATCAAATTTGCTAAACAGGACTTTCCCTGTGTGAACCTGTTGACTGTGCCTGATGATTGCATTATTCTTTAAATGCCTTTCAGTAGCACCCAGTATGATTTTCTCCATAATTTTTCCAGGAATTGAGGTTAAACTAACAGGTCTGTAGTTTCCTGGGTCTTCCTTCATGCTCTTGTAAATTGGAATAACGTCGGCCAGTTTCCAGTCAGCAGGGACCTCCCCAGACTCCGAAGACCTCTGGTAGATGATTGAGAGGGGTCCTACCATAACATCTGCTAGGTCCTTCAGCGCTCTGGGATGAATCCAGTCAGGCCCCATGGACTTGTGAACATTCAGCACATACAGCTGGTTGCTTACAATTTCAGTGTCCGCAAACAGAAAGTAATTGTTCCCACACTTGTATTCCTCTGACTCAGGGGACAGGGTAGCCCAAGGTCTATCAGATTGTCTCTGAAAACGGAGGCAAAAAAAGCACTGAATGCCTCCACTTTTTCTTCATCTGTTAGATGACCATCTTCAACAAGTATCGGTCCAATGTTTTCTGTAGACCTCCTATTGCTATTAACTTACTTAAAAAAAGCCCTTCTTGTTGTCTGACACAGAACTGGCCAGTTTTAACGCTAACTGAGCTTTGGCCTTTTGTGTCTTCTCTCTGCATATATGAACCACGGCTCCTGTGAAGCCTAACCTGTTTTCCAGAGACCATACAATTTTTTTTTCCTCTTGAGCTCCCTATTTACCCAAGCTAGTTTTCTGCCCTGCTTGCTTAATTTATGACACAATGGGATTGCCCACTCCTGTACTTCTAAAAGGTCGTTCTTACAGACTGACCAGCACTTGTGGACTCTGCTGTCCTTTTTTCTCATTACACTGAAAATTTTAAACTTGACCATTTCGTGATTACTGTGGCCAAGACAGCCACCTACCATCGCATCTTCCATGAGTCCTCTATGCACATGTAGTAAGTCTAGCAGCATCTTTCCTAGTTGTCTCACTGAGTAATTGTGACAAGAGGTTAACTTCAACAAACATGAAGAATTTCCTGGACTTGCTTGTCAGAGCAGTGTGATAATCCCAGTTGGTATCTGGGAAGTTGAAATCTCCCATAAGGACAAAGGCTACCGATCCAGAAATTTCTCCTAGTTGCCTATAGAATAACTCATCACTGCTGAAGTCCTGGCTGAGCAGACACCCACTATATCTCCTTGGTTTTTCATCCCCCTAATCCTTACCCAGAGGCTCTCAACCACATTATCACTAAGTGTAAGGACTGTACAATCAAACCTCTCCCTCACATACAGTGCAACTCTTCCACCTCATCTGCCCTGCCTATCCCTTCTGAACAGCCTGTGGCCCTCCAACCCAGCACTCCAGCCGTGGAACTCCTTCCACCAAGTCTCGCTAATACCAATGATATCCTAGCTCTGGGAACTGACCAGTGCTTCCAGTTGCAGAAGTGTTCAGACAGCGCCTTTAGCTACGTCATTTAACTTTTAGGTTGCCCTGTGTGGAGTCAGTTGGACTCAGTGATCCTTGTGGGTCTCTTCCATCTCAGGATGTTCAGTGATGTAAGAAGAATGACAGTTTACTTTCCAGTTGAGAGCTGTGTAGGTCTGCTGTAGGGTGGGAAACTTGGAATTTAGGAATAAAATGCTTACAATATATCACAGATGTTGAAGTATCTCTGGAGAAGCTGTTAGTTGTCAGGAGGAACTAATACCTTGCCTTGCTGACAAGGCCTTGTAGACCCTTATGAGGAGACTGCTGAAGTTCTGCTAATGTCAAGGCAGATCCTAAGGAAGCCACTGGTAGGTCTATACCTGTCAGTATGTGCTGTGGGCTTAGTGAAAACATGAGAAATGACGTACTGTTCTGTCCATTACTGTTTTGGCTGGTCTGAAGCTCCAAAAAGTGTGTTGATGATAACAGAAAGTATGAGAAGTTTCTCAGAGCTTATTCTCATTTGTTTTGTTGAAGTTGGATTTTACTGCTTAATATGTCTGGGTCCCTTTTCAGTTCTCTCAGCCTCAAGTAAATCCTTTTCTGAGAATGCTTGTAAGCTACTCCTAGGTAAAGGAGTGAGGGGTATTGTCAGCTGAAGCTGGTTTTGGTAGTCCTTTTGAGTTTTAACAGGAAGACGCAAGACATTCTGGTGGCGGAAAAGAACCTGGGGGTCCTGGTGGAGGCCAAGTTGAGCACGAGGCACCAACGTGCCCTGGGGGCAAAGATGGTGAATGGTGTCCTGGGCTGCATTAGACAAAGCATTGCCAGTAGGTTGGAGGAGGTGATCCTGCCCCTCTGCTCAGCACTGGTGAGGCCACACCTGGAGTCCTGTGCCCGGTGCTGGGCTCCTCAGTATGAGAGACAAGGACGTATTGCAGGGAGTTCAGTGAAGGGCCGTGGAGATGATTAAGGCACTGGACTGCTTTGAAGAAAGAGTGAGAGAGCTGGTACTGTTCAGCTTGGAGAAGACATGAGGGGACCTCAGCAATCTGTATGAATACCTGAAGGGTGGGTGCAAAAAGGATGAAGCCAGGCTCTTTTCACTGATGCCCACTGCCAGGACTAGAGGCAGTGGGCACACACTGGAACTCAGGAGGTTTCCTCTGAACATCAGGAAGCACTTTTTCACTGTGAGGGTGGCCGAGCACTGGCACAGGTTGCCCAGGAAGGTTGTGGAGTCTCCATTCTTGGAGATACTTAAAAGCCATGTGGACACAGGCCTGGGCAACCTGCTCTACGTGGCCCTGCTCGAGCAGGGGGGTTGGACCAGATGACCTCCAGAGGTCGCTTCCAACCTCAACCATTCTGTGATTTTGTGATTATATATAGTGAATGTGTGGTTTATGCGATGAATGTTTGGTGCGAAGAGCACTCTCACTGGACCACTGACGTAAAAAAAAAGGGAAGAAAAAAAAAAAAGGTTCCCATGGTCACTATTGTCATGGAATATGTCCTACAGTTACAAATGTTTTGAACAGCTTTCAAGTCTTGCAGATCTTCTTGTATATGTAATATTTATAAGTCCTATGGAATACAGCTGTGTTGCGTTTACTTCTTTAATCATAAAGGCTTGGGATTTTTTGTCATATATTTTTTTAAACTCGCCAATATCCAAGGAATTAAAGGGATCTGCAGGAATCTTATCATCTTGATAAGTAGCTAAGTATTCTGTTAAATAAAGTTTCTAGTTTTTAATTTGTATAAATGATCTCCTAGAACTTTGTTTTTTTTAAGTGGAGATCTGCATTTCAGTCCATCAATATTTGTTTGACTGAAGTTTAAAACCAGGACTAGGTGCCACAGAAAGTAGTTTTTTGCTTAGCGAATCATGAAGTCATGGAATGGTTTGGGTTGGAACGGACCTTTAAAGGTCATCTAGTCCAATGCACCTGCAATAAGCAGGGACAACTTAAACCAGATCAGGTTGGTCAGAGCCCCATCCAACCTGACCTTGAAAGTTTCCAGGGATGGGGCATCTACCACCTCTCTGGGCAACCTGTTCCTGTTTCACCACCCTCACAGTAAAAAAATTTTTTCATTGTATCTAGTCTGAATCTACCCTCTTTTAGTTTAAAACCATTATCCCTTGTCCTGTCGCAACAGGCCCCACTAAAAAGTTTGTCCCCAGTAATGGTCTTACTACGATCCTATCCTGAAAGTCCTGCCATTGTGTGTTTCCCTTGTGTGGTGAGAGAAGTAAAATCAGTGCTATTAGCGGTATTATTTGAAATGATCAGTGAAAAACTGATTTAAATTTCCAAAATTTTCTAAGCTATTAAACAGTGACTTAAGCTACTGTTTGTATGATACTTCATAGGTAATGACACTGTTCAGTACTACTCACTGCATCTTACAAATTTCCAAGCTGATTATTAAAGTTCTTCTATGTTTTAGGGTCCAGAATACATCTTGTGCCATCTTTTTGCCTTCAGTTTGAGCATAGGACTGTAGATTAAATTGTTTTCGCAGGGATTCTTAAAGTTAATAACTTTTCTTTATTTGAGCATACTGTCAAAGAAGTTAGGACTGGTAATATTGTAGGTTCTTTGATCTTCATGATGCATAATTTTAAGACATAGCTAGAAAAACTGATGGAGAACATACATCTTGCATGGTTCCAATTGTAAATATTTTTTATTTCATAACATATGACTTCCACGTGTACTGCTGTGGTGGATAATTAAAATATTTTCCAGAAAAATTCTAAATGATTTAGGTGTAAAACTCAAAGACAAAAATATACATAGGACTGAAAGTTAAAGGTAGTGAAGGTGAAAACAACAAAAAATAGGGGTTTAAACAATAGGAAGTGATTGAATTCCTGCAGGTAAAAAAAAAGTGTGGTTGGGAATTGGCAGCTTGTGTTTGGGCAAAAGCAGAATACCAGGAGAGAAGGAACTTGACTTAGTCTGTGAAAAAAACCATAACATTTCAGTGTCATATAAACAGATCTATTGAGTTAAGTTGAAAGTATCCAAGACCTTCAGTGTAAAGCATTCAGATTAGAAAACAAAGGTTAAAGCTGTTTGTGTAACTTGGACTTTGCCTTCTTTGCATATGTCTGGTGGGAGTCACAGATCAGAGCACTGGTTACTGTTTTTTTCCGCTGGACTGTTTCTTTCAGTATATGCGTAAGAGAACAGAACAAGGCCTGCTGCTTAATGATGCCTTTTTAGTCTGTAGTTCTTGTTCTATATCTTTGCTTAATTTCAGTAAATTAAAAAATGTTAAGGCTTTCTACTTGACATTTTAAAGAAAAATCTCTTAACCTTACTTTTACAACTTTTGGTAATTTTAAGGGGGACTTACTGTCTTGATAATTGTGTTATGTTCATTTACAACTAAATATGACCCTTTTTAAACTCCTTGCTAGCTAGAAGGATATGTAACATAAAAGAATGAAAACAATAGTATGACTAACAGTATTTTCCTTGCTTGAAGTTTGTCCATGTGTTTAAACAATTTGGTTCCTTATGAGTGAGTGTAGCAGAGCGCATACATGAAGGAAACCTTCGAAATGTCTGCAGCATGTCAGGGTGCTGTTCCACTACCTTTAATTAGTTATACTGGAAGAGGAGGATTATAAGACAAGGTGTGAGTATTTTATATTCTGGCATCCTATTGAAAGGAATCAAACCAGCAACTATGTTGGTTAAATCTATAAGATCTCCATGAATATAGCTTTTTGCTGGAAGCTTCTCAACTGGAGAATGTTTTCTTTTTTTTTCTTTTCCCCTCAGATACTGGTTACTGGTTAATGAACATTAATACCTTGGCCTATGTAATGTCTCTTGTCTGTGTCCCTAATCCATCACACCAAAAACAAAGTACCTACTGGGCTTTGCAGTATATTCCTGGTTATTATATATTTGGTCAGAAAAGAGAATGGAATTGCTGACTTTTTGAATTAGCCTGTAATAGTAGGTCTTGAAAAGGAAGAGGACATCTGAAACTGAAGAGCAGAGATCAAATTTTCATGAAGAACATGAATTAATTTTGTCACAAACATCAAGCAGAAAGTTCAGTGGTTCTCAGATGGCTGTACTGGTGTTTGTGGAGAATATCCCTTGCTCATAAGCATAGTCTTTCCATTACTTCTTAAAGTAGCAAGCAGGCTTGTGGAGTTCAGGGAAACGAAACTGACTCAAGTTGTCTGTCTAGGTGTAAGTATTGTTGTAATTTTAGTTGTTGATGACCAAAGATATCCATTTAGGGAGTGTCAGGTCTTAGAATTTTCTTATTAGTGTTGCTGTAGACAAGATGAGTTGTAGAAGTAAGTGTTCTTCTGCCGTCCTGCTCAGTTCAATAAATACCACCACCTTATTTGGTATACAGATTCTTCTCCAGATCTGAAACAGATCTGGTCTCTACTTGTGTGTAACCAGTTTCTGAGATTGAACTTCCCCAATGTCAAAGGGAGATATCTTTTTTTTTTTTTTAATGATACAGAATTACTGTTTCTCTTTGTAAGGAATACAGTTAACATCTGTAGTAGCTTTTTTTTTAATCAATTAATTAGACATATATTCAGTTTGCTGCAACAAAATCAGAAAAACGCTGTGCATTTGGTAGAGATGTGATCAGAATATATGTAAATTTAAGGGGTCTTGGTGTTGAGAGTGTTCACTGAAATTCGATGATCCTCCTGAGATTAGCAATGGTTACCAGTTTTATTGTTAAAAAGTGAAATAAACTCTCAAATCAGAATTGCACTGAATAGAAATTCTGGATTTTGGAAGTCTGAATGGAAGGAAATCAGTTAAGAAATTTGCTTGCATCTGAGATAACAAAAAAGAACTTTTCCTTTCTTATTGTTTTTCTTTTTTCTTATTTTCAGATCAAGAAACTTGCTTCCAACCTTAGACTTTTTGATTTTGTTGCAGAGGAGTCATGACTCCCCTCCCTGCCTCCTGCCACTAAACCCACCTATTTTTTATTTTATGCTTTTATGACACTGGCTTTTTCAATAATGTAAAAAGGCTAATTGTTGCAATGCTGCTGAAGGTTTTGTACAAGTGACCAGTGATTTCAGGAGGCTGTAGGGGTCAGAATCTCCATATACTGTAGCTGTTTTGATCTTCTGGAGTGTGAAGTGTGGGAAGGAGGAACGTTCTTGGGAGACTTTGCCCGTGGTGAAGCCTACAGTATGAGGCGGCAAGGCGACTGTGTGTGAGCATGTTTCAGGGAAGAGACAGTTGTTCCACTGTGCTGGGGGGAGTAGGAAATCATCCACATTTCTAGACCTGCCTCTAGGCCCTCTTTTTCCACTGAAGGAACAAGGAGATTGTGCCAGAATCGTTATGCTATCTTGAAAGCAAAAGTGTGTGTGTGTGTAAGCAGGGTAACAGGAGGGGAATATCTGCAGTGTGGAGCACAAATTCGTACTGCTAATGCTGTGACAGTGAACGTATTGTTCAGTTTTACATGTGATAGAATTGTGACAGTACTGTGATAGCTTCAGGTAGTCCAGCACTAAATAATATCGACAAAAGCGTGATCATATGGTTGGATAGCTTGTTAATCTGAACCTAAAAAAATTTTCAGTGGTATGTTTTTTTTTTTTTTTTTTTTAAAGATTTTTTACATGTAAGACTTTATAATCAAAGTAACATGGCCTTTCTGGTGTTTGTTTCTGCTTATAACGAGGAAAAGCAACAGTATTGTTATTTTCTCATGAGACTCTGTAGAAGTTTTTATTATGTTAAATAGCCATAGGTTTTAGAGTTTCAGTTCACGTATTTTTTCCCCAGCCTATCCTAAATCTTGAATAGATGAGCTTCTTGGTGGTGTTTTTTTTTTTTTTAAATCTATTGAAAAAAGATTTTTCTGTATTTGCATTCTTACTTGGAAGATGTGCTCTGATGTAGGAAAAATAATATTATGGCATTATGATTATTTTTACTTAGCCCACTCAATTCTTATACTTACAGTAGATCTAACTGAAGCTGTTAGTGGAGAATTTAGTAATATTTAGGCATTTTGCTCATCTATTTACTTTGTCCTTGCTTAGCACATTTATACAACTAGATCAAAAGTTCACTTATTCTGCTTTTGGGCATTCAGGAAGACTTCTGTTTCAACAGTGCTCATTCACCATGTGGTCTGTTCGTGTTTCTTTTTCTCTGGAACAGAAGTGTCAGATTAGCAAGAGAATAAATCGGTGGTCATTAAGGCAACATCAGTAAACCCAAATACATTGTGATTGAGTATAACTCATTTTAAATTACAGTTATATTTATTTTCTGTTCAGTCTTCTGTATTGTATCAGATGAAACTGCAACCAGTTTCAGGCGAGGGAAGCAGTGACTCATGAGATTTTTTACCACAGCTTAATGGATGGTTTCTGAGTTCCCGACTATGTCATTCTGTCTGGTTAAGGTTGTTTGTTTGTTTGTTTTCAGTCTGTAGGTAGTTGTAGGGGGGGAGACTGTGCTTCTTGAATAAATTCTCCTGTGATACTTTCCTGATTTGCAGATCTTCCAATTGAAGATTAATTGCAAAGCCAGGTTGTGTAACTTCTTGTGTCTATAGATTTATCATTCTTCCTGTATTTTAACTGTGTTGTGTGATAGGATTTTCCATCCATTGTGATATGTTTTCACAGGTGATTAGACCCTACTATCTGAAACTTGGTATATTTTTTTTTGTTTGTTTTACTCCTAGCTTGACTCCTGTGGTATCCTATGAGTAAGAGAAAGAATTTCTGTGTTTGACTGGGACCCAGTCTGCATCAGGCAATGAAGACTTTTGTTAGTTTGTTTTTTCAATAATATAAGAGTAGCTTTTTGGATCTTGAATGAAAATGGAAAGCATCATGATGTGAGCAGGCGCTCTCTTCTCCCAGGAGAACCACCCTGCATCACAGCTGATTAGACAAAAACCAGTTAATGTCATTTTAAAATGTCAGCAATCGAGTTTGGATAGTTACTGATGAAAACAACTGATGTCTGAAGCCTGAAATAATTTTTTTGATACATTCCTGAAAGAGAAGTTACTAGAAAAAACAAATGATTAGTTTTCTTCATTGGACTCGGAGAAAATTTGATGTTTCCTTCCCCCTTGATTCTTAACCAGTTCTTAATTCCTCATCAGTTAAACAAGGATGGGAGGGAGGGGGAGTGGCAGCTTTGGAATCTGTGGAACATGATGAGACCAGAACCAGTCAGTTCAACTAGCATGCTCTGCTCAGTAAAGCCCTTTTGAATATAAAATATGACAGAACACTTTCTTCATGTATTGTTGTTGAAAAGCTATGTTTATTGAAAAAACTTCAAATGCCTTTTTTTTGCATTTCCGTGTATTTTATTTTGTCTTTATAAATAGTATGACATACATGTTAATGCAGCATTTTGTTTACAACACACTAAAAATTTGGAAATGTAATCATTGCCGTGTAAATGTGCCTGGGTGCACCATATTGGCAAGAGTGTAAGATAGATGTCTATGACAGAAGGATGTTCATTTTACAGGGGCAGACACGGAACACTGGGGCACTGTTGATGTGGGATGCAGTCATGTAGTTGTTGCAGAAACGTGCAGCCCCTTAGCCAGCCGCAAGCCGAACTGTTTCATCTCCATCCTCTGTTGGGATCTTCCTGGTGTTGTAATAATTTCTTCTACCCATCATGGTAATTTTTTACTTCAAGGGGAAAGATGCAAAGCTGAGTGTGATTTTGTTGCCAGAAAAGATGTATGTCATCTATAAAGACTCTCATATCTGTATATTTAAACTTGGAAACAGAATTTTGTCACCTGTTTGAAAGTCTTCCAAATGAAGAGTTTCAGGGGGTTTTGAACCTATTTGTTGAAAATGTAAAAATGCAACACCTTCCGTTAGTTTGCAGTAATAACTGATTGACATCAGGGAAGATGGAAATTTACTGGCCAACTTTCAAGAAAAACCTTTGTCTAATTAATGAATGGGAATGAAAAATGAGCATGAGGATTTAGCAAGTGCAGCCAGTGACGCACTTTCATTTAGATGTACGTATCTTTGTAAATTGTCTTTTCAAGCTATGACAGCCATTAAAACCAAGTATCAAAATAAACTGAATTTAGAACCAGATCTTTAAATCACTGTATTACAAAGTGTTAAGCCAGCATTTTAAAAAAATGAAGCGTATTCAATCACGACTTTCACAAAAAAATTAATAATTTTTTAGCAAGATCAAAATTTTTTTGTACCATTCATAATAAAAATTATTTTAAAATATTGTTTATTTCAATCTTTTAATCATCTTTTTTAATTTCCATTTTTATATGTTTTATGAAGTACGTAACACATTAGTACAGTAGTACCTAGATATAATTTATAAATAAATACATACTGGGGGTGCGAGCTCAACAATTTTATACTGATTGAGATGCATGATAAAAAAAAACACTTTGTGACAACTGTTCTATATAATTATTGATACCAATTAATGTTCACAGAAATAAATATATGGAAGTTCATCCAGATCATGGAAAGTGCATTTTAAGTGTACATATTCTTTTCTCATGAAAAGTAGTTGTCTGATAGAGAATATTTTACTCTAGCTTTGTTTCAGGTGTAGTAATTCAGGAGAACAGGAGTGGTGATGTCTGCACATGCTTGAAGTTCTGGGGTGCCCCAGCTAAGATCAATGCCACATGGTTTTGGTCACTGAATGATAAGATGGGTGGTCCTTGTAAAGTGCTGACTGTCTCAATAGATGAGGGAAGTGATTTGTGGGTGGATGACAGTGGTGTAGAAAGCTGACTGCAAATGTTCTTTGAGTCACTTGGCATTACTGCTTGAATGTGTCGTCCTGGGGACAGCTTGTTTTTTAAGCATGTAAAGGTTTCAGACATTGTATTCATTTGAAGTTCTTGGTGCTTAGCTCATCTGAAATCAGACCATAAGCATGCCTTCTGGTGGCAAGGATATTGATACATCACAGCTGGTTGTTTTTTTTCTTGCCTTACACAGTTGTTCTAAACTGTGTAAATGTTAGCATTGCAGAAGTGTCTTGGCATCCTCAAAGGTAACATGGGACAAAGTAATTGGTTTTTTAAACTGGTGTTACAGAAGAATGTGTTCTGCCACATCTAAGTAACATTTGGTAACTTGCTGATTGGTTGAGCATTTCATTTAATTGCTCTAAGTAGCAGGCAGAGCAGAGAGAAGTACTTTTTCGTAAGCTACCTGTGTGTTTTTTGTTTGTTTTTCCCCCCCCCC
>Ga0065711_1036093_pt1 | contig 21467 bp, 6 predicted proteins | sample Hoacrofraction12_FD_59098 | JGI IMG/M metagenome (GOLD analysis project Ga0065711, IMG submission 59098) | Hoatzin crop microbial communities from Cojedes, Venezuela - Epithelial fraction 12 v2 (version 2) | ecosystem: Host-associated > Birds > Digestive system > Esophagus > Crop | place... | reverse complement strand
TTTTTTTTTTTTTTTTTTTTTTTTTAAATGTGTAAATTCCTCATTCTCTGCATCCAAAGCTTGTTTAGGGTTTTCAGACATTAGTGTTTTGTTTTGTTTGGGGGTTTCTTTGGTAACTTGATTCTTGAAAATTACCTTTCAGAAAATCTGTACTAGATAGTTATTTTTTATTATTGATGTAGTGAGGTTTTGTGGTATGTGTTTTTATCTTATTTGCTTGAAAACTGGGTGCCACAAGGCAACACAGCTCTTTTTCTGTCTTATAAGCAACTGCAGTCATTTATGATAGCAATGGTTTCAAAATTAGATTCATTGCATGGCACTTAGCCCAAGAAACATATCTTTACTTTAGAAGTGGCATGCTCTATTTTAAAGAAACTCAGTGATGCAATATATACATCACTGTTTTGGGACTATGCAGACATATTCACTTTGTATTAAGTTCCATTAAAATATTTCAAACTAAGAAGTCATAGACATGCACTATGTTTAAATGTTTCTCAGGAGATGTTGCAGTCATCTAAATAAACCACAAAAAACCCTTTTTTGGGGAAGAAAGGATCATGTATATTTTTATTTATTCTTATGACTATGATTAGCTTACTAAAAAAGAGTAAATTAGTGTAAAATCAGAACAAATGGCCTTGTATTGACTAAACCTCTGAAGCCATAAGTATAGGTAACAATATATATACTTATATATATATTTCTGCTGTTAGGAATCTACACACCAGAAATTATTTTGTGTCTCATCTATTTGTCCTTGTATCCTAGCTTGCCTAAATAGCACAGTACGCAGTGTCATCAAGTGATTCAAGAAGCTATTTTGATTATAAATCTGAAGCTAAAGATTAATTACTTGCTTTCTCCCCTAAGAGACAGTGAAATTATTTTGCAAAATTAAAAGTTTAGGGGACAATTTTTATATATCTCTGTGGGTTGATTGTGCTAGATGTAGGGAATTGGTAAATTTTTGGTCATGCTGGGCTGAACAGATGCTAGTGGAGCTGTTCTGTGTCTCTCTCCCAGCAATGAGTCCATCTCTCCATATCTCCAGAAGTTAGTGGGAACAGACTGGAACACCTCCAGGCACTTGCAAGTTTGGCTGTGGTACCCTAGTTCTGCTACTACGCACAGCTTCTTCCAGGCCAATGTTTATAATAATCTCAAAGTGATTGCAAAGATGCATAAACAAAGGTCACTTCTTTAGACTTTGGGCTAGGCATCAGAATTTAACCTACTGCACTGGTTTTGCCTGGGATAAAGTTACTTGTCTTCATAATAGGTTTGATGAGGCTATGATTTGGATTTGTTATGAAAAGAGTGTTGTTAACACAGGATGTTTTAGTTAGTGCTGAACAAAAGTGCTTGCACAGCGTCAACACCTCTTCAGCTTCTCATGTCTCCCCACCAGCGAGTAGGCTGGGAGTGCACAAGAATTTGGGAGGGAACACAGCTCGGACAGCTGACCCCAACTGACCAAAGGGATACTCCATGCCATATGATTTCTTGCTCAGCAGTAACACTGGGAGGGGTTGCCATTGCTCAGGGACTGGCTGGATATAGGCCGACTGGTGGTGAGCAATTGTTTTGTTTTTTTTTTAATCACTTGTTTTTCTTGGGGTTTTGGTTTGCTTTTTTCCCCTTTGTTCTTTTATTTGTTTCTGCTTTTTTATTAGTATTATTAAACTGTCTTTACCTCTACCCATGAGTTTTCACTCTTTTAGTCATCCAATTCTCCCCTGCATCCCATAGGGGACTGAGTGAGCGGCTGCATGGTCCTTAGCTGCCTACCAGGGTTAAATCAAGACATCTAGAATAACCTGGGCTATCAAAAACTGTTATCCTTACCAAGGTAGGGAACAGAAATAGCCTTTGGAAACTCAAACTACATTTATATTTGAGACCTGTTCACTTTTTAAGTTAGGTACCTGACTGGGCAGTCATCATCGTCTGGATCTTTAGCAGTTACAATGCCCACCAATGAGCCACTCATAGCCCCTTCAGCAATCTCCATCACATAGTTTTCCAAGGTGAAAACTGGAGGTTCATCAGCATCTTCCACATTGATTTTGATAATGGTTTTGTCTTCAAATGGTCCTTCTTTCAGAAAGCGTTCATCAATGTACTTGTTTATAACTTTCGCTAGAATACTGTATCTCTTCTTGCTCTCATAATCCACTCTCTGTTAAGAAAGAAAGTGACATATGGAATATTTCTTTCTTCATGTCTGAATTAAACAGGGTTCAATAAATGACGTGAGATTAAAGATAAAACAGTGTTATGCTTCTTTTGGAAATATTTCAGAAATAATTACTTCTAAGATTTATTTTATTTTAAAAACACTTTAAAATTAAACTGTGCTATGCCATTGTTTGCTTTCACGTGTAGGCTAGCTTTAATGTTAGTTAAACAACACTGTAAAAGAAGTCTTCCTATAGAATGTCAGGCCTAAGAAAAACAGCTTCTGTTAGTGCTTGTATTTCCAACATAGGTGCAGTCTTCAGGAACACTGTTCTTTGCTCTTACATAAACAATGTGAATCAGTAAATCTATAGGGGGTAAGCTGGGTATTTTAAAGTTTATTCTCTAAGGGAAATGAATTCCAGAAGGCAGCAAGGAGTGTTTAATAAACATATAGTTACATTACTATTTTAGATAGTCACTATCTAATGTAAATAAAACCAGAAATATTAAATAAATACCTTCCTGAACTGCAATAGATCCAAACAGAAACAAAACAAAACACAACAAAACAAAACTCCCCAAACTCCCAAATTTATAGCGTTCAGTTCTTCAGGCTCCTGGATTTCAACAGACTATTAAACTCTATCATCATTTCATTTGATGACCCAGATGACCCAGAAATCTTCCTACGTGAATCCAAAATAAATAACCCTGTATCAAAGCCTCTTAAATATCTTAATTCATAAATGGTACCTTTTTGAGTGTATTTAGTGTCTTTTCAAAGCTATGTTATAACAAAAACTCCACTGTCTATCTAATACTATAATACATACCAGCTTCAGTTAAGTTTAACTGTAGGTGTTGGAAGTGAGGAAATATTGTGTACAATTTATTGATAAAGAATTTACAGATGATGCACAGAAAAGATAGAACATTTTCTCACAATGAGTTAGATACACTGTGTTGCACAGCTAGGAATAACTTAAGATACTTTGCCTGCCGCTACTGTATTCAGTAGTAATAGGAATGAGTCAAAAATAGCAAACAGAAAGAAAAGCATGTTGCTTTATCCTACTAATATCCCAATCAAATCACAAAGCCCGAAGAAAGAAAAAATGGTAGCAATAGGCCTTTTTTAAACATACAGCTTGCTTGAGGAGGTTCTTTTGAGTATTTAGAGAGATTTTATAGAAGATTTCTGAGATCTCACCTTTTTTAATAAGATAATTCCTTCTTGAGTCTCGTTGTTAGTAATGATGTCAAAAACATCTGAGCTATCTCCTTCAATGAAATAGTTCATGGCTGCATTCTCCCCTATGTCACTGTCTTCTGCGAAGACTTTGCCTACTGTAGTGCCCACAGGAGCCTCTTCAGAGATGCTCATATAGTAGAGTCCTAAAGAAAGAAATACTGCAGAGTTTAGTGATCTGCGGTGGTTAATAGCTGCTGTAGCTATGATGGCTTGAGGGTGTCAGAAATTTGGGAAAAGCCCTCAGCTTTTGTTAGAGCAATAGATCTAATCCAGTAATGGGTAAATCTTGGGGACAGGGATGACAACATCCCCACTCATGAGTCCTCCTCTTTCAGCCCCACTTTAGCAGTGAAGAGCTAAGGAGAAGCAAAAGGGTGAAAGAACAGTGGAGGGCAGCACTTCCCAACTGCATTTCACCAGTTCTTCCTGACAGCCCAATTAGCAGCTCCCATGTCTGCTAGAAAGTCCCTGGATAGAGAAGGTCATATCATTTGCCAAAAAGTTTACGGTATCTGTCAGAAGAGCATGAAAAGAGAAGAAGAACTAGAGAAGGTGAGTGAAAATGATACTAAATATTTTAGGCTTAGGCGGAGCAAACTGTGTGGAAAGCAATTTAGCAAGTCATTTGTCTCCAAAGTCTAGTGATAAAAACAGCAGGCCTGAGGTCTTTTGTAATGATAGGTTTTCTTTTCCCCTTCATTTTTGAGCTTTTGTGGGGGTTTTATTTTATTTTGTTTTTATTTGAATCCATACACTCAAGTCAAAGCACAGACCTGTTCTGAAAAGACCTACCAGAGAACTTAACAGAGCTAGTAGATCTAAATTCCTCAAGACTTCAACTACTGTAAGTAGCCTATACTCACGCTGTTGAAATTTAGGTGGATTGTCATTGATGTCAGAGAGGTTGATGGTAACAGTGGCTGTTGCTGAAAATGCCCCTGCTTGCCCAACCATATCTTTGGCTTGGATGATGACCAAATACTGATCTTTTGTTTCTCTATCCATTTGGGAAGCCATTCTGATCACCCCTAAAATTGAAAAAAGTAATATAATAACATATAGTAGTCTGATTTTTTTCCAACATCTGAGCTTATAATATGGGTATAAAATGCATCATTGGACACAGTTTTGAACTTACATTCTAGACCGTGCACAGCACAACTGTCCTAATACTGGGAATAAGTACTCATGCCAACATCTGCGCTATATGACAGATCCATTCTGCATACATAGAGTTCTGGGGAGCAGAACATAACATGTATCTCCTCCACCACACATAACTACCCTTCTTCCAAGAAATTAGGATTTTGGAGGGATGTCACATATCTGTGGTTTCTCCAACATAGAGATAGGAATGTCACCTAATGAATTGTAGAGCTGTTAACCCAGAAGTGCTGCTAGGTCCATTTGTTGGATGGGGTATTCAGAATCCAACTCTTTTCTTTAGCAAAAAAATTTGCTAAATAAATTTTTGATTATCTAGAGAGAAAGAATTTCAGCTTCTTATGGGAAAAAAGAATACTTTTTTTTTTAGATCTAGGAACTATGGTAAGATGTACAAGTGTAGAGTAGTATCAGTTGATCTTTGTGTTGAAATGAAACAGACATTTTTGCTTACTTCCATTTTATGTTTGTTTACAAATGTTTTCAGGTTACAAGATCATAGTAGTACCTGTCTTTGGCTCCACAGAGAAATAAGGCTGACCCTGAATGAGGCTGTAAAGTAAACGGGCACTATTCCCATAAGAAGGATCATCACCATCTGTAGCTGTTACCTGTGTAACAGAAGTACCTCAAGGAAAAAATAAAATGGATTATGTTTATTTTCTTCTTGTATAAGTTATCTCATAATTACAAAATATAAATTTTTAAAAAATTTTTAAAATACCAGTTTTATTAGCAAATAGTTCTGAAAATTTACAGGAGCAAATGGCACCTTCTAAAATTTAACATTGAAAATGGAAAATATTTCCTCAGCAACTAGTCTTGTTTCATTCAAATTTTCAATCAAAATAAAAACAAATGGAGTATGACTTTCAGCACTATAATTATGTTGCTTAAAACACTACATAACATGCTTTTTTTGCCTAATTTCTGATATGTGTATGGAGTACAGGAAATTGTTTCTCCCCCCTTTGTATACTCTTCAGAGTATTTTATGGAAGTTTCAAATGCAAATAAGAAAATATAGCTGCTCTGTTACTAGTAGGCCCATTGATAATAAAGAAATTAACTGTTAGCAAGCAAAGCAGCCAAGGAGTATAAGAAAGCTCTGATAACATTTTTTATGCTTGAGTCTTTAATGAGCCTGTCCCAGTGCAAGAGTAACAGCAGAATCCCCAGTGCAAAATCACAGCAGAATCGGTTTTCAGAGCTTGATTTCATCTCTGGATTGAAGCTGGTTATGTCCTAGGTACAAGATTGGTAGCAATCTCATGACACCATCAGTGATGGCTATCCTTTAAATGAAAATATTTACAGTAGCATCATTTTGTAAGGTAATCATTATTTCTGTCTTTCTTCGTCACCTAGGTTCTGCATAGGAATACGAATATCACTTCCTGTGAGGAACAGCGGTAAATCAAGCTACTTTCTAAAACTTTCTGGCATATGTTCACAAAGTTGCACCTGCTTACCAGTATAGCTGTATAGTTATGCTGGAGGAGAAAAGAAGAAACGATGGAGTGCAAGGAGTTAGGCCAGAAATATATTTTTTATGGCAAACTCAAACTTGATAATTCTCATCAAGAAAACAAATGTATTCATTTCTGAGTTTTCCAGCAGTTATATAGTTTTATTTTAAAACAGAAATGAAGAAGGCTTTCTCGTATAAAAATATACTGAATTAAATGTTTTGATTATTTAAAAAAATGTTTTTTTACGTTTTCTCTCAACTTATTCAGGAAATCTGCAGCTACACAACTATTAATTTTGTATCAGCTGTGGTCTATGGAAACTGTTCTAACTAATACAGGGAATTCATCCTCTAGCACAACTTAGCATGACTAGAATGCAGTTGCTTTCAAAAAAAAAAAAATGGAGTGCTAGTTAGGAAAGGATAAAGAACTATGAACCATCCAATAGGTATCGTCTGTTATAAATGGCATTTTCTGCTAAATGAAGCCAAGTGCCCACAACTACTTTTAAAAATGGACTTGTTTATAGCCCCATACTTAAAAAATCCTTAAACTTTTGTGCATCTCACTCATTTAAAAGTAGATTTATTCTCTGCACACTTTCTAACCATTAGAAAGGAATGTTGAATCGAAACTAGCATTTGTTGCTTCTCTAACCCCCAGCCTACTTTTCTGCTTGCCTGTTAACTCTTCCAGCATATAGTGGAAGACAGAAGCATGGAGTTTGCCCAGTTGGGCTCAGTGAGATATAGCTGGTGGATATAATGGAAAAGTGAGCAGGCAAGAGGCATCTAATAAAGAGGGAGCTGACCTGGAGGGAAGAAATAAAAGATCTCTTGCACTCTCAGAAGGAAGACTATTTCTAAACTGGGGTGGAAGGACACTACATAAAGAGAGGACTATGGTTTCTCTTTTTTTTTTAGGACAAAGATTTCATGATCACTGTGTGAATGTCTACATTAAATAGGGACTATGTAGTAAGCAGAAGAAAAGTGTTGTCCTGGGCTTAGAATACTTTCTCAGTTTTTAATTTTTCACTGCCATGAAGCCTGCGTTTCTTTATACATCTGACTTGCAGCAAAAAAAGCAAACCTTTTGCTGAATGGAATCATGTTTACCTAAATATTTTTACATGAGTGACAGAAATTGCAATGGTAATATTGTGCACTTAAAAACTCCAAAAAAACATTTTTTTATAACTCCATGGTTGGGACAAGAATAAATTGTCAGATACAAATAATACCTCTTAAAACAGTCAATTAACACAAAACCACCACTTTCAAACAAATAAACAAAAAAGCCAGACCCGCACCTCTTGACATTGCAGCTATTACATGATATAATTGACAATCAAGCTACGATACAGTTTCACAAAATTTATGTGCAAATGGATATCACAGCAGGGACCAATTAACTCAATATGTCTGTGGACTTTCAAACATGCATGTTTGAATATTGGAGTTTCTGTGATGTCGATACAAATTTTAGCCCTGAATATGTGTTCTATGTACTCGGTAATATCTTAAGCTGGATAATAAACAAGCTTACACATTTTTTGCTTTGTATTACCTTTTTTTAAGGCAAAATACTTTTTGTGGATTCTTGTATGAGATTTCTCTTTGTACTTCTGCAGCTTTGGTTTTTCCTTCTTGAGCAAAACACGTAGTACCATTTATACATTTCAACCCACTAGCTAAACTACAGGGCACTCATGGCAAATGGCTATTCATTTTTCTAACTAGAGCTTGAAATCTATAAAAACATTAAGTACTGACAGATTATTGCATCTGACTCTTAACCATTCCATCAGATATAATTCATTTGTACAAGTCTAACAGCTATATGGAAGACACTTTATGTAAATCGCCCCAAATGCCTGAGGGAAAACCACAGCCCTTTATTCTCAGAAGAGAGTCCATCTGATGACACACTTTTCATTTACTGTGACACTTGCATATAAAATGCTAATAAAATTTAGTACTGAAGATAACAAGAGCGAAGAAGTAGTAAAATGTATTCTAATTTGTTGATGTCTTAGTATATATATAGAGATATTTGTACCTAAATTTAGACAAATATCTCTGTGTTTATTTTCTGTTTTTCTGTGATTCTCTGAGGCAAGTGGCTGGCTGTGAATTATCCTCTTCTTGCTTTCTTAGTTCCAGACAAAATGTTCATTACCAGTGAACTGCTTTCCCAAGTATTGACCATGTTTGCTGAGTGCATTTTCTGTGAGAAAATTGCTAGGAGATCCCACGTCTAGCATCAGTGAGCTGAACTGCTGCTAGAGATCTCAAACAGAGCAAAGGCCAAGTCTCTCTATTGCATTCTGTCAGTTAAACCAAGTCTTGTCTAAATCCCTTATTATACAAGAGGACATTGTATTTTACTGGGAGAAAAGCACTGATATTGAACCATTACAGTATCAATACTACAAATTTTATTTTAGTATTTTTTCTGTCTACTGGGAGGTTAGAAATTCCCTTGTAAGGATTAATGTTTTAGGATGCACACTGAAGCAGGTTTCACCTCAGAAGTGCAGTCTGTACCCTTTGAGAAGCAGGGTAAGTGAGACCAGAGAAGTCCTCACTGTGTGTGGCTCAGCTGTTTCATGTGTCGGAGCTGGCCACTGTTAAGTTATATACTATTATGCACCACTCCATTTACATTCTATATGTCAGATATACACATTAGTATGCCAGTAGTGTTGTAGTGTTGTTATAGTTTGGCTGCGGCCGGCAACAAAAGGGCCACGTGGCCACCCCTCCCCCCGCCGGGGTGAGGAGGAGAATAGAAAGAAACGGGCAAAAGCTGGTGGGTCGGGATAAGGGCAGTTTAACAGAACAGCAGACAAAGGGAATGGTAACAACAACGATACTGATAAGGAGAATACACAACACAAAACAGCAGAATGCAGAGAGCAACTCTCACCGCCGCCATGCTCCTGAGCTGCGACTGCCTTCCCGCCGCCCAGCTGCCCCAACCAGAACCCAGCATGACTGCACACGGTATGGAATACCCTGCTCTGTTTGGCGAGCTTGGGTCAGCCCGCCTGGCTGTGTTCCCTCCTGGCTCCTGGTGAAAATTAACCCTGTCCTGCCAAACCCAGGACAAGTGTTTACACTGAAGAAGTAGGTGAAAGAGTGATCTCTGAAATAGCTATGGTATTAGTGCTAGAGAGGTCAAACATAGAAGAAGCAGGATAGAAAAGATTTCAAGATCCATAGGACTGACCTAGTTTCATGTATCATACACTGGATGATTGCAAATCTGTGAGTTTACTCTTTCAGATAATCTGTGTCTAGGAGAGGTGGTGCACAGGGATCTTGTTTTATTTTTTACCCATTCTGACAAATAGGAGGTAGTGTTATTGCTGATTTTTAAAATTATTGTAAAATCATATATTTCTACATTTTACTGGACTCTTTTTTATGATCTTATAGGAATATCACAAAATAAATTAAGTTTTTGCAAGTTTGAATAATCTTATGCTGAAGTAATATGGTGTTTTAAGAACTTATATAGTAGATGACACAGGAGATTGGATAAAGACAGCTGAGCTTTTCATTCTTAGGGTGTCAGTTTAGAGCCAATCCAAGTCAATATAAACTGAAACTTGTCATCTGCCAACAACATCTGTCAGCTGTTTGTTGATGTTTTCAGGTGAGAAACAGAGGTATACGGGAATAGATTACTACTGTTGTTTTTGTCCATAAGTACCAGCCTTACAAACTTTTTTTTTTTCCCATACAGCCATCATTAAGACGCAAGCTCATCATTAAGACAGGGCGATAAAATAGAAGTTAATTAAAAATAAGTTAATTCTTGATATATTTCTGTGGAATGTGACAGGTCAGTGTGAGTATAAATCAAGCCATATCAATTTTTCAGCTATTTTAAAGCCATTTCTGGAAGACACCAAGTGCCTCATAAACAGTGCTTTACCACAGAGGGGAGCAAAAAAAAAGGGGGAGGGAAGAAAAAAGGGCACTGTCATAGTCCTGGATCTGTGTAATCCCAGATAAAAACACCCAGACAATTCCAGACAATGAACTATGCCCATTATTACTGTGAGCATATAAAAAAATGCAAAGGTCCTTGACAAGTCACCTGTCTTCTCATCTCCAAATTTGAGGGGATGAGCAAGATGCAGACACTAGAACTAGCATCTGAACAAGCAACAAAATATGTTAGAAAAAGTCTTTTGACCAAGAGCTCTGATGCACAAGTCCTGAGACAAATAACTTTGTCTGTAAGGAAGAAAGTTGCAGCAAGGAAACGATCATACATCCAAAAGAGATTATCATGGTAGAAGGTGCTACAAGCAGGGTGACTAGGAAATAAATGGATTAAATGGATATCTTTTGTAGTCGTTGCTGGTAGTGATGGTGTACTAATGCTCAGAAGTTAGGATACTAACCCCATTTTTGATTATACCCCAAGCACAAATATATTTTCTTGCAACTGCTGTCCAGGCTGGCAGAAGATGATAAAATTTGCAGCTCTCTGTGAAAGATTCACTGAATCTGCGCTAAAAGTAGAATGGCTAATGCTGACTGAAACATAGTTTTTGCTACCTTTTATGATCACTGAAATTATAAAGCTAACGACCTCTTTAATTGATACAGTTATAAGTAGCACAATACTTAAATTTCTTTTTGATATTATTTGCAATAGAAATAGCAGAAGAGGTAGGGTTAGGTATTTAAAAGATTACTGGGATTCTTTCTGTAAGATTTAAAGAATGCAGCTTTAATTCAGAAAATAGTTATCTGGAGATAGCGGTATATATAACATCCATGTTTATATCAGCTGCATTCATATTCTGGGTTTTTTTTGAGGATTTAAATGTATGTATATACACATTAAATATATATATGTGTATGTACACATATATGTATACCTACAGCTATATTTGTCAGATGTTAACTTTGCTTCATATTTCTTGTGTTAAGTTTCCAGATATGTGACAGAACCTATTACAAGTCTCTTTGATCATGTGGAGGTGGGAAAGAAGAGGTGCAGTGGTTAAGTTGTTCCTTTTGACAGGAAAATGACAATTCATGTGCTTAGCAAATCTGAAGACAGTCCTTCACTGCACACCATCCAGAAGCTGACTGATGGCAAAGACATTTGGCAGTGTAAATAGTTAGGCATCACACATGGTGTGAGGATGTTCATCACATCAGCCCCAAATCAGGTGCATACCATTCCTTTTTGTACCCATTACTTATAAGAAAACTATCCCTGTCTTTAGGGGGGAAATCATAAGTGCCTGTGATGTGAATGTGATTATTTTTGAGTTACAGTACAATATGATCTATGCTACACAGGGTATAATAATGATATATTGTTTAATTATTAAGCAGAATCAGACTAGACTGAAGGACATGTTGAGTACTTGTCAGTTCAACCAAGTTTGTATTATGTCCTTGAAAAAGTCAACTGAAGTCAGAGGACTTTAAAGTTTACATCCATACTACTTTTCTTTCAGATTGGCAGAAGCCTGAAGAGCTGACAGGTAGTAACAATAATCATACAATGAACAATTTTCTACAGACTAGGGTGCTATACTGACTGAAAAAGTAGTGAAATCTGTCAACCCCACATCTCCTTTGCAGTGTCAGCTGGCTATAGTACTCTAGCTACTTAAAATATTAACGTTACATTTTTAAACAAGTACCAATTTCAAAGCTGAACCACTGATGGGGAAGAAAACTCTCTATAGTCAACCCAAGCATGTACCAAGATTCTGTAAAAGGAGATGGATACGTATAGGCACCTAAATATTCGAAGGCAAGGATGTTAAGTAAAGCTACACACAACCTTCATTTTAAGCATACACATTCACAAATTTCCAAGCTCATAAAATAGTTTACTTCTTTCTCACTGAAAGGCATTCTATAAAATATGCTATTAAGATTTTATATCAACATAGCTATCTAATAAAAGGTCAGGATGTTGTACCTTCAGGTGACATCTCTGGAACAGTGGCCACATAAGGTCCATCCGAGAACTGTGGTTCATGATCATTGACATCTCGAATCTTGATAATAAATTCAGATTCGGGTTCAACAGGAAGCTGAGTGCTCCTGTTAATTGCCTGTGCTCTTAGAGTGTAGAAGGGTTTCTTTTCTCGATCCAGCTTTTGTGTCACATAAATTTTGCCGTTATTTTCATCAATGATAAAAATGCTTCCAGCTCCCTCCCCAGTCAAAATGTATTCTAGGTTGCCATCCTGCTTATCTAAATCCGATTTCAGCTGCAAGTACAAAAAAGAAGAATAAGCTGCATTTTGTGAGGAATAAAGTTTTGGAATATTCATTTTAGGCTTTGTTTGTTTTCATTCTACAGTGAACCCTATCACTAATGAGCCTTCTTGGACACCAATATTTAAAAGAGGGTACTGTCACTTTATCAGCCAGCCAATGTTAATTTTAAAAATATTTATATGACATGCATATAAATGCACAGTAAACCTGAAAAAAGATGCTTCAGTCACTTTGATGTGAAGGGAATGAATGTAATTACCTACTTTTGATCATTGCTTTATCAGCCTCCATAAACTTCTGCTGAACATAATGAGAAGGTTATTAAATGTTATCTAATTTTTTTATTGTTATGAATGACAAGTGTACTTTGTAAGTTTTATACATTTTTTCGTAGGCAGCAATACTATGTGTAAATGTGAGAGACAGTGGTGTTCTGCTCCTGTTGAAATAATAAAGAGATGAAAATCTTTTCTCTGGTATAAACTTATATTATTTATTCTTAAATAAATTGATAGATGTTTTCCGTTTCCTTCCAGGATGATCTGCATTCTCTGTTGTCTTGCTAAGATGAATTTTATGGTGATGATTCCTCTGATAAAGCTGAGCCCTGGAGACCATTGCAGTCCAGCTGCGTTTGTTCATACCAGAAAAATAGTTCTGTTAATGTTAACAATATGTAACAGTAGTCTTTTAATAGCACTAACTTAATTTCTTAACATGTCAAGAATCCACAGCTGAATTCTATGGGAACAGCAATTTCTATCATATCATTAACTCTCTATTTTTTTCTGTATTTATTTTGGGTTTAGAATGAAAGGTGTTAACATTTCTACAAGCTTGGATAATCACTGGAATATCCAATGTAAAAAAAAAAGTTTTATTCAACCTACTTCTCCTGCAAAGTGGCAGGTGTTAAATACAAATAATATGCCTACCTGTTGACTTCAATAATCACAGTTTTGCCTCATGCTTACTGACCCTACAGCTCAGTGTAGCATATCAGGCCACAGAGTGGGAAAGAAGTAACTATGGGGTGTAAAAGGCACATTTCCTTGTTGAATCTACTCGACATATTTTGCAATAACCTCTGAAGTTACAAAAATAATTTTAGCTTTTCTTTGGAACAATGTCTATGCTTTTTAAAGATTTTCATAATGCATAATTGTCTGCATGCCTCAAATGGACAGCTTATTCAGAATGTGACTGGGACACTGCTCTGAGATATGAGGAACAGTGTTGAGTTACTCAAAGCTCTAATTCCTCTTGCTGGTATGAGAAAGAGAATTTTCAAGGATAAGGAGTTTAGAGCTGTGTGAACAACTTTAAGTCAAATGTTTTCAACATAAGTAGTGGTGTGCAAAACATGGGGTAGGTTCATCCCTTTATGAGTGGTCTGGTTGAACTCATTTTAACACCATCCACACTTGGTACCTGGCTAAGGGACACCATAGATTCTTTTTGATCCATAAACCTTGGTTTCTTTGCATGAACCCAAGGGCATGGGAAAAGTGATGAATATATAGATCTTTAACCTAAGATGGGGTTCGGATATGATCGCAGAGTGCATCAAACTTAGAGACTGGAAGCATGCCTTGGACTGGCTGTTTAGACATAACCTGTGTTGAACTGCTTCACTTAGAATCGTTTATCTCCAAAAGATTTTCATGACCTTGACCATGTTAAATGAGAGGTGTCTTACAGATGACGTTTGCTGAGAAAGCATACTAAAGGCTTTCAGCTTACTTGTTTTATTAATCTAGACACAAACAGTCTTTCCATTGTAAATGAGAGCTGGGATAAAGAATTTATGTCCTTGCCTTCATACATCTGCCACTGCAGTACTGGTGGACACTTTGTTTTCTTAAACATGATAATGGAAAAGGATTCATGAGTCTATGTTAAATGAAATCTGCAGATTGAGCTCTGAATCCGACTGAGAAAAGAAGTTGATATGGAATAGTGACTTCAAAATAAAGACTGACTACCTTTGTATTTTTATTGATGCAGTATCCTTTAGGGTCTTATTTACTAAAATTCATGTTTTGATCATAGACTGAAAGCACAGCATATTCTACTCAATAAAAAGACAGAAGTAAATATGTCTGATCAGGCAATGGTTAGACTGCAATAAATTAAACATAATCTTCAATAAATATTACCCATAATTTACCTGTGAGAAACAGAAAGACAACATTACAAAGTTTTTCTAAAACTGTATGAAAATACATCACATTTATGAAGTTTATTTTACAGGAAACTGTTTTCCAGCTATGGGAAAAGTAATAATAATTAAATAAAGGTATGTCTACACTTCTTTCAGAAGTGAAACATCACACTTCCATAGTAGTTATTTCAAAGGGGCTATGCAAAAGTAATTAATGAATTTTGAGCACCTCACCCTTTGGGCCCAATTAAATTCTAGTGCTACTTAATTAGCAGTTAAACTTATTTTGGTTTATACATTTTGAAAGTGCCTTACAGAAAAGAAAGCTAGATCTCAAGATTACAATTACTTCTAGTATATGAAAATAAATAATAATAAATAAGAATAAGAATAAGAATCAAAGAGAGAAGAAAGGGGCAGATAAAGTCTCATTAAGACAATTATCTTAAAGCACATTTTTAAAGGAGTGTGAAAAAGAATTACTCATTATGCTAAAAGTACGTTAATCTAATGAACCATGCAGATTCCTGTAGTTTCTCAGTGGTGAAAGGATTTAGTATTAATCTGCTTCATTAAAAATTAATGAGGGTAAATCAGCTGTTACTTAGTGTAATAGAAAACCATGCTATATACTGTTTGTAAACTGCACTGCACTCAGAATGGCTGCTTTGATGCAGTGCCAAAAATAGCACAAGCAAATTGCCAGATGTTGATAAATGAGTCCTTAACTTTCATTCAAAAGGCAGAAAGGAATTTTTCAGCTTGATACCTTCATCTGCTGTATATGGAACTAGTTTTAGTAAAAGAGTGAATGTGGAGTTTCCTTGATGGCAGATGTAGGTGAAGGAAGGTCCTTGGTACTGCCATGACCTCCAGCTCTTTGAGTTCTCTGACTGTAAGTCAGGCCACAGGAAAGGAGAGATATTGTACTACTTAATCACAGCTCCCTGAACGCCTCTTTCTACCTTTCTTGATATTTCCAGGTCACTGGAGATGCTTGGTCTTCCAAGTCAAGGTAGTAAACTGCTAATCAGCATGTTAAATTTAACCTTATACCATCCTTGAATCATTTCTTATCATACCTGTCCAACATACACAGGCAAAATTGAAGTCTGTTCCTCAGTTGCAAAAAGTGGCTCCCACACCCAGCCACGTTTCACTCTTCGAACAGCTGTGAAAGAACGATCTGTGTTTTGAGAACTATGGTTCTGTGTGCTTGGAGAGCAACGCCATAGTTGAACCAGCATCAACACAAGAGATAACAATGTGGAGCAATTCATGCTGAACTCTTCTTTCAATCAGTTTTCATCTGTGTAAGAGGATAAAAAAAGAAAAAACTTTGACAAAGCTTCACTTTTGTCTTTCTGCTTTTACATATTGATTCTGTGCTAATGTAATAGCTGATCTGCAGTGTTAAAACCTCCTCCTCTCCCTAAAAGAAAAGAGCTGATACAAATTCTGTTCCAGATTAAAATAGAGATTCTCTTAGAGGCTCTGGCATGAAATTCAAGAGTTAAACTTTCCTTTATGAATATTCTACACAGGTACTTTCTATGCAAAAAAGGAAAATCATGAATTAATTCATCTTCCAAATCAAGCTGGGTAATTGTATTGTGTAGCCTAGGATTAACTTGATTGGAATAATTGTATGTTTCTACTTAGACAGGGCTCATTTTGAGCTGCAGTCACAGAACTGCCTGAAGGGTGAATATCTGGCCTTAGTGGCCCAGATGACTGACAGCTGAAACCAAGCGGTGTGGATATTTTTCTTAACCACTTCTTTCCCTCTTTCCCAGCTCAGCAAAATGCCTGCAAAACTGCCAGAGGTGGTAAGATATCATGAAGAAACATTAGAAAAGTGCAGCTTTCTCCTTCCTGGTAAACAGAAATTGTCTTAACTGATTTTACCACTACTGACTTTCTTATCTTCAAATAAACAGACAAAGGGTAAAAGCATCTTAAAAATTGTAGGTTTCTACAGCTAGTTACATTGGCACAAAGTATTCTTTGAAGGCTTTGCATGAACTATATGCTATCATTGACTTTTCAGTGATTTTTGATACAAAGAATCGAACTCTGAATTTTAAATGAAGTGCAATGCTCAGTTAAGAATGGCCATCTTCTATGAGGCAAAAAGGAAAAGTTTGAAAATCCTTACCTGTAGGTGTTGAAGTGCGGGTTCCAATTTCTTAACATTTTCTGATTTTCAACTCTAAAGTTGTAACTATGCAAGACAAGACTTGAATGGAAGAAATGTGACTTGGGTACTCTCTTGTTTCAGTTTTCTGTGGAAAATTGCTTATTTTCCTAAGATTGCCAGAATAATATTTGTGACGTGGAAGACAAAGCCAGCAGAGCTCATCCTGGCCTTCAAATAAAGCTCGAGCGAGGCTTAAAAGGCTAAAGGCCTTGAAAGGTGTCTCTGTACAATGAATGCTGAACAGTAACTTGCACAGAAACTGATCTTGAAAATGAACATGCATTTTATTGCAGTATATAGCAAAGGACAGAGAACTCAAACAATGAAAGCTGAATAGTTAGCGACCTTTCTGAGGAATCATAAAGAAAATTATTTCAACAACTATGTAAATAAAGAGACAGGTGTTCAGACTGGGTCGTAGAAAATGCTTCTGGCTATGAATTAGCTGGTGTTTTGTCTGCTTGTTCTGACTGCCCACCTTGCACCTTGTTCAACAAATATTTCAGGCTTGTGAAGCAATATTTCATGCAGGGTGATTGCTAAAACAGACACTTCTTATCAAACTCATCTGATAGACATGATGTATACATATCAGCTTAGTGAGGATACAGAATACAGCTATGCTGGTCTAGTGTTGGACACGTTTTAGCAATGCACTCCACACTTAGCCATCAGCAATGAACAGCTCAAAGAGCATAATTAGTATTTTGGTCCATTTCAGTGTCTCCTCTTTACTAATTTATATTAATAGTCTATGACACATGGATTCAAGCATCACATCTCTGACAAATTGAGGGGAAATAAAATTTTTAGATATTCACATGTTGTACACTGTTATGTGTATGAAAAGACTTTAACTTGAAAATACACGTTAGACTAATTGTTAAAAAACCATAAAACTGTGTAATGGAATTGAGAGTTGCATGCATTTCTGGTTTTCTCTTCTCTGCTATATCATAGTCAATTTGCCTTTACTTTCAGGACCTTTCAAAGCATATTTTCTTCCAACATCTTCCTACTCATTTGGCATTGAGATGCTGCCTCCAGCCTCTGGCCAGCACATGTTGCCATTCTTTATAAATCCAATTGTCTCTTTGTGAAACAGTCACCTTTCTGTTCCACAGACTGTAACTCACTCTCAGAAGTAGCTCTTGCAGACTGTCCAGAAACTAATTTCTTATTCCCTCCTCTATTTCTAGTCTTTGCTTAAAAAAACTAAATTTCGGCATTACCTACTTAAAGGGAAAAAAGTATTCATATTGTTTAAGGTGATTCTGTGCTATGATTGCTGCCTATCACAGTGACTAGTACTGTCTTATTATTCCCTTGTACTCTTCTGTGGTTTCCTATCCATCATTTGTGTCTTGTTTTACACTCAATTTGTAAGGTCTTTGTAAATGAAATGACATTGTACTCTGTGTTACAATTATAATATGTAGCAGAAGGAAGAATTAGTAAAAGCACAGAGCTTTTAGGTGCTATAGTAATATGCACAAATAGATAAATTTTTAATAGAATAATCTCTCATTGAAAAAAAAGACAAACATATTTTCAGAGATCAGCAAATGAGGTATCACTAATAACTTCCCAAGGGAACAAGAGAAATGGGGACCGTTGTTCTGCTCCTGTCCTATTCTTCAGAAAATACATCTCCACTCTCTGTCACATTGGATTATAATAAGAAAGACTGATATTTTGAACAGAATAAGGAGAATATCAGTTGCAGTTGTAATAAGCAGGCTACAGCTTTTAAAGCTGTGTGTTCCTTTTATACCCAAAGCAAATCATGAGTTTCCTGTAGAGTAGGAATAGATTTATCTTCTTGGCACAAAGTTGCAGAGTCCTTTGTTAGGTTTGCTCTAGAACCATCACCAAGGGACATCGTGTCAGCATTTGAAACTGGATATTAATTTTAGGTGTGCTGGTAGTCTGACTTGGTTCTGATTTGCCCTTTTTTTGGATAATAGTAATTTATTTTAAATTATGACCGTGTCATTACATTACAAAATAATACCTGTTACTTCATAGCATTGCAACATTACCTATAGGAAGAATAAAAGGTTTAAAAAATACAGCCTCTGGGACATAATGAAGTTAGGTATTTGTTGGTGCAAAAAATAAAAGACTAAAGGCGGACAAAAGAAAAGCCTTCTAAGCGTTATAGAAACCCCAAAAAACAGATTATAGAGAAGGTGAAGACAAATTCTGTTGCAGTTCTGTAAGCTTAAGAGTAAGGAAAAAAGAGGTTAATTTTGCAACAAAAGCCCCATAATTTGATGTAAGTAAAACCTTTTAATTAGGATGTAGGAAAACACTGGAACATGGTAATAAGTGATGTGGTAGATACTACTTAACCAGAGACCATTAGGACCATCTCATATATGTACTTGACCCTGCTTTGCGGCAGGATTTTGAAACAGTGACTCCTGAGAAAAGCATATCTCTGTCCTTGAAAGTACTGAGAGGAGCCAGACTGAATGACATTCCTTCTGTGGAATTTGCTGTTGTCTTTGCTTGTTTTAGTAACGTCAAGCAAACAACAACAACAACAAACCAGAAAAATTCATGCAAGCCAACCTAGTTCATTAATATGCAGCTTCTGAAACATATTTCTTATCTCAAGCAGAGGCCTAACATGCTGTTATTTCAGCTGCAAGCTCTGTTTCGTGCATCAGTGTTATGATTATAGTGAAATTTTGTCTCCCTTGTATGTTGCTATCTTTAATTTTTACATAATAGGATGAAGAAGAAAGGGTATCTGTAACTAAAACACCTACATATCCCTGTTTTAGAAAAAGCTCAAATGGTTAGAAACCTTCATAGTTTCAACTATGCATTTGTTCTTTTGTACTATGTCTACCGGCTATTTGTTGTAGTTTCACTTTATATGACTGATTACCGATAATCCTTGTGTTTTATACTGCTGCTGCTCTATTTTCCTTTCAGAAAAGACTGTATATGGAGTAATTTTTATTGACTGGTTTAGATTTCACACAATATGGTAGACATCTAGGTTATATTTCTTCTGGAATTCCCAAAGAATTCATCATATATACATCAACTAGTTTAATTAATGCGTATGTTGTGTGATTTCTTTTTTTTTAAATCCATACAGAACAACTACAAAATCTTCCAGAGTGTGCAAAGTAGTGGACTTAATCCTGTTCATGCTGCTTCTTACTGTTGCTGAATTTCACATAGACAGAAAATATTTTTTACAGGTTTGGTGTGCTGGAAACTCTTCATTACTATTTTCATTGATTTTTAGCTGTGATTTGATCTTTTGCACTCGGTGCGAAGATTTTTTTTTATGTAAATATTCCGTTCTTCATGTATTTTCAGTATTTAATTTGGAGACACTAGAAAAAGGCACACTGAACTCCTAAGGAATAAATATGGCATATTTAGCTCCAATAATGATGGATTTGCCCTCTGGTTCCATTGATAAGTACTATCTCAGACCAGCACAGGTGAAATCACTGTTGTGACAGAAATGTTTAACTGAGTTAACAAAAAGCAGTAGTGGGAAGAAAGGACTAAAATTTGCAAGATTTTTTTTTTGTTTGTTTGAATTTGAATTCATTTTTTACTGTATATCAGAGTTGTCGTATGCCACATATACATATTGTGTGATTGACTGATTGATTGATTGATTGACTGATTTTTGTGAATAGCTAAATTTGATACCAGTCCTGCTGTAGCTTAGATCACATTTTCTGTAACGTCTCTCAGCTTATGTTGATCTGACTTATTTCTTTATGACTAGTTTAACATTTAATATTGTTTTAGTTTTAGCTATTATTTGCATTGGATCTAAATCTATTAATTTAGTAATTTTCGACTTTCTGATCTTTCACACACTTTGTTTTCAATAAATTTAGACTGCTACATCTAACAAGTCTGCTGAATTTAATTTTAGTGTGGCTATCAGAACTAACATCTAAAATGTTATAACAACTTCAGTCAATTAATTAGAGCTATATCAACAATAGTCTTGCTAGTTTGATGTATGACTAGCTATTTTAAAAGCTAATACTTAACCTTGAGAAGCGTCTTCTTTAACATACTTCTTGATGTGACATATGACCAAATTATATTGACTGGTAGTGCATACTAACACAGTGCAGCTGCATGTCTCCACTAGTCACACCGCACTTCACTTACATGGAGAGCAATTACACAGATGTTATGAATGCAATATAAATTTCATTTCATTCTAATTGGTACATTATTTTATTCATTTTGTAAAAATACATTGTCTCATTAGAGAAGGCCTTCAAGCTATTATATAGAATTGCCAGAGCCATTATCTGTCAGTTACACTTGGGTAAAATAGCTTTAAAGAAATGAATTTGTTAGTTGATTGGTGCCTTTAAGTCAGTGAATTTTAATCAGTGTAGAGCTGACTGATTAGAAATCCTGTCATTCCTATTGTTTTATAATGGTTTACCAATTATTTTTCCAGGTGGTATATCAGCACATATTATCTGTCCCTAGTATTTTACTAGCATGTCTGTGACACTGTAGAAAAAGCCCAGATGCCATTTCAGATGACAAAATCCTGAGTCTTCAAAGCATGACAACAGTAGCTAGAAGTCTGTCCATACTAGAGATTCAAAACAGAATCACAGAATCACAGAATCAGAGAATAGTAGGGGTTGGAAGGGACCTCTGTGGGTCATCTAGTCCAACCCCCCTGTCGAAGCAGGGTCACCTACAGTAGGCTGCACAGGATCTTGTCCAGGCGGGTCTTGAA
>Ga0065711_1005052_pt1 | contig 21467 bp, 16 predicted proteins | sample Hoacrofraction12_FD_59098 | JGI IMG/M metagenome (GOLD analysis project Ga0065711, IMG submission 59098) | Hoatzin crop microbial communities from Cojedes, Venezuela - Epithelial fraction 12 v2 (version 2) | ecosystem: Host-associated > Birds > Digestive system > Esophagus > Crop | place... | reverse complement strand
AAAAAGACATCAGTAGTGACCCTCTGGTGACACACTGCCTCAGACGAGGTTCCATCTACTCCACTGGTTCCTCAACTGATGTACAAATACTTCCAACCTGAGCAACTCAGTACAGGCACATACCCTGAGTAGCTGAATGCCTCCCCAAATCAGGCATATACAAGAAACCTGTCTCTATCACTAGTGACAATGGCAACAGCATTACTGCAGCCAAGAAGTGAGATGGGGTAGCTATGGGAATCAAAGACACGGGTCATGGACTTCAAGGTAGCCATGCACTGAAGCAAAGTAGTAGGGATGGAACTATCCATTCACCTTTTCGTATGCATCCTTTGTCTTCCTGTTACCCACATAGGCTTTTAACGATTTCTTTTCCCAGAATTTCTAGAATTTTGGTAACAAAAGCAAGAGACACCCTACTGTACGTGCATGGTTACTCCTGTTGCATTACCATATGTTCAGAAACTCTATGCTGTGCACGTGGCTTAACAGCCACCAGACCACATGCACAAATAGCAATTGCAGAAACGGAAGTTTGAGATCTTCACAGTTGTGCTGTCTTAGATATGTAAAGAAGTATTCTGCCAACAAGCTATGATGACTAGCAAAAAGAAAAGAAAAAAAAAAAAAAAGAGAGAAAAATAAAGCTGAGATTAATTCTGACAGAAATTTACAGAGGAGTTGCAAAACCTATGATGATACTTACTGTTTCCTGATCAGGTATGCCAGTAGTCAGCAGGTAAAGTCCTTGTGATTTGTGTTTCTCTTTGTCTTTGAAGTCTACTTCCACAGCCCTCCTGAGTGCACTCATGAAATTTCTACTCCCTTTGCACTGCAAGCTCAACACCCACCTAACAAAAAGATGTTTACAGTTCAAAGAATGAAACAACAAAAGCTTTTGTTTCTGCTTAAAGCATTAAAGAGAACTAAGAATCTTAAATACTGCAGTGGAGTCTAAAATTTTTTACAATGACAGACAGCAAAACCAGACTATATAATGACCAAAATAATTTGTTCTAGTTTCTGTACTGCCACCACTGCGAACTAGTTTTTAAGGTAAGATTCATAGCATAGAGATAAAAGAATTTGCCCAATTTTATGTGGAAAAATTGTAATACAGTAGAACTTACAAGAATAAAAATGAAACCACAGAGGTATAATGAAACTGCTGAGGGTGTGACTCCACAAACAAACATGGGATTTGTTTCCAGTGTATGTGGGGAAAAAACATAGCTTAGCTTTCACATCCCAGTTGAATTTGAAGCAGTTTTCAATGCTTCATGTACCTTGTGTATTTCTTACACAGACGTGTCTGTATCCATGTACATATATATTCTGTATACATATGAAATATGAAGTCACTAAGACATATTAAACTTTATAATGCTGTTTTCACAACAAACCACCACGAACAATCAGTGTAGAATAGTTCATGGCAACCTATTTTTGTAACATGATAAACCTACCAATTTTCTACACTGTTCACAACGCTGCTTAAATCTGTTTCGCTGTTTTATCTGTTTCATGGTACCTATGATCACTTAATTCAGACATACGGGAAAATTATTTGACTCTACCTCCAAGCATTTTGTAAGTTTTCCGGTTGGGAAGGAACCAGTTCCAGCTGCCAAGGAACAACATCACTCCCAAACCTTTCATGGAAAGATAACAACAATTAATTTTTGGATTATGCTTTAGAACAAACAAAAAGATAGAACAGATTCACTGAAAAAGAAAAAATCTCATTTGGGGTATTACAGACATAAAATTGTCAGACACTATTTCCTATTTCAAAACATTTCATTGTTCACATTTCTCCATTACTCAGTGGTTGTCAGATTTCAAGGTAGTGGGCCAGACTACATTTTTCTTTCACAAACAGGATCCTAAGTGAGCTGGTAAAAGCTCTGCAGAAGGATTGTGACAAAAAACCCCAATTCTCAGATGCTGCCCGTATCTCTCATGGGAGGTATGGGCTCTGTTCTCTACCAGGTTTGGCACTCCGTGAGCTGCTGTCTCTTGCGTTTACCTGCCATTCAGAAACCTGCCCAGCTGCTGTTCAGCAGCTGTGCCATACGTTTCTGCCCACCAGTGCTGAGTACAGAATTCTAGTTCTATCACATACTAAAAAAAAATTGAGTTACTATAAAATTTAAAGGACGTTCTCAGGTATGGTACCCGAGACACCAAAATCCTCTTCCAGTAAAAGTTTCTGACCTGTGAATTAATACTGTTATGAACAACAAAGGAGGATGAGAATTTGTTACAGGTATGATGCAATCAGTTCCATGAGCCTCACCCAAACCAGTAATTTTTAATTACTGGTCTGGTCTCCATACATCTGATCCATGCACTTATCCAATAACAACAAATCAGTGCTACTCTTGCAATTACTTCATCATAAAACATTAAATACAACTTAAAAATCTAAAATACATCCTCTAGTAACCACACTTAGAACACTTCTTTCATTGCAATGCATTACAATTTTTAAAAAAGAATCTTAAATAGTTGCTTACGCTATAATATTGAAGTAATCCTTATTTGACATTTGTTCCTCAAGTAAAAGTCGCAAAGAATGTTGGATATGGATGATGTGCATAGAGTTTGTCAGGGATATATCAACAAGTATAACCACCCTACATAAGAAATATGTTATTCATCCAAAAAAAGAAAATAATCTTATTTAGTTACATATTCTTATCTTCACTGTTCTCTAACCTGCCAGGGAAAGCATCCTCTAGCTACGTGTCAAAATGTATAAACATTGAATCTATATTTAAAAAAAAAATCCGCAAAACATAAGGTGAGATTAAAATAAAATAGTAACGACAATGGAAAATTCTATCTTTCTTAACCTATGCAATAATCAGGGCACCAGCACATGTAGTGCCATAATGACTGTTGAACCCTAAACAAGTCCTCTCTCTTCTCTGAATATCCAAAACACGCCTGACACATAGATATTATCCAATGAGAAGAGCTGTTGGGTTGTCCCTTCCCTAGCCATCATTCCAGGAATGTATTTAGTATTACTCCAGAGACAAATGGTAAGCTTTCTCCCAGCAAGTCAGTGACAGACTGGTTGCTCAAGTATGGACTGACTGATCTTAAATAGCACATTACCTGTTTGGAGAAAAAGTGTTAATGATGACCTTCTTCAGTATGGTCAGTATTACATCTTACTTGTAGAGATAATACAGGATGGTTACAGTTAATGGACAGGGGATATCTTGGGAGCAGTAGTTATGAAAAGAATCACAGATGTGACGGACAGTCAGTGGGATGTGAGCTCCCAACACACAATACAGTGGTCAGATGGGCTAATTCAATCCTGGATCAATGAACAAGAAAATCTCTAGTAACAGTGGCCTCAGCCATCTTCATCTTGTCTGAAATTTCATATTTAAGGTTCGCAAACAGGACAAAGAGAGCAATTGTGCAACTGGGGTCCGGTAAGGCCTCAGACACAACGTAAATAAACATCACCCTCAAACACATAATGAGATGAAGACCTCAAATCTCATGCAGGGAAAAAAATCTTAGGTTTTTGAGTACATCTACACTGACATTTGTCATCTGCACTCCAAGACATGGTGGAGGCAGAAAGTAGCTGGTAGGTTGATTCTCATCTTCTACTAAGAACCGATGAGAGGCTGTGCAGAAAAACTCTAGGCATAAATATCAACAGAATGGGTTTAGAAAGCTGTCTGTAAACACTGCCTTTGGCCAGAAACATCAGGTTCTGTTCATGTGTGAGTTAAGACAGAACATTCCTGAAAGGCTAGATAACTCAAATTTAGGAGTTTCATGCTGTCTCAAAGAAATTGCCATTTTGTGTTGACTTAAGATTACTGGATTCAGTAAATTCACCAGATCCTTAAAAAAGCTGATTATCAATATCTGTTGTCAAAAGTGAATTGCTTACACTGGTCATATCTGCAATTGATGTCTCTACCTCTGACTATTTTCTGCAATGTATTCCTTGGTGTCGACTTACACAGAAAGCAAAAGCTGGCAAAGTAGAACCATCACCAATACACAAAAAAGGGCTATCAAAGTACATTACCTCCTTTCACAAACACTTCCCCATATTCTTCTGCTAGCAGCAGATAGCCAGTCAATTCGTTTCTCATAGATTCTTACCATTTCAGCGAGGAGTTTCTATGGATAAAATATAGAAAATGTAAGTTAAAAATTAAAAATTCAAGTAAGCCTTTTATTGCCAAATGCTTAATACAGAAGTAACATGACAGGATAGTAATGAAAAAAATAATGATTTTCGTTCATTTTGAAAGCAGCATTTCATTCTTAGTAAAGACAAAAGAATACAGTCCATGGGAAAAACATTCGATGGTAAAAAAGCAACAAAGGGTCTAAAGGTCTAAACTCTCCTCTTCACGTTTCCCCTTGCTAGCATGTCCCAAAATAGTGGTCAAGCATATTAAAAAAAGAAGAAAAAATGATTCAAAAATACAGTTTTTGCAAGCTTACCATTTCTTCAATAGCATTTTTAGGCAGTGTTCATAACAAAACACCTCATTTAAAATAAACACATTATTTTCAAACACATATCATTCTTTAACACAGTGTCAAATTGACGACTTTAAGGCAATTTGTCCACACTCTATAGAACATGACCTTTGCAAGCATATGTATGCATTATATGTACAAGGGCATATCAAGCTAGAAGAGAACACTGAACTCGGAAATAAAGCTATAAGGTAGCATGCTTTTCCAGCACAAAACACAAGTGATCAAGGAGCCAGAATGTCAGCCAGTTAAACTTTACACTCTCCTTTGTGGTCTGACCACAGCGTTCTACAGATCTCTCATCTCTCCTACATTTTAAAGATGTATTTGCCCTGCCTGGAAACATCTCATAGCCCTTTGTCAGGACTGCTATTGGAGTGGTACAGGAGAGAAAAAAGAAAAAGAATGAATAGACCACTATATAACACACTCAGGCTGCAAATATCCCCAAGCAGCTTCTATTTCATTAAACTTGTCCCATTCTCTGATGATCTGCATTCTGACCAAGGAGGAAATCCTCAAGAATCACTACTACCTATAAGAATTCCAGCGGCCTTCATTATGTTACCGGTATATATATGTATTGCTACTTTTACCACAATTAACAGAGCTAATGAATTCCTCAAAGACCCTCAATATCACATACAGTGTAAATGTTCTCCTGGTGTGCCAGTAGTTTTAAGTGATATCACCATGGCAAATAGGCAAAAATCCTAACATCCCCGACCTAACAGTGTTCTTAATTCATCTGCAAGCTTGAGGAGAAAATTCCAGTAGCAGCCCTGCTCTTGAAGAAAGTCTGGCAACTATCAGGCTGAAAGCAAATGCAAAGCAGCGGAATAAGTTTGTGCAGCCAGTTCAAAAACTTAAGGTGAATGTAAGGGATGGCAGAAAGCAGTGCACAACATAGCCTGAGGGAGACAAAAGGAATGGTAAGAAGATATATGGAGTGCCTGATCTTCTCTCTTTTTCAAGTGGAATGGCCAGCCTGTTGTGCTTGACACAATCTCAGTTATGCTTAAACAAACATTTCTTGGAATAAAAAGCTGCTCTGACTTGAGACAATGCAATCCATACTTAACACAAATCTATTATTTGTAAGGTATTTTACTGTTCTTACTGAATTCAACAGTGACACCATATACAACATTGTTTGTAAGCTTTTATAAAGCTTCCCTTTAGACAGACACCAAAGCCAATGGCACCTGCATAGTGCAAAAATGATTTACTTGCTAAAAAGTTACCCAAAGAAAAATTCACATATATTACCAGAGATTCAGTCACTGACATAATATCTTGCTCTGCCACTCCATTACAATTTAGAGCGCCCCACACATGCCACCCAAAAGAAAGAGTTACCAGGCCTACTTTACATCTGTCATATTTATCTCCAATATCTCTCTCAAGGGTAGGCGAGAGTACATAGCTGGATGTTTTTCTCCTTTCAGCCTTTTTAAACCATTTTCACTGACACCTTCCATCTTCCAAGGCAAACTCCACATTGTTTGCTATGGAAACTACTGGGATCTCTCAAGGCCTGATGGATGATTGAGGAATGGCCTTTATACACACTGTTACAGACTGGAAGGCATGGAGTAAGGATTTTATAAGTATTACACAGATTTACCAAACTAAAAGGGGCAAACAGTATAATTGGACAAACTTTTTTTTTTTTTTAAATTCTAGCCAGCTTTCTGAGCCTACATAACAGGGTGTGCTCAGCCTTCTTGAACTCTTTCAAAACAACAGCTTCCCACTAATTTCCTGCTGCCTAATAGCAAAAAAAGGCTTAAAAGCTTCCATTTTGTGATTGATTGCTACTTTTTTCCCAAGGATGAGAACAGTTCTTGTCTTTCCCCTACTGCAGAATGAGGACCTGTAGACCTGAAAGCGCTGGGTGCCTCTGCTCGTCATACCATGTTGTACAATGATGCAATGGTCTTGTTTTTCCCAGGACTCAAATCCCTCCACAGTATTTCACCTTGCACATAGAGCTGCAAAACCAAAGCTGCAGCATCCATTGTTCACACATGCCCAGCTAAGCCTGAAGAGTGTAGTTTCCTCATACCACACTCACTTTGGAAGAAGAAAGAGAAAAAACCACAAACCTCCATGCAAGCTCTAAACAAAGGGGATAGACTAGAATAATTTAGGAGACTGTGGTTTGCAATGCAATACTGGCACTATTTTCAGAATTTGCATTAAGTACAAAAAACAGTTGAGCATATCCTAAAAAATGAAATGCAAATACCCAGCTTTTACTAACACTTTAGAGTAAAGCAAATGTATGACAATCTTCTATAAAGTAAGCAGAAATAAATTCTGCTTTCTGGCTCTTAAAAACAGGTTGGTTATGCTGAAAACACATCAAAACCATTTGTCCTTGACATTCACATTACCAAAAATATATTCTGTCCAAATGTATGGCAAGAGCGTTGTAGGAACACTGTCAAGGCTAAAATGCTGCTCTTGGTAAAAGAGCAACTTCTAAGTGAATTATTTCTGATGTGACCATCTGCAGAATATTACCATTTGGCAACTATGGAGAACTTGTTAGATTTGGATCTCACAATTTTACAATGGAGACTACTAGCTACTTCCTATGTGGAAAAGGTGAAGGATTCACAATGAGAAGGCTAATGTAATGTCTCTGAAAGTACAGATCAGATGCCAAATTCAGAATAGAAACTATATCTCCAGATCCTACTGGACTCTCCGTATGGACTGTACTACACTACTGGTCTTCAGGTATTACAGCAGGATTTCAACCAGAAGGAGAGTGGGTGCTGGATGCTGTAGGATTCACCCCAAACTACACAGAAGAAAAAAACCTCACATGTATGTACACATTATACAAACAGAGAATACAGACTAGTGCAAGATCATGATCAAGGCAACCAAATTTTATTCCTGTGGCTTTCTTCATAATGCAGACTTTCATATGCTTCTGCCACCTTCCTCACATGCAGAAATCAACATCACTGATCTGGAATATTGTCTCTTTTTTCATCATTCGATTTAATTCACTATTCCCCCCACATCCATTCATCCAAGGAGTTGAGAGAAGCTCACCTACCAAAGAAACTCATGTCACAGTATGATTTTTTAACCCCTTATTCAACCAGTCTTCTGGATTATTTAATAGTTTAAGATCAAACCTTTATCTCAAAATAATCCCTGGCCTTTACTCTCTCTCTGACGTATCTGAGGGATTAGGTTGCTACAAGAGCTGCAAAAACTCTTGCTGTCGTAGCAACCTAATCCAGGTTTGCTGGCATGTTATGTGCCTTTGCGCACACTTTCATATCACACAATATCTTTCAACTCATGCAACAACCATCCAAGCTTGCTCCTACACTACTTCCTAGAAAGTTCCTGCTATGCCTTCAGGCTTTCCTGATCTAGCCAGTAACAATCAGACATTATTCTTCATAAAACCGGTTTGACTTTCAAAGAGATAAAATTTTAATAAAGAGATAAAATATTAATGAGCAGTACTGACAGACCCTTTCTCTTACTTAGTCTCCTTCCTCACTACTGTAAGAATTTGCGTCCCAAGTCTGATCAGGTCGCCGCACTTAGCTGGACAGCTGTCTGCACATGAATCCCTGCAGTATTCACGTAACATGACAATTAATGTGGAATAATGAGATGGTAACCTAGCCCTGACAAGGCCACATCACTATAGACAACTCACCTGATAGTTGTACAACACTGGCAGGTCAACGTGGATATTTTTCACGGTTCCATCATACCATTCAAACTGCATCATTGCTTTCTAGAAGAATAAACAATTCCTTCCTTAATCATTCTTAAAAATGGTGTATCTGATTTGAATCTACAACTCAAATTTCAGTTAAAGCCTGTAGAATTTCACTAACTTACAAAGTATTGATTTTAATCAGAAAAATGTAGCAATAGAAATTAAAATTAAAAAAAAAAACCACCACAAGAAAAAGACAGGGTCCCCATCACTTACCTCATGTAGAGTTGATGATACTGTTTTTTTAAGAATAGGTACAAATTCTTCCACAGGAGAGAAAGCATTGGGAGCCAAAACTTGATAAAGGTTTAATTTTTTAGCTATAGCAAGGAACAAAGAAATTAAATAAAACACACACTCTGTCTTTAATTCACATTTCATACCTGTTAAACTTTTTTTTCTGTGCTACCTTTCAATCCATTTGTCTTTAACCAGTCTGTTGAGGTTTTGGCCGGGATACATGGTGTCTGAATAACTAATGGTCCTTCATGCTTTGGAGGCTTAGGTAAGAAGTTGGAAGGTGCTGTATTTGCAAATTCTGTTGAAGCCTAAAACAGATTTTAAGAAAAACTCTTGCAAGTTTTAGCATAATTTTTTTACCCCCCAGCATGGAGCATTAGTTTTACTTCTGTTCACCAAAGTGCTGCCATTGAAAATATCTGAAAATAGCTATCATTGGTCCTCCTAAAAATGGGTGTGTGGGACAATGTTCCATTAACTTCACTGTGCTTGCCACAATGCAAAAACCCATAGGGAAATGAAAACATCATGGTTATACATACTGGCATGAAAACAGTCAATCATTTCTCTAAGAAAGGCAGGAAAAGGATCTTCCTTTCACACTGATCAAATCTCGACTGCTCCATTTTCTACTTGCACTGAATCAAAGGAACCACATTCAATCTTCATGCACACCAATGGCAACAAGTCAACAAAAACTCCTATGGGGCATTAGAATTCCTTTATTTCAAAAAGGGGCAAGAGACCTTTGTTTTATGAATGGACAGAAGTTTGTTGAGATGTTTTTTCACACACAAGGTTTGACTAGTAAGCTTCTGAAATGACACATTTTTATTTGGGGATATAGAACCTTCTACGTCATTTCAGGGTGCTTCTGCTCCATATGTAGTCTACTATGGTACTTAGCAATTACGAGGTTGGAGGAGAGATGAAAGAATTCTATATACAGGCAAGAGGGAGGATGAGGGGAAACAGAAATATTATTCACAAATGACCAGTTTGCTCCCTGTCTGGAATGTCTCAGGTCAGATGACCAGATACCCAAGGGAAGCTTTCAGTCCCTCTTTCACTTCAGATTGTCCATCTCACACAATTGCCTACAGGGAACAGACTGTCTTGTTATAAAACCAGAAACATTACCAAGACAACTGTTACAGAACAAATGGTGCCAAATCCTCACAAGACAGGACCAACAGAGACAGATGTGTAACAGACAGACTGCAGCTTCCTAATTTCAACACTAGTAATGGACCTAGAGAAGCCCTTATAATTTTGCAACTGATTTAAGTGTCCACCTTAATCAGACAGGAGTATCATTTTACCAGTTTAAAGGACTGTTGGAACTTCATTTAAATGATCATGCATACAGTTAGGCTAGTGATTCTCTTACATTTCAGTTAGTTATGATCACGGTACAATGCTTTTTTCATCACATTTTGGTTGGTTTATACAACTTGCTGCATTTTGGAGAGCGTCTAGGTATCTAGCAAAATGTCTCCTTTACTGGTTTTGGCCTTAATTTGCTCTTACGATGGATGGCAAATACATAAAATTCACAGCTCAGTTATCAAAATACCAGATTAATCATATAAATTTTTGTTTCATATTGTGAACATGAAAAACTTCTACTCGATAGTTTAAGGAACATCTGAAAATAAAAAGATACATACATCTTCTATTCTAAGTGACCCACCAACTCTTCTTTGAAAAGTCTGTTTGATGCTCTTGAGTAGGTCCTCAGCTTTCCGGGATTCCCGAAGCAGCAGATGAACATCACTGCTATCAAAATTCTGTACATACAAAAACAAAAAGGGAAAAATAAGTTAACTACTATTCAGATACCAACCAAACACAGCTTTCTTACTTTGATGTGCACACTTCTATATGAGACTGCCTGGCATGGCAGAATTGACTGTAAATGTATCTAATGCACTGCATGTAAGTTATTCATCATGTTATAAACAAGATACTATTATTTTGAATCTGCTTTCACCCTATTCATCTGCTTTAAGTAAGTGAACAATATCTGCAAAATTTATGCACTTTTAGGATAGCATTTTCAGTTGCAGAAAGAATTAACGACAGTTTTACTGACCACACCCTCAGCATTTTTATGACAGAGACTTTCAGCACCAGGTCTTGCTATAAACTTCTACTCAGATGATAATTAGTTAACCTTCTCAAAGTGAAGAATCATCAAAAAGAGAAATATGCTTTGCCTCTCTAGCTGTCACCTACCTCTCCCTTTGAAGAGTAGCAATGATAACGGCCTCTTACAGCTTCTGCAAGGTTCTTTAGAACTGCCTACATATATAAATAGGAAGTAAAATAGTTACTTTGATTTGGTAGTCTCTTTTGATAACGAGTTGTTGGTGTTCAATTCTCAACTAGAGGCAGACAAAGAATGTTCAAGGCATATAAGGTGAGAAAGCCAAAATAATTAAGTTTCCATTGTTTTCTTACCAGTCTTATTGTAACATGGGTGAAAAACTAATTCTAGTAAAGAAATTCACAAAATAGGCAATAATGGTCAAGTTCATTCATCTTGTGTTAAAATGCCAGTCACTTTCTCTTCCTTTCAAGGCAGGCTTGTGCTAGTTAGATCACCAGCATATCACTGATGTCTACAAGTATATACATTAGGCTACCCTTCCCCTGCCCACAATTATCTCTTAAATCCTTTGCTGCTGTTTTCACCTCTCTCATCTCCTTCTCTCCTACCATCTACCACTGCAACCCTTTTGCCTACGACTGCAATACCCTTACTACTGCAACCGATCTTCTTTTCAAACCAGGACTTCAACCATATCCTCCCTGCCACTTAAGTCACTACATGCCTTATGGATAAGCTTAAACAAGCAATCAACACCCAAAAAGAAGTTTCTATGCAGAAGCTAATCAAAAGTAATGGCTTATCCTTCTGTCCTCCTCTTCCTTCAGGCAGTCACTGATAACATCCAAACCACTGTCATGCGCAAGACTAACTTGAGCAGGGCTTCTAGGTCTTGCACTGATGCTACTCCATACAAAAATAATCCTATACCAGAGACTGCCATACTTGCATCATCTCATTCTCAAGTCCTTGCCTTTCTCCTATGATCCCTCTCCCTATCCACTTGTCCTTACTGCAATATTGCCTACCTGAAGTCCCCCAGCTTTCTGCTTTCACCTGCAAAAGAGCTATTAACCCCAGAGTCTTCTCCATAAACACACAAGATGATTATCTGGAAATAATTTCTTCCTTTTAGCTACCAAACCTGTCTTGGTTGCCACTTCCAGCTTTGGTATGAACCAAGATGAATGCTCCAAACAAGTTTTTTTCAAGTGTGCAGATCTGCTCTGAAGAAAATACAACTCTAGATCAAGAACTCTTCAATGAGTAGGTCAGCTTCCCCACAAGTTTCTGAGAGAAGACGTTACAGCCGAACAGAAAACAATGACAGGACACTTAAGGAAGTAAATCTTAACAATTACTTACAAGAGAAACAGGATTGCTGCAATCATATATAACAGCATGAGTCTGCAGTTTTCTCCCCAGCATACACTGCTGAGCATAGTCAGACAATATTTCCAAACACTGATCAGGGCTGATATAAATAAATGAGGAAGAAAAAAGATAATAACAATGGCAGTAATCAAATGGGGAAAAAAGGCCATCTTGAAGAAGACAGGGAAGAAAACTAAATGAGAAAGAAATAACAAATCATGGGAATGTAATCCAGTCATTTAGCATAACTTGACATCCTCTCCCTCTTTCAGCAATTGCTGAGGTACCATCACTGGGGTTTGGTTCTGTCCTAAAAACATGTATGATAATAAAAGCACTAAGAGTCCAGTTTATAATGGCTTGTGGATGAAGTGTTCTAAATCATTCCTTGCTAGCCCTGGAAGCTAAAAATCCAGAATTGTGGTTTTGACCCCCTGTAAAAAACTGCGATAGAGAAGTTTTCAACTCAGATCTTCAACTGTATGTAAGGATGTCCATTGTCTTCCAAAGGCATCAAAGAAAGTCAAACTTTGCTTTGTATGTAGAACTTAGTGACCCACAGAGCTCTCACTTCCTGAGTTTTGATGGTTCTTCATTCATGGCTAGTAAAAATCTTTCTTTCCAGCTATACTTCTACCAGGACCAGAAATTAAAGAAGTTTTCACTTGCACATACTACAAACTTTCACTTTCTGTTCAAAGCAGACCTAAGCAAAACTTGGTATCTTTTAACTCAACACTGTATGTTCAGTAAGTTAGCTGAAATGTAATCTCAATTACCCTAAACATCAAACTTGCCAAACTTACATCATCCCTTTTTTGCACATTTAAAATAGATACAATGAATAAATTAGGAGTACTTTAACACTCCCAGAATCCCTACTGTAGTCTTTTTCTTGTAATCCTGACCCCAGTACTGCAAGTTTTCAAATGATGACAGTAGAATTGCAAAATTTAAGTCCATAATTTATCTAATTTCAGCCTGGTTTCATTTATTTAATCAGACATTTTAAGTTTTCCATCAGCACCAAGATGCCAGAGAGAAGACTATCTTTGAATGCTTAATGCTGTTTTACTAGTCAAAATCTAGCTCATCATCTAATCTTCCCAGTAGTGTGGACCCATTCAGTGACATCCTTAATGATGCTGAAGGATTTTTATTGTTGTAATATTAGAGCTAGGAGGCTCTCAATGGATTACTGCGATAACCGGTCCGGAAAGGAAAAACGTAGCTTTGTATCACAAAAGAGAAGATCTAAAAATAGGAAAAAATGGAAGAAATAAAGGAATTCAGTGGCATGAACTAAAACCACATAAAATCTGGATCTTAAATTTTTGTATCGAGTTCAGATTCTTGTACCAATTCTGTATCCCAGTCAAAGCTGGTTGTTAGGATGGATAACGAATTTACCAGCTTCCTACAATAAGAACCAGAGAATTCAGTTCTTTCATCATAAGGACATGTTTCAAGGCTTTCAACAAATTGCAGCCTCGACCAGGCTCCAGCTGTTGTATCCACTGTCTTGCTTCATGTAGCCTAAGGGGGGGAAAAAAAAGAATATGTACGCTTAAAGTGCAGGTGCTAAGTAAAACAGATCATGAAGATTACTACAAGCCACAGGAGCTGCTAAGATATTTTATGCATGAACAACCTGCTTGAAATCACTAACTGCACTTAAAATTAATTGGTTTTTTTCCCCTCTTACAAATCACTGCAGGCACAAGATGAAAAGCACTATTCATTATCTAAGAGATTGCTCTGATTAAATGGAGGCCTTCTTTGAAACACTTCTATTTTTCAGAGAAGCGAACTCACTTACACGTGAACATTGATGTTTTTTGGACTCTCCCACAGAGGTGAAATTTCTGTACTGAATGAGAGGCAGTACAATTGCTTCTTATAACATAGCTGTTCATCTATTAAGCACTAATAAATAAAAAAAGAAGTTAATGCATTACTATCCATGCTGTCTATCAGGGTTATTATGTAAAAGAATAAAAATAGTAATTTCCTAAAAACAGTTGACAGCAATATTGTCAGGCACCACAGAGAAAAGCTTCCAAAAAGCGACAAAACCTGCAAATCTATGGTAATCCAGCCAACTTGTTAACGGGGCAGGAGGCAGGGAATATTTGTTGTACTGGTATCAGTTGTTCTCTTGAGCTGATGAGCTTGTGAAACAACACACTGACCTAGAATGGGCATATTCACCCACCAAGCAATTACTAATAAATGTTTAATACATCTTCATTGATAGGGTTAAACAATTGTTCAGGTATTAGGGCTAAGCAAACCAGACTATGTGGAAATTGAGTTTTCTTGAAGGAGGTTTATTTAAAACACACAAATAAAAGCTGCAGATAATATAACTTGATTTTAAATAATTTCTGAATGTACAGTTTCATTTCCTGCAAAGTTTCAAGGTTAATCGGTAAAACAGCTACATTGTATCTTCCTTCCTTACTAAAAAAGTTTTATGAAATTAAAGAGCACAATAAAGGACAAGTTTCTTCTGGGACTTCAGGAAGTGATCAGCTCACCGAGGTTCCAACTGAAATTGTGAAGCGTGCTTTGTTGTGACAAACATAAAGGCATAAGGAAACTGTATTTACTATAAATAGCTCTATGTACAACTTACAGCTGTTTCTGTTAGGCAAGTTTATTCCATAGAGCGTGCTGGTACACAAACTGAGAAACTTCCAAATACTAGTAAGGAAAGTATTATTATCGTACATACAATCCAGGAGGTTCCTGAACTACACTGATAACTTCCTTCTCCAAGTGACAGAGAAGCCCACGAGGGGAGGTGCTATGCTGGACCTTGTTCTCACCAACAAGGAGGGGAATGTGAAGCTCAAGGGCAGCCTTGGCTGCAGTGACCATGAAAAGGTGGAGTTCAAGATCCTTAGGGCAGCGAGGAGTGCGCACAGCAAGCTCACTACCCTGGCGTTCAGGAGAGCAGACTTTGGCCTCTCCATGGATCTGCTCAGTAGAGTACCATAGGATAAAACCCTGGAGGGAAGAGGGACTCAGGAAAGTTGGTAAATATGCAAGGATCACCTCCTCCAAGCTCAGAAGCAATGCAGCCCAACAAAGAGGAAGTCAGGTAAAAACACCAGGAGGCCTGCATGGAGGAACAAGGAGCTCCTGGGCAAAACTCATGCACAGAAAGGAAGCCTACAGAGGGTGCAACGTAGCCTGGGAGAAACACAGAAAAACTGTCTGAGCAGCCAGGGATCAGACTAGGAAAACTAAAGCCCTGACAGAATTAAATCTGGCCAGGGACATCAAGAGCAACAAGAAAAGCTTCTATAGGTATGTCACTGATAAAAGGAAGACTAAGAAAATGTGGGCCCTCTCTGGAAGGAAACAGGAGATCTGGTTACCTGGGATAGGGAGAAGGCTGAGGTACTCAATGAATTTTTTGCCTCAGTCTTCACCGGCAAGTGCTCTAGCCACACCATCCAAGTCGCAGAAGGCAAAGGCAGGGACAAGGAAAATGAAGAACCGCCCACTGCAGGAGAAGATCAGGTTCGAGACCATCTAAGGAACCTGAAGGTGCACAAGTTCATAGGACCTGATGAGGTTCATCCACGGGTCCTGAAGGAACTGGCGAATGAAGTTGCTAAGCCACTATCCATCATATTTGAGAAGTTGTGACAGTCCGGTGAAGTTCCCACTGACTGGAAAAGGAGAAACAACCCTCATTTTGAAAAAGGGTAAAAAGAAAGACCTGGGGAACTACAGGCCAGTCAGTCCCACCTCTGTGCCCCGCAAGATCATGAAGCAGATCCTCCTGGAAACTACGCTAACAAGTGTGGAAAATAAGGATGTGATAGGTGACAGCCAACATGGCTTCACTAAGGGCAAATCATCCCTGACAAATTTGGTGGCCTTCTGCGATGGGGTTACTGCATTGATGGATAAGGGAAGAGCAACTGCTGTCATCTACCTGGACTTAAGCAAAGCATTTGACACTGTCCTGTACAACATCCTTGTCTCTAAATTGGAGAGACGTGGATTTGATGGATGGACCACTCGGTAGATAAAGAATTGGCTGGATGGTCACACTCGAAGAGTTGAGGTCAATGGCTCAATGTTCAAGTGGAGACCAGTGACGAGTGGTGTGCCTCAGGTATCAGTACTGGGACCGGTGCTGTTTAACATCTTTGTTCGTGACATGGACAGTGGGACTGAATGTACCCTCAGCAAGTTTGCCAACAGCACCAAGCTGTGTGGTGCGGTCAACACGCTGGAGGTAAGGGATGCCATCCAGAGGGACCTTGACAGGCTGGAGAAGTGGGCCTGTGTGAACCTCATGAAGTTCAACAAGGCCAAGTGCAAGGTCCTGCACATGGGTCAGGGCAATTCCAAGTACAAATAAAGGCTGGGCAGAGAATGGATTGAGAGCATCCCTGCCAAGAAGGACTTCGGGGTGCTGGTGGACAAAAAGCTGGACATGAGCCAATAATGCGCACTCACAGTCCAGAAGGCCAGCTGTATCTTGGGCTGCATCAAAAGAAGCGTGGCCAGCAGGTCAAGGGAGGTGATTCTGCCCCTTTACTCTGCTTTGGTGAGACCTCACCTGGAGGCCTGTGTCCAGCTCTGGAGCCCTCAGCACACCAAAGACATGGAGCTGTTGGAGCGGGGCCAGAGGAGGCCACAAAAATGATCTGAGGGCTGGAACACCTCTCCTGTGAGGAAAGGCTGAGAGAGTTGGGGCTGTTCAGCCTGCACAAGAGAAGGCTCAGGGAGACCTTATCGCAGCCTTCCAGTACCTGAAGGGGACTATAAGAAAACTGGAGAGGGACTTTTTACAACAGCATGTAGTGACAGGACAAGGGGTAATGGCTTCAAACTGAAAGAGGGGAGATTTAGATTAGATATAAGGAAGAAAATTTTTACTCTGAGAGTTGTGAGGCACTGGAACAGGTTGCGCAGAGAAGTTGTGGATGCCCCCTCCCTGGAAGTGTTCAAGGCCAGGCTGGACAGGGCTTTGAGCAACCTGGTCTGGTGGAAGCTGTCCCTGCCCGTGGCAGGGGGGTTGGAACCAGATGATCTGTAAGGTCCCTTCCAACCCAAACCATTCCATGATTCTATGATTCTGGAGTTTGTTTGGATTTAGACATTATCAAAGACTACACTTTCAAAGACATCTAAAATATACTCTTCCACAACAGAAAACCTCTATTGTATTGTATATTATGAATTTAGGCAGAGTTTTTTCTACTTGGTTCCTGGCTTGTAGTTATACAAAAGCTTGATTAGTACGTTATAATTGCCAAAATCTGCTTTATTATTACTTACCAAAAGGTCCTGCTGAAAATCCAGTAGTCTGGGACCATAACTCATATGAGAGACATCAACCACAAGGCCAACTTTGGTTCCTTTTATAATGCCAAACACCTTAAAAGATAAAAGTCATTGTAAATAATAAGCTCATATAAAGTCTAAAAGTGTTACTATTTATTCCATACAACACCATTTAAAAATAAAATATTAGGTATTCATTTTCATTTTAAGCTTTTTAGCATAAGGATGACACAGTGACAAACCCAAGCAAAAAAAAAAAAAAAAGAGAGAGGACTACCGGCTCCCAGTTTATCCTTACCAGTGAGTCATATTTGCTCCTACCCAAGACAACCTATGCATTATTTGAGAAGATAAAAAATAACTTTGTCTACAGGACCTCCTTTAGGTTAAATCAAGCAGCTTTGTGGAAGCTGGATTTTGGAATGCTGCTTCTTTCTCTATTGCCTTTGAGACGGAGTTATGTCCCTTTCCCATTCCTGAGCATTAGTACTGCTAGACACAATAAGTGATTAACCAGCTGTGCAAGAGAGCGCACTATGGAGTACAAGACAACTCCACTCCAGCTAGAGGTTAAGTTCCGCTCTGTCTGCTCCGATTTAAATCACGCAGAGGGGTCCTGATGATTAAGATTGCTAAGGGAAAGAAAAAGACTAGATCTAAAAACAGAAAACTGCATACTAGTTAAAGAAAAATAATCAGTTGTCAAGATAAGTATCACTGCACACCATGTGGAACTCACAGTAAATAATGAAAATACATAAGCTTTCTGCAAGCCACTTTTCAATAGTATTTAAAAGTTAATTTATTCTTCAACAGCATATCCAGTTCCATTCTAAAAATATACCACAAAGTTAAAGTTACCTTTCTGCTGTCCTGCAACAGCCACTGAACTTGGTGCTGATAAAGGTCAATCACTCTGACAAAAGGCATAGCACACATTTAGCTAAGGCATCCTCTTGCATTGTGTATCAATGTAACATTCAGACATTTGTCTTATCACATCCTTTTTCTCACAGATGCAAAATCACCTTTTAAAAATACTGTTTCGAGTGTTCTCATACTACTGGTGGTTGCAGGGCTAACCATTTAAATACTTCTTCCCCTAAAACTGTTTGACTGATTAGATATGCAACTGTCTGAAAAGCTGGATCACTGAAATGTTTTCTCATCAGTTGCTGGCTTATTCTGTTCAGAGATAGGAGAGGGGAATTCACCACATGCATGTGTGAACAACAGCAGCTCAGGAAAAACTGAGTTCAGTTCATCACTCATAGGTTATTGTCAGGAGATGTATTTAATACAAACTACACTACTGCTTCAGACACTCATGAAATACAACCTTGTGATTGAAAGGCAGCACACTCACTGAAGTGCCAGACCAACTGCAGCACAACTTTCAACAATTTCCTTTCAAAATGGGTATAACCTGAGGTAAAACAAAATGCTTGCTGTCCTCTAAAATACTTTTACTTCAACCAACTTATTTTTAATACCATGTGCATAGTTTTTACAATTTGGTGAACAGAAAGTTTAAATCAATATTTTGAAGGGGGAAAAACTTTTTGTTTTTTCAAAACACAAAAGCTACCTCTTTTTTAAACCAGATTTGCAGACAGTTTGCTTAGATGGCGCAGGACCCACGCACTGAAGGTGGACATGGAGATTTTGCGTCTTCATGACTGACACAGTGAGGTATGCTGAAGCAGTGGCACTCCTAGGAACAGTCTCACAGGTATTACGAAGACCAGCAAAAACATTATGATTACATCTTATTGAATCTTTTAATTAAATGTTTTCTTCAATTTAGGTTTCCCTGATTTTATACATTTAAAATTCACTTTGAAAACTTTTACTTCCACATATCATGACCTGATCTATGACTTGAAAAGAATCCAAGTTATAGTAAACATAACCCACAAATACGCAGCATTACCTGTGAAAATCCAACTATTCACTAGCTGCCTTTCTAAAATGAACTAGCTAATTCAGTTCAAAACCTGGCTGATAGGCAGCTTCATTAAAAAAATAAAAAAACCTCAGTTGTAGTGACATATCACTTACCCTAAATCTCAACAGAAAGGATTCAATGCTGAGATGCTCTGAAGTTCACAGAGATAACAAACTAAGATCTAAGGCAGTACCTGTAATCATGGGGGATGGGGATATAGAATCAGTTACACATCAAAATCATAATCAAGATGTATACTTACTCTGAAAGTCTGGACTCAAAATTGGTAACAGTCTCTTCTGTAAACTCCAGCTCTTCAACACCAGTTCTTGAATTCCTGGAACACTATGCATAATTAGCATCAGAGATGCATACAAATTAGGACTGACTAAAGAAAGGGCAGTGTTGCACTTACAAAATAATACTGCCTTCATTTATCAGATGCCTTAATGTTAACTGCAAGGATTCTAAATTGTAGTTTCTTAGCCATTCTTCTGTGGTTTGCACCATTTTAGACTGTATTTTCTTCATTGGTACTCTCTATAGATCAAGTAAGAAAAAATTAAACACAGTATGAGAAATTAAATGGGCTGTTCAAACGTGACAAAAATGTAAGTCCTAAGGATGGCTGCTGGTAGGCAGTGCATGTCCAAGCACAGCATCATTTTATGTACTGGCATACTCTTTTGGACATGGGATGCAAAGGAAATACCCTCAGATTGTGAGCTAAAGGAAGGGGAAGGAGAGCTCAGTTTGGAGGAGACAAGAATGAAGAAAAGAAACAGGAGTTTAGTAAAAGAAATATCTCAATGATTTACCAGAGGGGAAGAAAAATTAAGCATCTTCAAAACCAGCCTTGCAGAGTTTGCAGAGGTATATATTGTCTCCTGCTTTTCTTAAGAAAAATGCAGTATCAACAGTTAATCTATGTTTAACAGTTTGCCTGATTTCTTCAGAGTCCTCTGCAGACAGTATACGTAGCTTCATGAATTGAGTGATTATATATATCATATTGTCTGTGTGTATACACAAATATATGTAAGGAAACCTATCAGTTGTCTGTTCCCCACTATGTATTTATCGTGGGTATGTGTTGCTTTTCTAGTTGTTCCATTTAGCAGGAAAACTTGCCTACCAACAGATCTTGTGTCTTGTTGATATGTGTTACCAGCGATCCATTATCTGGTCCTCGATGAGACATAATAAACTCTTGACATAGTGGATGATCACCCTGTAGACTGGATTTTGTGGTCACCCTACAAGACAATGAATTTTATGGGATGACTTCATAACCCATAATATTCCTGTACTGTCATAAAGCCTTTACAAGTTTTTTTCTGTAGGAACTGTTCTACATTTTGGCATTTGTTTACACACTCCATTTGATATACGATAAATGTTTTGCAGGGACATAGTACACAGTTTATCTGAGCTACAGTCATTTAGTCTGTATCTGCTTATGAAGTCCCAACAAGATTTTGTAACAGTACCCTTACCCAACTTTTTCCAAAAACTGATCATTGTCCAACAACTGAGCCATTTTCCTGACATGTGTATCCATTATACGAACAGACTTGCCCTTGCTAAAAAAAAAAAGGCAAAAAGACAAAGATCAGAGTAAAAAGCTTAAATCCTCGGGAATATACACTATTAAAAAAGGTAGTAATATTATCAGCAACTTATATGATAATTACATCGCATGTGGGACAACAGCAAATTAAAACACAGCTGCAAACATAAGTTCCAATTATCCGTCTATAGAAAACAAATTGAGGAACTATTCTGCAAGAGCTATTTCTTCGGGGATTTTATGCAGTTAATTATATGTATGCACAGCTGCTGGGAGACTAGCCACACAGCTCAACCAGAAAAAAAGATTAACCAAAGCAAACCCAGAGTCCTCCGGGCGAGCGTGAGCCGCAGCGGGAGCGAGGGGGCGAGCAGCTGGAGACAGCGGGCTGCGAGACGCGGGGACGGACGCGTGTGGGTGAGCGGCCCCTCGGGTTTAGGATCCGCGAGATCAGAGCAAAAACGATCATAAACCCCTGCTTTTCACTTCGCTGGGCTCCCCCGGCTCGCTCCGTCCCCAGCCCCCCGCCCTTCTGCTCACCAGCGGGTGTCGCAGCAGCCCTCTCCACGCGCCGTCCCGCCTGCCGAGACTCCTCACCCCACCCCACCCCACC
>Ga0065711_1036092_pt1 | contig 21471 bp, 14 predicted proteins | sample Hoacrofraction12_FD_59098 | JGI IMG/M metagenome (GOLD analysis project Ga0065711, IMG submission 59098) | Hoatzin crop microbial communities from Cojedes, Venezuela - Epithelial fraction 12 v2 (version 2) | ecosystem: Host-associated > Birds > Digestive system > Esophagus > Crop | place... | reverse complement strand
GGGGTTGGAAGGGACCTCTGTGGGTCATCTAGTCCAACCCTCCTGCCAAAGCAGGGTCACCTACAGCAGGCTGTAGAGGACCTTGTCCAGGCGGGTCTTGAATATCTCCAGAGAAGGAGACTCCACCACCTCCCTGGGCAGCCTGTTCCAGTGCTCTGTCACAGTTACTGCAGCCAAGGCTGCCTTTGACTTGTGTCCCAGACCAGTCCTTCCTTGTCTGTATCAGATCCAGGAAATCACCTTTCCCTGCTGACTTCTTGATTACCTGTGCCAGGAAGTTGTCACTAGTGCACTTCAGAAGCCTCCTGGATTGTTTGTACCATGCAGTATTATCCTTACACAACACAGAAGGGTGGGTCCCCCGTGAGGACAAGGGCCTACAAATGGGAGGCTTCCTTCTGTTGTTTGAACACCTCATCTACTACTTCCCAATCAGGAGGTCCATAGCAGATATTCACTACAACAGCACTCTTGTTGGACTGCCTGCTAATCTTAACCCATGAAACTCTTGACCGACTTCTGGCCTGTTCCAAGGCAAAAGTCAAAAATCAGTTTACAAATCCCTATAAGTAAGAAAGGACCATATTTCTGTAACCATTTCTGCTTTAAAAAACAAACAAGCAAATGAAAACCCAAAACAAACATGCCAAAACACAAACACACAACTGTACAACTGAGAGTGCTCTTCCAAATTACAAAGTTACACTGTAGAAGTTCACTGTGCCAGGTCAACCTTCAGTTTTGGAATCCCTGGCTGGTAACACTCAAGTGTGTGACTAAACACTCAACGACTGCTTAACTCAAAGTTATCCGGCCTCCAAGGACCAGGAACTTAACAGTAATGTTGTAGGCCAAACTAAACCCCACCAAAATCTTTCACGTTAGAAGTAGAAGTGAGTTTTAGAGAGCTACAGACCACAAGTGTGAGAAATTGGGATGGAGCTCTGGAGACAAACAGTCTGTGCTGAGCTGTGCGAGTAAAAGTGTTGGCAGAGCTGGTGATTTCACAGCCAGTTCAACATGTCCTGATGCATTGTCGCGGTTGTACCTGGCACTGTGCCGGAGGATCCTGCTCATGCAGTGAGCTACATATCTTCTGAGGCCAACAGCACCAGGACAACATCCCTTTGGCTCCAGCCTTGCTAGTTATTATCCAGAAGTTGTAACCAGGGTCTGCCGAGTCCAGACCACCAAGCCAGTCCATAGTGACAAGGCAGCTCCAAGGTCAAGCTAGAAAGTTGAGTCTAGGCATCAGGATCTGGCCTCAAATCAGCAGGGCACCTGGTCAGGCAGGACCAAGGGCAACAGCAGACCAAAGAAACACTCCCAAGCAAAGGGTTCTGAGGCCTACGGCTTATCCCAGGGGTAGGCAACCAACTCACAGCCAGCCCGCTTAGAGAGGGGGAAGCTCAGGACCAACACACCCTCAGGAAGAGGCAGGCAACCCAGAGACATCTGGATATAGGACAGCCTTCCTATTTGTGAGGCAGCATTTCATAGAATAGAATCATAACATCATTTAGGTTGGAACAGACTTTTAAGATCATTGAGATCAACCACAAACCTTACACTGACAAGTCCACCACTAATCCATGTCTCTAAAAATTTATTTTCCACAAGGGAAGATTGCTATTTTCCTTTAATTCTGACACGGTGAGATCCCTCTCAGGTCTTGTTTCTATGCTTTTCAGCCTCTCCCTTACTTCACAGGGCTATTTTCTGATGCTCTAATAATAGATCACGCTGTAATTCTCATGACTAACACATAATTCTTGATGCAATCCAGGTCCTACCTCTGCTTGTCTGGAGTTCAATCTTGACTGTCTAGCAATTGCTGGAAATGAAACTCAGACAGAAACTAAGCAATGCTTAACTAAGCAGAGAATTTATTATTCAGCTCCCTGCTACTATTACATATGGCTCAATTATCATCTCCTGCCCGTTTCAGAAATCTAGATATGCACGATAATAGATATTACTGAGACCTCACAAGAAACAGAGTCATACTGTCTCCGAATCCAATGCTCTTCCTTCGGTTTCTCGTTTCAGTCCTGTATGACAGTTCACCACTTTTTAAGAATTTGAATTACTGCAAGTTCCAGTTGGCTGATTTCCCCAACTACTGCTGCTTTGGTTAAAGACCCACCATAGTACCACTCTACAGATAATTTGAATCTAAAGGTTTCTACTGCATATTAGTCTGATGCCTCCATTTGCCCATTTGACTAGCATTTTTAAAGATTTAATAGCTGTTTTACTGCATCATTATCAGAAGGCTTAAGAAGAAAGAGCTCCACTGCTTTCTCCAGCCAAGAGGAAGTGGGATTTGTGCAGTCCACCATTCACACACTGACATTTTAGTGGATGCAAAAGCAAGGGCAAGTAGAGGACTGCATCACAACTATATGTTTTTTATAAGGTTACATATAAAGATACTGTATAAAATATGACTGTCCATTTACAGAAAATATGATAATATAAGATATTGATACATATAACATGAAATAAATACATACATAAAAACTGTATTGATTCCTCCCTCACAAGTCCTCTTGTTTATTTAAAGATTTTACAGGGACATCTGTATTTTTGGAAAGTGCCTTAAGGCATCTCTTGTAAATATGCTGCAAATATGGAAATTGATTGATTGACCTCATTGTGAGGCTAGTGTTAATAGAACTCATTGGCAAGTTATCAAGACACATGAAACAATGCCCTTTTCTCAACAGGCAGAAGCACTTTTCCTGACTATTTGCAATAGCTCATTTGCAAGTCTTAAGGTCACAGTGGCAAAGTCTCCATCACCAGTTACTGCCTACCCTTGGCTCACTGCTTGCTGCTTAATCAGCAGTGATGAAAGCTAACGATCAGAGCATGGAGGCTTACCAGCAAAAACTGGTGTGTACTGAGGCTACACAAAAAATAAGGTATACTCCCACTGGTTTAGAAGTGGCCTGTTGCTATTGCGACACTGACATGAGGCTGCTCAGCACCAGGCAACATCAGGTCCTTCATCACAGGGACAACACTGTAACCCCTCCGGCGTCCATATCCTGTTCTCAGAGCAGATGAGAGCTTGGGTCCCCTCTTCTACCAGCCTTCAGAAGAAATAGGACTCCAAAGTCAAGGAATTGTTCCCTGATCTTTACTCTTAGGCGAAGATTTAATATTATTTTTCTATTTTCCAGTGTGATGGTTATCCGATATGGTAATAGCAAGCCATGTAACGACAAGGCAGAATGGTGCCTCGGACACTTCCTCTACCGTTCATGATCTCATCTCACAATTGTTAGAATTTAAGACTAATTAAATCATCTGATCATTTAAACTAGTTTGTAAGCTACCACAGCTGATTCAGATATTTCTTCTTCTGCTGAAACCACTAATCTGTATGAACAATTGTTGTATATCTGTTTCCTAAAAGACGGTCTTGTTATGAAGACATCCGGAGATAAGAATCCACTGCTTCCATTAGCAGTTTTCCCAGTGACTGGTCAACACAGACCATTAAAAACATTTTCTTAACTTTTAGTTTAAATGGCCTCAACTCTCAGTCAATGGTTTATATTGTAGGGTTTTTCCCCACTAAGTTCAATATCCCTTTAGATTCACTACCTGCTATATTCCTCATGTACTGGGTTTATATATCATAACCCAGCAACCTCTTGATTTTATTTTTTGACAAGTGAAGTGTGATGAGTTCTTCAAACCCTTTTTGGACAGCATTTTCTCCAAATGCAAGAATCATTTCCTAGACATTTTCTTAGCCCGTTTTTTTCCATACATTTTCTTTAAATGACATCAACAGAACCGGACAGACTGTTCCACTGCTGGGCCCACCAGCATTGTAAGTGACCACTCTCCACTCTTTAACCTCCCTGTCTATATGCTTAAAAGCCTCACTTGACTTTCTGCCACATTATCAGATCGGAGCTTGTGTTCATTTACTCCTAAATCCTTTTAAGGTTGATACTTTCCACAATACTATTGTTCATTCTGTAAGGCTTGTCTGCATTTCCTTGTGTTTATTACTTTGCAAATGGCTGTAAAACATACTTTGTTTCATTGCGGCACACTAGAAGTAATTCACACTGCTCACCGTACTTGAAAAATCCTTAGTATAATTTACCAGTGCTGGTCAGGAAAAAAAGTGTTGAACTGGAATTTCCCTTGGAGTTTCCCTAATCCAAATGTTTTGGGAAAACGTTCGATTTCAACAAAGTTGTAATAGAAACCAGGCTCAATATTGTAGAAGTGGGAGCCACAGGGCTTCCAGGGGTCTTCACCCCTGCCTTCCTGTGTGGGAAATGTAAAAAGTTATAAATTTCATTCCAAATCGGAGCATTCCAACTCCACCAACCTACAACAAAACCCGATTTCGAAGTCCAAGTCCCCTGCGAAAGAGGATCATTTGTCTCCAGAGCTCGTCCTTCTACCAATCTGTGTGTCATCGGCAGCTTCTCACTAGCAAACTGGAAAAGCCATTGTTTATATGGAGAGTAACATAAGGAACATCTCTAATGTCTTTTTAATCTATTTGGAATGTAATTTAGCAGCTGAGCTGTATCAAGAAGCTCAGCCAACTCTGTGGACCATCAGCAAGTGATGATTCTTGTTTCCAGAGTGGGAAATCCTCCACTATTTGTTTCTGTTTACGCTTCTGATTGTGTCTCCTCATTAATATTCCTGAAAGTGGTGTCATTTAGCTTGCCTTGTGTTGTATTTCAGTATACTCAGTATGATAACGCTTAGGGTTATATTCTCCACCAATATAAATTAGTATATTGTTCAGTGACGCTCTGTGTCAAATTTACCAGTATCTTGAGATTCAAGGAAGAAAACAGAACTGACAGCACATAACTTTTTCTTTTCAAATAAAAGACTATTCAGAGTGGTTCCAAGTTCTCCTAGTTTGAACACAGAAACTAATCAGGCGTGTATTTTGACACACATAACTATACCATGTAGGAGATGAAACAAGTATCAGACAAGACCATGAATAACTAGACCCTCATCATTGCTTCCAGTGAAAGCATATTCTCTGGGGCAGAAAAACTGATTTTGTAATTTGTTTTTAGTAGGTGTTTTGGAAGTCTTTTTCCTCTCCCTTTCTCCATTCCCTCTTTCCTTAGCATATTCCTCTTTTTTACCACTTGATCAGCATCAGCAACTCACCCTGGAGCCGAAAACTTCATACGCTGAGGAATACTGATGGGAAACCCTCCTCTGCTCTCTTTAGATGGACTAATGTGAGCAGGACTCGTTAGATGTTAGTTATTCAGAATGTGAGAGCCCAGACAGACACTCCATGGAGTCAGCTGTCACAGGCAGTAAGGCTGCCAAATTGCAAAATAATCCTCCTTCTCCAAATGAAGACAAGGCTCAGGATAAGTATGGCTAAGCCACAGCTTCATCACAGACCTACTACGTATGCTGGCATCACTGCTTGCTCTCGGCGATGGAAGGGTAACAGGATTCTCAGGGTTATCCATTTCAATTATTAGCTTTTGGAGCTTCTGGTGGCCTTTCACTACACATTTATCTATGTGTGCACAGTGGGGCCTCCAGCACATTCATGGATCCCATGCAAACTCTGGTCCCCATTCTGCAGAGGTAGCACTACAAAGATAATTCCAAACCAGCCAAAGTCAAAGGGAGCCTAAAAGGGTCCTCCCAGTCAGGCCTCAATAAAGAAGATTAAAGAAACAAATATCCAAGAATTTTAAAAAGGACATGTTATCATTTCTTATCCCTGTTGATTTGACAGGAAAAATACGTAGAAAGGCTGCATCTTTGCACACAGCATAGCTTACTGTTTGAACAGCCTTTAATACAGCCGAAGTGGCAGGTAAGTCTCTGCTTTAAACTTAAATTACATACCTTAGTTCTGTCCCTCTGGGAACACCAAACCAGCTCTCAGGCCCAGGGTCCATAAGGAGCAGCTAGAACTCAAGTCTTGAGCAAATGCTTCTTTGTATATGTTGTTTGTTTACATAAAACTTTGTCCTGGATGCCACACATATAAGCAAACTGCACCCCTCTGCTCCCCTAAATACCTTAGCCAGCATTTTAAACAGCGTTGCTCCCAGAGGCTGCCCCAAGCTCTGTACACCGTGAATTTGCCACAGCCCCCCAGGATGGCTTGTGGACCCTCCTTGCAGAAGAGGGAAGAGCCCCAGAAAGGTGTGCTGAAGGTGGGAATGTGGCAGAAGGGAGACAAATATCTGTACGCAGTTTCGTTCATTACCCAGGAGATATGAAAAAGCAGGAGCAATGAAACAGCAGGAGCTATGCCAGCTCCCTCTTCACAAGTGCTTGCAAATAACACTTGTCTCACCCTTTGTCATCTCCCAGACCAAACCCAGAAAGTAAGAGCACTAGCCCATCGCACTCCTTCACATCAGTTGAATCCATGTTCTGCAGTAATACTGCCACCTCTCATATATTCCAAGACTCTGTTAAAGTACTTAAACTTTAACCTCTTCTATTTCCCTTGAAAGACCAGCAGGAGAACTTGTCAGCAACTTACTGTGGGAGAAAGAAGTGAATTGTTAACACCAATACCACTTTCTGTGAGGCTACACTTAACATGAATAAGATGTGAGCTCTGATTGCAAATACATAGTTCTGGCTTCTGTGTCAGAGGGCTCAAGACTAGCCGCTCCAGGCATGACTGTGCAGATCGACGTCTGCACCTGCGGCTTGCTTCACAGAGTCAAGAAACCAGTATTACGTCCTAAAGGGATCAATAGACTCAATAGCTGTAACCCAACAGAGGTGAATGTTGGGAGGGTACAAGGGTTGAGAGTGTGAACAGAAGCCAAACTTTCATTCTCCCTAAACAGCTTCTCCTATTGCTGCTGTCAGAAACCAAATGCTGAGCTAGATGGTCCCTGTAGGGGCCAGCTCCTGTATTCACCTGCAGCCAGACAAGCTGGAGAAACAGAGCCAATTCCCACCCGCCTACAGTGCCTTCAGTCTCGCCTCCTCTGCCACACTGCTCTACCGAATGTGTGCCTGTGCATAAGCAAAAGCTCCAAGCTTGCACAACAGTATAGACCACACAACAGTGCAGACCACATCGCACCCTGGGACTGTCCATCTTAGGGCACCTAAAGGGTGTATCCTCTCAGGTAGGGCAGTGACAGATTTCACCCACAGAACAGCTCCGAGCGAAAGCTAATCATACCTCAAGTACATTGCAAGAAAACGTGGGGAAGCTGATCCTGGACCCCAAAAGGCCAGCCTGAAATAATGCCACCTCCACAGCGGTGTTTCCACCCGGCGCCTAGCGTAGCTCCGATATGCTCAGAGCTGTCAGACAGCTGCACTGGGCAGCAAGACCCCATTGTCCACGCTGGGCTGGACAGACCACTGGTGCAAAAAAGTTAGGCTGCTTTTCTACATGCAAGTTGTGAACAAGAAGAGTACTTTTAAGGCTGGTGCAAATATTTTTGCAGGATAAAATAAAAAAAGAGCTTTGTCTTAACTCAGAAATATCCCCCAAATCTACACCCACTCCCTTTTAAAACCTGTTGCCCAGATCTGCAGTGTTGTGTCTAAAATGATATTAGCCTAACCTGGGAAGGGAGAGGAAATATCCAAAATGATTTCTACCATTTTTGCTCAAAAATTCATGAAGCAGAAACAAAAGTTTCTGGAGAGTTACAACACATGCCACGTACCTCCTAAAGTCTATTGATTTAAGCCACTAGAACCTCACTTTGCTTTGACCTCTGAGCCGTATTTGCATTCATTGTGCAACACCTGGCAAGATAGCGCCGTGTATTAGGTGTCAGCTATTCAACTCCTCAGTGAAATCATCGGAGCAAATATGAAAAACAAAAAGTCACCCAACCAGTATGGCAGCTGTGTGGTGTGAAGAAAACTGTGCTTGACTTAAAGAAAGAACAAGATATGAGTTGGGGGAGGGAGAAGAAAAAAAGATCTACAACACTTAAGGAGAGCAGTCTGGAGAATGGGAGCACTTTGCTGCAAGTTCTTGCAAATCAGCTGCAACGTAGTCATGGTACAAACACTGGGAAAGCATTAGTTCAAGAATATTTGTGGATATTTACACTCCATCAATGTTTTAAAGGCAGTATTTGAAAAAGCACTGAAATGTCCCTTTCCCTTTTCTGCTGAAATCCAGAGGGGTCTTCTGCTGTTGACACCAGCAGGAACCATGTTAGGCCAAAGCAGATTATTTTCAAACGTGTCTCTGAAATATAGTCAACACAGCCAAAGAGTACAATTCCTACAGGCCTACTTGTATTTACTAGGTAGTCAAATAAAATTTGCTATATGATCCATTAAACCATAAAAAGAAAAAAGCTATTTAAAAACAAAATAAGCCTGAGCTTTTAAGTTCAACATACAAATTTACTCCATTATTTTAAAATATGATGGTATTGCCGTGAAAATGTGATCTGCTGTCTTCAAGAGCGGTCACACTTGTTTAAGGCTAGCACTGGACTAACAGTTAGGGAAGCATGAGCACTGTCCTTTGATACAGCTCCAGCATCCCCCAAAATTTGATGGGGATCTATCCTTTCCCCTCATCTCCCTGTACCATGAAAGAAAAGGATAGGGGTTTTTTGTTTGTTTGTTTTGAGAGGAGAATTGCCTGAGAAGTCCTTACAAGAGGACTTACTTTAGGAGCACAGCTGCCCCCAAGCAGATACCTCCCAGTGAAATCTCTGTTAACTTGTAAGAAATTGCCCAGGAGGAGAGGACAGTCTTTGACTCACCGTAGGATGGGTGCTTTCACAGATACTTTCATAAACTCACAGAAGCATGTAACATTACAGCCCCTGAATTCACAACGTTTTCCATTTCTTTTTTATGCAGAACATAAACTGTTCTAAACCATTTTTTAAAAGGACAGCACTGCTTGGAAGGAGGCAGAGAGTGAGATAAAGGAGATGAGCCCTCTCTTATCACCACTGCCTTGAGGAGGAGCAGGGGTGTGGGTTTTCCTCACCACCATGCCCTGCCACCCACACGCCTGGATGAGCCATGCTGGCAGCCCCACTGGTAGCATGGCTGTGATGGCTGTGGAGACCACAGGTGAATCAGGCAACAAGGCTGGCTATGGCAGAGCGAGGAAAACACAGTGCCAAAAGAAGCTTCCACGCCTTGGTAGCTGAGCCACCACCGGTCCAAGCAACGCTGCCCCTACAGAGGTCCCAGGCATTTTACAAGAACACCAACTGCCTTCCCGAGGCCATCAGTTCAGAAACAGAGTGGTGGCTCTGTGATGTCTCTTCTGCTTGGCTTGGCAGGGTTGGCTGCACCTCTGGGATGCATGGCCCAAAGCCTCCCTGTTGTGATTTTGCCTCAATTTGCCACAAAGAATCACACAGTTACTCTCTCACTTATTGCCTCTCCCCGGTGGGACAGGCAGGAGAATCAGAAGAAAAAAGGCAAAAACTCACGGGTTGGGATGAGAACAGTTTAACAGAATAGCAAAGGGAGAAGAAAACAACAACCAATAATACTGATAAAAAGCACATACAACATACAGTGTTCTCACCAACCAAAGCTCAGCTTGCTCCTGAGTAGCAAAAACCTCTTCTTCAGCCAGCTCCCCACTTAAATACTGAGCATGACACCACATGGTATAGAATACCCCATTTGGCTGGCTGGTTTGGGTCAGCCCAACCAGCTGCTTGTGGAAGTTAACTCTACCCCAGCTGAACCCAGGACACTCCCTTTGAAGCCACCTGCTGCAGCTACAGCCCTATCAGTGTGGAAGCTTTTAAGCGCCTTCTTCAGCCTCTGAATATCTCCTTTATTTTGCCCCTGGGATAAAAGAACAGACTTGAAGAGAGCCTGAGAGGAGGAGTATGAGGAACATGTCAGTGACTTCAGCAATCTTCAAGACTGCCTGCTTGATGCAAAGCCCTAGTAAACAAGTGAAAACATTAGTTACCCTTATAGACAGGGTGGGTGCTCGACTGTCAACATCTATGTACCTCTCTTAATGTCCTTTTTATTAAAATATTTACATTTTCAGCTGAAGAACAAGAATCCCTTAACAGATGTGCAATTTGTGAGACACATCAGTGAGTTATTTGGCTTTCAAGCCCTCATTGTAGCACCAAAGATGGCAGAGTGGCCACAAGTGCTATAAATACAGCATATCTCACTCACCACACCTGTGATCAGAAGCTGAAGAGAGCCTGCAGAGTGGGACGATGGTCATTTGAATTTGTGAAACTCTTCTGAGGTGCCTAACTGTAGTGCTAACTTTGCCTCTTAAATTTTTCCTGCAGTAACGTATATCCCCATCGGACTCCTCCCTTAATCCATCCACAGGCGCTTAAATGTCCCAGGAGGGTTTATGGCCGGTCTAGAGGCACTCCCACGAAGTCAGAGACAATCTGGAGCTAGCCTTTCATGCTGAATGACAAACAGGGAACAACGTAAGAGATCAGAGGTCACCACACTGCATATCATAACATCACCCATACATGCCTTCCCATGGTGGCTTTGTCAGACGTCACCGATGCCGTTCCCAATGGGATGGGCATGAGTCACGGAACAGCTCTTGGCACAGCCACTCAAAACACAATAACGAAAGGAGGAAGTGTAATTTTAATGACAAAAGAGGTATTTTTGTTCAGTTTTGATGTTTTTCCAGTGTTGTTTGGTGTTTCATTTTTAACAGCAACAGATCCCAGGTACAATCCCCAGCATGAACCTCCACCTAGCAAAGCATTAACTTTTGTAAGTACCTTTCGGGAACGGCATTCACCAAATCCCGCAATCCCTTACCCCTGCAGTGGAATAACCCCCCTCAGCCAGGCTCCCTGAGCCTGCAGGGCCTCACTGGCTGCCGCAGCAGCTGGACCGGCCATCAGGGCCCAGTTGGCACGTCCTGCAACACTCAGCACTCACAGCAAGCCTGGCAGCCTTTGCTCCACCAGCTTTAATGAAGAGAAGTTAACGCCTCGCAGCAGCAAAGTGGATGAGGGAAGGGCAGTGCTTAACAGCATGGCTTCAAGGGTAGATCTTGGCAGGTTATAGAGCACCTAAGAGCCATGGGGCAGCTGGGCACTGACAAACTCCATATACAAGAGAAATTTCTTTTTTTATTATTTTGTTTGTTTTGGGTTTTATGAGGCCTGTTCTTGAGCAGGTTTGTTCTGGAAATCTGCTCTAGTAAATCAACAGTATTATTAGAGACTCGGTGGTTTATGCCCCAGCCCACTCATGGCTCTCCACACACCTCAGCATTTCCTTTCCACTGGAGTTTACTTACATGGACTGTAAGTTGTAAGTGGAGAAGTGATTTTTAATCCCCTGCTTCTCTCTCTGTGTGGCTGTCCTCTCTACTTTTTCATCTGGGTTTAGCTGAGTTTTGCATCAACATGGTTTTATTTACACTGGATACAACAATTCATAAAAATGCCTTTGTGACCAGTGAAAAATTAGTAGGGAATGGCCTTGTGCTGTGCCATAGCTCAATGGCATCAAAGCTGAGCTCAGAACCCAGAACAGATGTGCAAGTCCTGGACACGTTGCAAGGCCTCTTGTGGGGATTACGGGCTTAAAAACCCATCTCCACTCCACTTCATCTGAGAAACCCAGCATTAAGGGCTGGGGACTACTCTGGACCCCAGAGGCTGGTTGCCTTTGCTTTGTCACCACAAACCAAACCCCATTTCAAGAGATGACACTCATGCTGCCCAAAGAAAGTCCGTCTAATGGATGTGCCACACTTGGAGCAGCCAAGCCACCCAAGGAGCCTCTTCTCCCTCGTGCAAAACCCTGGCAGGGCTACCAGCTTGGGTACAAGACCAACTGGGCAGAAGCTCACCCCAGCTGGGTCCTGCAACTCCTGCACACATAAGCACCCACCTGTTGATGGTGCGGCTGCCTGCAGCTCAGCCCTCATACCCAGGAGGTTTGCGAGCTGCATGCCAGATGCTCACAGCACCAAAATCCGCTCTCTGCAAGGGAGGGAGATGTCTCAGCCTTGGAAAGAACCATCGCAAGTGGCTGCTCCCACTGGAAGTGGAAAGGCTGAGGCCAGACACTTTGGTGGTCCTCAGGGCCTCAGCAATCCTTGTTACACATCACTGCACATCGATTGTTCTTCAGTATCTACTAATGTGTTAGGCAACTCCTGAAGTAGAAAAAGCACATGTACTTCCTACTCCAAATCTCTTCTACAGTAGAAAAGAAAAAAAAGTTGTGAAGTGGAAAAATTGGAGGGAAACAGGTTTTGGCAATGACAGAATATGGATATTTACCCATATGCTTGGTATTGTTCAACAAAATCTATTACACTCTTTGTGTGTGCACATACTATGTATGAATAATGATTCTGAAAGTATGTAGGAAAGAAAGCACATGAAAATCACAATTGCCAAGCAAGCAGCGTGCCACCACCAAACATGATTATCCAGCCAACCAGTGTCAGGGTCAGAGTCCAGGGTAAAACAGGAATTCGTGTTACCCTGAAGTGCATACCCCCTCCCACCTCACCATCCACTGCTACTCTCTGGAAGCTTTTTCTTTGTGCCTGGTTGATACCACCGAGGCTTAGAAAGAAAGCTTTTTAAAAAAATATATCGAAACTTCTTCCACGTGAGAGACAAAACATGAAAAATGCGCATAAATAATAGAAAACTCTTTCTCTTAGAAGAAAGGGACAGGTTGTGTCTTCCTCTGGTTTGCTGTTGAGTGCTGGCTAGAGAAGTGGAGGCAAGAGCAGGCTGTGAGCCACCAACTCACTGATAATTCTGGTCCTCAGTGGGGTCCTCAGGGGTAGCATTTAGCAGCCCCAAGAGAACTGTGAACGAGCTCATTCGTAACATCCTTCAACGAGTCATTGCATGGGTGCAGACCAGCAGGCAGGACAGTGCCAGCCCATCCCTGCAGAGGAGGCCAGACCAGATGAAGAACATGATAGAGCTTTTTTCTTCTCCCACTACTGATGGCATTAAAAGGACCAGAACAGAACATAATGCAGAGAAGCAAGCAATTTCATCCTAAAATCAGATTATTTAATACTCCAAGTAGAAGCATATGAGAGGCTCCTCTCTGGCAAAACAGTCTGCCTGGTCAGTCTTGCTTAGAAAATTCTTTTGAAGCTCATTTTTGTGCTTTGTCTCACTGCCCTCTTTGCCTGCCAAAAGCAAAGCCTGACTTTCCCAGTTTGGCCGCTGTTTTGCATGTGATGTCATTTTTCAAGTGCTCTGCAGTGTGCTACAGTCTTTGGGCTATTCAGGCTGGGTTCAGCGTTTACCACCACCACCACAACCTACGGACAACATCCGTCTCAAAGCATCAGGCATCCCACTGGAACCACAGCAAAAAGGCAAAACATCATGTGACAGGGCAGGAGCTGTACCAGGAGCCCCATCCCAGCACTACCTGCTGAGCTCTCTAATCACAGCTGGCAGGACATCAAGTCCCAGAAGGAGGAAAATGACCCGTGGAGTTGTTCATGCACACCATCAGAGGGTGGACAACTCGGCTTCCCCGAGCGGAGCACAAGCAAAGTCCTTTGAAGGGCCTTGGGCAAGGGCTCTACCTCTGTTCAGGACACAGCAGTGCAGCAGGAACTCGATTCAAGGCTGGGACAACCACATAGTGCTACCCCTATGCAAACACACAGTTTTGTTTTGAATAGCTGAATCGGGACAGATTTCCACATGCCCATGATGGAGCTAGGTGCACAGAGGCTTCACCAGGGCAGGTGGTGCTACCTTCCTTCACACATGGTGCCATCTGGCTTTGGAAGACACAAGGGTTGTACTCCACGTGCACATAAGCAACAAGTTTATAATCTCTTTCTCCTTCTCTCCACACTGAGCCAGGCTAAACAATCCGAAAAATAACCTCAACATGCCATCCTTTTGCTGAGAGATCCAGAAAGCAAGCACTGGTCTGCTTAGTGGGTAGTACCTACTGACCTGTTAAAGAGGGTAGCACACGTGGAGTACCATGGTGAGTATCCAGTGAAGTCACTCCTAACTTCTCTCTGAAGTGGTGGCGCACCAAAGAATTCTCCAACCACGCAGCACAAAGGTGAACCACAGAATAATTGTACCGAGGGAAGTGGCTGCGGTATCAGGGCTAAGACAGGAGGGCAGGATTTGGCCTACTGACTCCTCAAAAAGGCAAGATTAAGCCTCAATTTACTACTGCGCCATAAGTACAACAGTGCACTAATTATTGTCACAGTCAGACACTTCAAAAACATTTCGGTCACATTTACTCAGACAGGTGCCTTTCTGAAATATTGCTAGTTTACTCACAGTATTTGTCATTTTAAAAGGCAACACTTCCTAGTGCCCTTTAAAACCCGCAGGTAGGCAGCAGTGTTGTTGCTCTTGCTTCATATGCAAATTCAGCCTCTGTGCAAACCCTAAGATTTTCATATGCAGGCAAAACCGTAGGCAGCCAGCTAATGCACACGTCAATGGCACTGAAAATCTCCTCAATGCAACTCTCACCTGAACTTTTCTTGAGTAAGTTTGTGGGTTTTTTTAGTATTGACTTGACACATCCCAGCAGAAAGATCAACTGGCGCTTGGCTCCTCAGCTGCTGAGTCGAGGGGTTTTTCTCCTGTAGCAGACCTGACGTTTTGGAAAGGGCCCCATGATCAGCCACAGCCAGGAGGCCTGACCCAGGCACTGTACGCAGTCCAAAGGAAGGCTCCGTGCACAGTGACAAGTCAAAGTACAAGCCGCAAGACATCCCCTTCACTTGGCATGCCAGGTGCCTGGACAGAAAATAACCACGGGGCCAACCTGGGATTCAGGAGACAGCTGCCACAGATCTGCCACGTGACATCAGAACGCTCATCTCATCCCACCATCTCTGAAATGCAGGGATGTAAGGTTTGCTCGTCTTTGCCTAAAGAGCATCAGGCAGAGACCATCTCCGACCACATATTTGGCCAGCAGCAAGCCCAATGGCTAGCACAGGTTTGGTGTTCACCCCTCAGAGCAGCTGAATCCCAAACCAACACTTCATAATAACAAACACATCGGTATTAACCAAACCCCGGTCATTTCACCGCAATTATCACTCTGAAAGCCACACAGCAAGCAAATTAAACAAGCTAATCCAGCCAGCGTCAAACACCGCCAACGCACATCAACAAAGATGACAGCAGGCTTTGCCCTTGGCTTGGCTTTGGCAAGACAGGCAATGTGCTCTTTATTTGCTCTTCTGTGATAACAGGTATCAAATGCTGTGCGGGTGTCAGCTCTGGAGGGGAGAAAAAGGCTGTCCCTCCAAGGTCAGCTAATCCATCGCTCTTTGTGCCTGTGGGCAAAAGGCACCATCAGTGCAGCCTCGCGCTCCCCACGCTTACCCAGCCATACCCTGTGTTAATAGGGGCCTTGGTATCATGTGGCTAGTACATGGAGGCGTTCTATGTTCGCAGCCACATTGTTGGTATATCAACTGACATTTACCTCGGTTCTCTTCCTCTCCTTTGTTGTGATTCATGCTTCATGCTAATTAAACAGCACATGACAAATGCATCGTTATTAACAGCTATAAAATCTTGCAGCAGCTCGAACGGAGTAACTGTGCAGTGCGATAGCATCCTCCGGGTGCTGAGACAGGGCTGATGAAGATTGCTGAACAGAGGCAAGGCCAGGAGGCAAGGCATAAACACCTCTTGCCAAGTACCCATAAAGTAGTCTCAGACTCTCAGCATTAAAAGATCGCCACGTGCTACGTGCACGGAGAGCTGCAGGTAGTACCAAACCATCACCTAGCTGCTTGCGATAATGCCCGACCTGATAGCCTGGCTGAGGCCGCTTCCCCCTCACCCAGCCTGCAGTCATGGAGACCCTCTTTTTTTCTGGGCATTTTACTTCACACCAGGATCCTGTTCCACATCTACTGCTCTTAGCCCAGAGGAGCTACCAACACAGCCTTCACTTCTAGCCTCAGCACAACACCCCCCCCATTCTCAGCTTTCCCCTCTGGCTCTAGGGCACCGTGGTGCAATGAAGCAGCTTGTGCTGGTGTACAGCATAGGAAGATTAAAGCAGATCTTCAGCATTCTAGAACCAGTCAAATAAAGCCAGAGTGATACCAGATACACTAACTTAGTTTAAACAGCAGCCAAGAGTTAAAACTCATGTGCATACGCTGTAAAGCTATTCTTTCCAGGGGGCAATTGCTCAACAGACTTTTAGAATCCTGTCTAGTTATTGCTTTTTACTACACATCTTCTTTTTGTCTCTATAAAAAATATTGTTGTCATACAACACAGCAATGAGCAAGGAATGATTATTTGTGATGATTTGGTGGAAGAATTCTTTAAGAATAAGAAGCAGCTGATGCACTTTTACAGCAAAAGCCTGCATTTTTCATCACTGTTGTCATGGGTTTATTTATACAGAGCAATTCATGTAGAAAACCTCCCCCCAGCACTGGGCAATCCAGGGCACAGCCACGCTAAAAGTCACAGCCCATAACTGCAAAGTCTGTACAAAAAAAAAAGAAAAAACAATAAAAAGGTTTGACCGAAAGACCTTGAGGGATTTTACATCCTTAAAGGCCTCTGGGAGCAGAGGATGCTCCTGAACCTCAGATGCTTGCACAGCATGTGGCGGTGACCGAGCATGTGAAGAGTGTCTCCGGCAAAGAAGATTAAAGCTTGGAAAACCAGAAAGATTTTGACTCCTTCATTAACTAGGAGAAGCTACAGATTTTGGTTTTATTGCTAACAAACACACAGTATGAAAGCACTCCAGTTAGATTTAGAGAATTGTTTCATGAGTCAGGCAAATGGGAGAGGAACAAGCTCTTCATTTCAGTCTGCCTTAAACCTCTGCTGGTTCATATGAACATTTTGTCACTCGGACCATTTGCAGAAGTTTCTTTCTAATGTTTTTTCCTCTGTAGGGATACCTACATGAGGTATTTCCATGTTTACTCTTTGCATCAGCTTCAAACGCCAGCCTGATTTCCCAGCATTGATGGACAGAGCAAACCCACCAAGCGCTGTCTTGCACCTGAACCTGACGGAGGTGACCAAGTAGTCACAGCCTGCTCCTGACTACAGTGACTGATCCCAGCAATGGCTCTTTCACCAGGCCACATCCTAGCCCTGGAGGAGACCTTCCAAATCCATCAGCTAAGCAAGCAAAACAGAGACCCAACAGAAAGAGAGAAGGAGCCATCGGGATCAGTAGCGTATGCTGCTGCTTCGCTTTCAGCCCCGCTACAACGTGCCCCCGGGAGTTCTCCGCGTCCCTCCTACCCCTGAAGGTGCTGGGGCCAGCCACGGCCTTCACCCGCTGCCTGCCCTACCCTGCTGCAGGCTTGGGATACCCACACCTGATCCAGTGTGCTGGGGCTATGCAAGCTCGGGCAGGGCCTGGCCCTTGTGCCACACCAAACTTGCATCTTCAGCCAGCTTCTGACTTTAGAAGCATTAGTTTTTCGTGCCCGCCCATACCACCAGATCGATTAACTATGCTTGACCTGCATTTTCTGCAGCTGGGCAAGATCTGCCAGCTCCAGCCCCACACACTATGCCCCGCACCACGTCTGAGGTTGGGCTCCTCTCCGCAGTGGCACACATCACCCTAGTCCTGACCATCACCCACCTCCACCTGCTCCCTCACAGCAAACCCCCACCACTCATGTCCCAACCTTCCCTGCTCCCCTGCCCTTGCCCTCTGCATCCCCACACCCTCACAGCCCACATGTCCCCACGGACACCCACGTCTGTGGGGTCATGTGAAGGTGACAGGGCTACTGGCTCTGCTGCATGATCAGTACACGCTGACTGAGTCACTGCAGCTCCAGGCAAGCAGCTGAAGCTCTGCTGAAGCTATGTAAGCATAGGGTGGTCCCTGGCTGAGCTATCCTGGCCCTCTAGTTATAAAATAAGCTTTCCACCATGACTCATCTGATTTTCTAGTACCAGGGAACAAGCTGGACTAGAGGTGACACCACCCCCAAGGACACAGAGATCGATGGTTTGAGACACTCTGCATCTGCACCTAGCATGAACATTTGAAGCCAGCCACTGTTTTCACAGGAAAGAAACCATAATACTGTTGGTAATCTTGCAGCATCTTTCCACCATTCCCCTGCATCCACCCAGAAGGATGAGCACAAAGTTCTGCAATTTGTCCTGCAACTCATCTCCAGGGCAGCAGAGACCACCGCTATGCCTCCCTGGGGACAGCAGCACAGCACAGACGTGGCAGAGGTGGCAGGACCCTTCCAGAAAGCCAAACAAGTGCCACCGCAGTGAGCCCCAGGGAGCTGTGCGCTGCCCCAGCTCCTCAGCTAGCTGGTTATGACCACCTTGGGTACACGGGCAGCAAGCTGATGCTTCAGGACATGTTTTAGGGGAGGAAGATGGCGTCAGTGTGCAGAACACTGACATCATTGACAGACCTTTGAACAGGAGGTCAGTCATCAGGCTATAGGCAACACAGTATTAATCTGTCCAGCATAAATGACATTTTTGTTATTGTTACCCTGTGACTCAGCACTTTGCATTTTTTGTTCACTGTGATTACAAATGAGGCAAGAGCCAGTGCAAAAGGGAGGGAGGCAGATGCGAGTCCCTCAATAGGGACGATGGAGAAGTACGGTGAAGAGCTGGTACTGCCAGCAGAGCACGAGAGCCCTGTGACAGCTGGAAGAGGAATGAGTACAAGCAGTGTGTAGCCAAGCAGCGTAAATTCATCATGTGTGCGAGGGAAATCTCTCTGTGTCTGCCAGCATAAAGTGCGTCAGAGCTTAGACACAGAGCTGAATCTTACACCCGCTGAAGCCAGTGGTAAGGCTCCCGTGGACCAGGACGTGTTGCTTGATGCTTTCTGTAGGTAAGAGAAGGATCTTGAGTTTCAGCAAGATGTTACTGCAGCTAGCTGATGAACGCTACACTTACGAGGTCGGGCAGCATTTTACGTCACTGAAATGGCACGTCCGTGTTACCCAAGGGAAAGCGCAGGTAGCCGGGTCTCACACCCAGAGTGGTCAGAGCTGCTCCATGCAGGTGGCAGCCTCTGAGGTCAGCACACTCGGTCGCTCCAAGCAGAGGAGGAATTGGGTCATACCTGTCACTGAATGGCACAAAATGTTAGCGCAAGTCTACGATTAAACCATGTCATTTCAGGTAATTGCCACTTCTGGTTTGGGCCAGGAGCAATAAGCTACAGCCGGGTAAGGGTCAGTTTTATCCCAACAAGCCTGCCCTCACCTCGGTGCTTGTGCAGGTCAGATGTTCTGCCAGCCCAGGCTTCTTTCCAACCCATCAAAAAGTGACAGCATTCTGAAAACGAAATCAGCAGCTCTCCCAGGTCGCTACAGGCATAATTAAAAGAAACTGTTTGACATTTTAATATCTATTGCTCTTGAATCAGTAATGGTGTTGCTGAAAAAATCCCTTGGTCTTAAGCTTCAAAATGTGAGCCTGTCAAGAGAGAGCACATAATGGCTCTGGCCAGTATTCAGATTCCAGTTATAAACTAAAATTAATGCAGTTCAGCATTAGACTGTAGCTTAATTGAGCCAGTGAGCAGGAACGTTTTGTGCTCCAGTAGGACGTGAAAAAGGGGAAGGTGAGTAACTACTACTTTCTTTCTATATATACGGAGAAGGCCAAATTCTGGCCCTTTCTACCTTGATTTAGACCCAACTTCATTGCTGCTGGTGGAAGCTGTCCTAGGGTAATCAACAGGCACACGAAAAGTGCAAAAAAGCCAAGAGAGGGGATTATCAGCTAAACACATCTGGAAAGGCACCTTCAGAGGGTCCTGGCTGCACCACGTGCCAGCATGACTACAATTGGGTTCAACCCAGTTAAGCAAATCCTCCCCCAGTGAAAGACGGGACTAGGGGAAGCTGCAGCTCCCAAGCTCCCCAGATCCCTGGAATCCCACTGCAGCAGTGGCTTGCAGGTAGAGGAGCAGTGGCTCCTGGCGTCTTGGTCCCCGTGCCCTATGGGAATGTCCTGCAGAAGAAATCATTGCTGTTTCCTCCATAACAGCACCCAATTTGCAGAATATACCACCACTAGATACAATGGGACCAGATTAAAGTGTGAGGACTGTACCTCTGCACAGGCAAGGATCAGCAATATACAGCAAAGTCTAATAGTAACTTTATTCCAGGACAGGATACATTTCTCCAGACCAGCTACAATGAAGATCTATTAAATCAATCACAATCAAAACCTAATCTGCCTTCAAGTGACTTCCAATTAGGATGCAGTAACATTATTAAAGGGCTCAGGCAAATTAAAGAGCTACACTGAGTAGGAATTGTTTCCCAGAAGGCTAATTTTCATCATCCTCAGAAATAAAAGCCTCCAGAAGTTCAGATTTCTCATTAAAAAAAACCTAAAACAAACAAACACCACATTATCAAATATAAAGACTTCGTAACATTATGTCACTATTGAGTTTTTCCTTTTTGGAGACTTTTTTTTTTTCCCCCTACCCAACTGCCACCAAATCGAAAGGGTAAAATCATGAAGCAGCGCCGCCTTCATATCTGAATACCCACGCTTGATCTGCAGGCTTGATAAAGAATAGGACACGATGACAGGAAAATATTAATTGCAGCTTTGTTGAACAGTTTGTATTTTTAGCAGGGGAACAAAGAGAGGAAGCCTACTTGATCATTCAGAGAATCAGAAGACAGCCTGAAACAGAGTGATGAGCTCGGATTAAGGGGGCAGATTAGAAAGTGGAATTTTGCAAATCAGTTTCAAAAATACGAGAGCAAAGATGACATGATCCATTTCTCTGTTTACTGATCTGGGGAGTAACCACCTCAGTAACTCCTGGAAGTCTGTGCCATACATTCAAAATGAACCAAAGGCAAAAATAGTAGTTTCCCATGCCTGGGAGGGGAACTTTAAAATTTTTAGTGTGTGTATATATATATTATTACTATATTAATTAAAATACTATTATAGATTATTAATAATTAAATATTAATATAGTATTCCTACATAATTTATATGTATATATATATTTTATACATAGCTGAAACCAAAATTATCTGCTCAACAACAACAATATTTGCCCAGCCTGAAGATTTAACTAAGAGCCTGAAAAAGCTATGTTCTTATATCACATCAGAGACCTCATCAGATATGAGAGGCAGGTGGTGGAAAATTCACCTCCAAGAAACTACAGGAAGAAACACTCATCATTTTCTATGCTGGAGGTCAGGCAAAGCCCTAGCATAAGTCAGGGATGTCATAGCTTTTCTCATTTTCCTCTGATAAACACTAGCTTGTACAAATCATCTCTGAGCCAACATTGCTACTGTTTTTATACTCATGCAAAATAAGGCATTTTTTCAATTTGGTGGAAGAGTCAGGAAAAAAACAAACCTGAAGGAAAGACCCCAACTTACATCACTCCTGACCCAAAATTTCATCGCTCTCACCAGCCCCTCCCCACCCTTCACAACCACTTGGCTTCAAGTTCAGCATTTGCTTCCATTTCTCT
>Ga0065711_1007330_pt1 | contig 21472 bp, 11 predicted proteins | sample Hoacrofraction12_FD_59098 | JGI IMG/M metagenome (GOLD analysis project Ga0065711, IMG submission 59098) | Hoatzin crop microbial communities from Cojedes, Venezuela - Epithelial fraction 12 v2 (version 2) | ecosystem: Host-associated > Birds > Digestive system > Esophagus > Crop | place... | reverse complement strand
CATGTTATTGTTTAATGTGATTATTTAATGTGAAATTTAAGAGAAGCTACTGACTGTAACTTCAATAAATTCCCTGAATCCATCTGGTTTCATCACTGCCAAGCTACTATTATTTTTCAGGCTCTGAGTTTGACTGCTGTAGTTGGTGGAATTTACAGACACAAGCAGGAATATTTAAAGTCCTAAATGATGATAATCCACTATTGTAAAAACATTTTTCCATGTAAAATAAGTACTATCACAATTTTTCTCTGAGATCAGGAAAGGTCAGGGAATATTTTTGGAGAGCCGCCTTTGCCAGAAGAAATTACTTAAATAGTGGTAAAACTAATACTAGCAAAGTTTCTTATTATGTTGAGTACTTACTGCATTGAACACACCTCCATTTTTATCTATTTTCACCTCCTTTAATGATTCTAATATATAATGCAGTTTTTCTTTGTAAAAAAATAATTTTTTTTTAAAGTTATTCATTGTTCTAAAATTTTACTTCAATTTTCTTACTTTAAAAACTTCTGCCTTCTCCTTCATTCTCCACTCCTTTTCCAAAGAAAACTCAGGGATTGTAATTCTTTACTAAAAACATAGATTGTAATTCTTTATTAAAAATATAGAAAAAAATCTTTTTTTATTTTAGACTGTATTTTGTGCTAAGAATTTCCTAAAAGTAGGCCCTTTGTTTCTTAAAAGGGTCTATAATCAACATTTTGTTAGTGTCTCAATTGCACTGCTTATTTAAGTAAGAAAAAAATTGCTGAAAGCAAGGTAGATCAATTTTCAGGGGCCAAGGTTGCACAATGAAATCTTATTTCATGTAAAAAATATGTCCCTGTATATCTTGCTTGACAATAGAGAGCTCCCAGATACGAACTGAAGCAGACAATTCATTTAATTTAGTTTTATGTTATTTTAATTACTCCATATTGACATAAAATACAAATATATTTGAGAGTACTCCTCATTCTTCCATGGCTGCTAAACTCTGTGCTTCTCTGATGCAGCCAGCACACAGACAGAAAAATATAAAAGCCTCCAGCTTTTTTTTCCCCTGTGAGCAAGGTGTTGCTTTTAACACAGAGTTCCGCCTCACACAAAGTTTCCGGAAGTTTGGGGTTCATGCTTAACACCACACCATGTATCTAGTTAGCCAGTTTCGTGAAATGCCTTTAACATAAGGTGGTGTGCATTTCCAGCTGGCGGAAGGTAGAAGAGTTTTTAACATTATGTGCAATACACATCTGTATAAAACCAGTAATTTGACTGAGGTATTGATGACTCATATTATTCTGTTCTAAGTGGGTGTTTTTAAGTATCTGATGTCCCTAAACATTGTTGGTGTTCTGATGTACGGCTACAGCAAATAAGAATTTTCAAGATTATGGTATCTCTTATGCCTTATCCTGCAGTAACATATTCAAAGGGAATGCACCTGTTAGAGTTGGCCTAAGAAAATTTGATTAATTTCATGCCACAATAGACTAGGCGAGTGCATGTGGTCAAAGTACCAGGTTCTGGCATAGTACTAGTAATCTCCACAGAGAAGAACATTCTGAGCTGTGCTTGTTTGGTTTCTTGCTGTTCCTTAGCGCTAGAACAGAGATTAAGACACCCTCAGCTGTACTTCTGCCAAAGCCCAAGCTCCAGAACTGGAAGTAATTGTCACCTTTTTAAACTGGTATCTCTGTTGTCATGTTTCCATAGAAAATCCCTTCTTCTGGTTCTTATGCTTATGGTATAAAGCACAGTAACAAAAACACAGCACATAAAACAGAAGCACAAATCATATCCATTATCAGCAGAAAATATGCCAAACAAATGCTTCTGAAGGTTCCAAAGCACCCTCTAGACACAGCTTGTTGTAGCAAGCTATGTAACTTACTGTTCAGAAAAGTTCCTCTTTCCCCCTCCATCCTTTACCGAAGATGTGGATTTTTTCCAAGTTGGGTATCACTGCAACATTTGGAAGAATCAATCTCAATGTATTTCTTAAAATTATTGATAGAACTTGTTTTTGGTTTTTTTTTTCATTTTTTTATATGCTCCTTATTTTACCGTGATTATGCCTCTCGAAGGACTGATAACATATCCGTGGGATTGTGGTCATATAAATCACAAGTGTCAAGCAACGCAATGCTTTTTTTCTAAGCAAAGCAGAAGTGTTGCACATAGAGTAGTTTCTCCAAGCATCTATCTCGGGAAACTCTTTTGGGTTTTAAGATCTTACATCTGAGCAATATTGCATCCTGTCAAAGAGATCTGCTGTGAATTCTAACATTTCAAATCTTGGACAACATGTCACACTAGTGCTTACGGCATCTGCAATGCGCTAGTCATCTTTAACAACTAAAAAATACCTATACCTTTTCATCTTTCTTCTGGGTTCTCCAAACCTAGAAATGAAGAAGTTGTATTACGTTTTATTCAAAGATAGTCAACAGTCTCCAAATCCTGCTTAATTAATACATATCACTTTAAATGAGATATGTCATCTGAATAATAGAAAATATTCTGAAAACTTATGCAGTTTAAGTCTATCTGGGAAGGGGAATATTTCTCTCCATTAATCCTTCAAAATGCTTTTCAAGTTTGATGACTGTCATGTCGATGTTGCATAAAGATCTCTATGGGATGCCGCTAACAATCCACGGATAACGAGATACATAGTTCACTGCTATTTGTAACGTGCTGCTGACTGATCTATGCTCACTCTTCCAGTAGCCTTATGTGGACAGCGTAGGAGAAAATGATGAAAATAGATCCATGTAAGAATCTAAACATCTGACTTTTGAGGAAGAACAGCTTTTGCCTACCATTACTTTCTGTCAGAAAGGAATGAGAAGTGTAGCTGGGCAAATAACATACCGATATTTCAGCATGCACCTATTTGAAACATGTAATGAATTTCCTTGTTTTGTACTTACCTCTTTCTCTTAAAAGGACATTTGCAGGAACAAAAGCCATAGTTTGAACCTGGAAGATGAATGCTAGACATTTAATGCTTGAATTAATAGAAATATACCTCAGTCTGGAGTGTTACAATCACATAGACAGTTCACATTCACATAACACACTGCAAACTTTCAGTTGATGCTTATGAGAAAGAACATTTAAATTGTGTGTAGAGCATTTAAAGTTGTGTAACAAAGTGCTCATTTTGTCTTTCTAGCATAGCTTTAGAGTGATGATCATCTCTATTCAAAGACTAAGTGGATCAAACTTTTGGGGTTTATGCTGTCCAAACTCTGTGTGCAGAATCTTTGTCATAAAGATTCCTGCAGCACTGACAGGAAGGTTCACTGATACGGTGAGAAATGGGAAAAGAAAAAATACAAGTATTTTCATATAGAAACCTCAAAACTAAGAAACATATATTTTAAGGGTTGGCTTCTCTGATTATTGCATAACAGGAAACATTTTCTTCAAAAGTTCAAAGCTGTCAACATAAAAAAAAATACGGCAGCTTTAGCTCAGTATTATCTGCAATAAATACTTGCTTAATAGAAATTTGGTATTAACTTTATAACTCTTTAGAAGAAATAGAAATTTGGAACAGTATTCTCTCAATTTAGGCCGTAAATGGAACACAGCTTTCTGTGGTAGTTCATGTCATTATTACCGTTGGACACAATCTCGTGTAACTTCAAAGTCTTTCACTCACCTACATTTATTATAAGCAATTAACACTGGTTATTTAAAAAAAAATATGTAAGGGAAAAAAACATATGCTGCCTTCAAGTATTTCCAAGGCTACAGAAAAGAAAAAGGACAACAGATGACTGCATATACTGAACTGTTGCTGAAATACAACAAAGCATTACTCTAACGAGGGTTTTACCTTAGCTGAAATGTATACGTTTCTTATGTAAAATAAGAGCCCCATCCCAAAATGCTGAATCCTGTGATCCACGGCAATCCACAGTTATTTGCCTTTTCCCAGTATCTCAGGTAGCCTTCTACTAGATTATCTGAATTTTGTTTATTAAACCAGGAATGGGACCAGCTGAATCATATAAATGTCACACCTGTGGAGGCAATTGCCCCCTCCAGGAGTATGGAGTTGGAGAGGACTGGCCCTCGGCCTTTTTGCAGGTATTTTCACTTAACTACCACGTTTCTCTTCTTGTTGATATAAGAAGGTGAAGTGAGGTAGTAAGTATACCATGATTTTGAGGGGAGCATTGAGCGAGGAAACTTCAAGACTCTCTTTACTCCTGATTATTTGAGATCCACAACACAAGACAAGGCAGTCAGAATATCAGAACAGACAGAAGTCCTCCGTGCTCTCCTCCGACACACTGCTGGAGCAGCCAGCAGGATTTCATGTTTTGGTAATTCAGACCATTTTCATGCCAAAAGAAAGAGGCAGGTCCACTGCAGTGGCTATCTACGCATCAGCTGTTCAACTCCATTTTGAAAGAAACCTGAAAATCTGAAAAGTCAAGCTAACGAAAGCATTCTGGGAGCAGCTGCTGAATCAGCATTTCCCATTATGTTATCATTAGGATCAAATTTGGCTTATGGGTTGTAATATGAGACTGTATCACACTATATTATAAACTAATATCACAATCAGACTATATCATATTGTGTTATTGGATACAGTGCTTTCCATAAATTTCAGACTTCACCTAAGAGTGTGAAGTATGACTCTGTATTTCTGGATGTGTAATTCAGCAATCCGTGATGCCCAGTGTCTGTTGCTGACATGAAATATCAGTGTTAACAAATCTTCAAATTCCACTTATGTAAATTTATGTTTCCAAGGCTTTGTTGCTTAGTGAAAGCTGATATTCTCTTTCACAAGGCCAAAGGTCAGTTCTTTTCTCCAGGGCTTTCCACAAGTCCTTCTACTTAGGAGTAACTTCTCTGGTATCTAAAATGTCACTCATTTCTTCTTTTCTCTGATTTGATCACAAGTAAATGACTCCAGACTGACTGTGCACAGTGCAGTGTTAAAAATGTTAACAGAAGATTTTTCATCTTGAACAACATCCTTCCCTCGGGACACAGCTCCATCAACAAGGTCTGTTTACAGCCTTGAGTGTTTGAAATTTCATAGTGAGAAGCAAAGTGCGAGGCTTAAAGTCATATATTGTGGCAACTGCACATAAACTAGCAGGTTATGCTGCTTCCAGGCAGGTTGATATGTCAAAATTGTACCAACAGCGGTGGATGATTACCTCAGAATTCTCTCAGAACTCGTGGAGCCCCACTTTCTCTTGTACTATGGAAAATCAGGGTATGAAAACACATCAGCAGTGAGGCTTAACTTCTGAATATCAGCTGACATACATAGAAACTAAAATTCTAAGTTTCTTCTGATGAGTATTGTAGGAACTTTTACCTCCATTTTATACTCAGAAAAGAGAGGCAGAGCTGCGTCTTTCTTAAATGTCTCTAACCTTCCACTTTTCGATATTTCTTTAGCCCATTGTATACATCTCTCTTTGCAAATGCACAGCTAAATTGGTGCAAAGTGGAAATCTTAGGGCAAGAGCATCTACAAATGTTTCAGAATAGACACTACACACAAGTTAACGAAGTACGTGCCTATTTGTGGTTGGAACGAAGAAAAAAAGGACAACACATGCCCTGCCACCCATGGTGCTGCTGACAGCCTCCCCCCAAGATACCACTGCCCTTGGCAGCTGGGGCCCCTCTCCCAGTGAAAGCCCCTGCCGTCCTTCCTCCTCGCTTTCTTCCCTCAGCCTTCCCAATCATTCTTCCTCCTTCTTTCTTCCCCACAGCCTGCTCAAAGATACAAGGCATCAGTTAGGGATGGAGACACAGGGACTTGCAACGACCCTTCCTGCCACACGGACCAACAGATGGATTCCTGGAACAACACCATGGGTGCCTCCCAGCACTCCAGAATGGGGCAACTTGGGCAAGCCTTGCTCTCCTCCCTGGGCCTTGCTCTGCTCTGCTCTGGCCCAGCTGCCCAGCTGCCTGCTGCTCACACAAGGCAGAGACCTTCTGCGCAGCTTCTTGCCCCTTCACGGGTCCCCCTGGGCAGCACTCCCAAACCTGCGCCCACCACCCCACACTGGGGAGCGGCCGCTGTCACAGGGTCACCAGTCTACGAGAAGGCATCAGGTAGAGATTGCGCTCTTCTGCCTTTAGCTGCCTAGCAGCGCAGGGTGGCTTTTCTCCCTGCCCCTCTCAGGCCTTCCCCTCCAGAAAAAGCCACCCCCAGCTGCCCATACCACCTCCCTCCCACATGGGAGACAACGGCCCCTCTCCATCTGCCTACCAGAGTGCCATTCCCCCCCTGCCTCCTGTGCTCTCTTCCTCGGGACTTGCTCCTGTGGCTGGGGGGAAGAGACACAACACAGGTTTAGAATTCAGAGGAGCCAAGCAGAACCTTCTACCCACTCTCCCAAACAAATCAACCACCCTCCTCTGCTTCGCAAGTGCTCTAGCTTGGCTGGGACTCTAGGCATATTTTCTAGGGCTTGCAGGTGGCAGCACTGTGAGCAGAGACAGAAGGAAGAAGCATCTCTGCACATATCTTTGATTCTAGGGTGGATTTTTTTTCCTTCACTATGTAATTTTTATTTTTCCCTAAGGATTATGGTTTTCTTTTTTTTTTCCTTGTCGTTCTATTAAGCTATAGAAAATTTAGTTATCACATGCATTGTATAAGTCTTATTCCAATCACCTTTCCTGTTTAAGAAATTGCTTAAAATTGTCCCAAAGGCTTGTTTATGTGAGTTATTGTCTCAGTCATTCTGCATGTGCCTGTCATTGCATTTTCTTTTTATAACCCGTTCCAAACCTGCATTCGTGACCCTCTGTTGTCTCCTATGGTAGCTTTCCATGTAGAGCCAAAGTCATTCCTGAAACAAAAAGGTTTTTTTAGTATTTCCCAGTAAAATAGTTATTCTTTGCTTCTACTGTGGCACATTGTTGCACAAGATTGTTTGCTCACTTACCATCATGTGGAGTCTCTCCACTTTCTAGCCTTTTCTTATCTCAGTTTTTCCTACCTAAACTCATTCTCAGTTCTGCCTTTCCCTGGTCCACTTGTAGCAAGTCAGTTTGCCTTCCCTGCAGACCTCGTGGGGATGAAATGAGCCTTTTTAAAGGCCCTTTTAGGATTTCTTAAGATCCCTTCAGATTTTCCCACTAAATTCTCACTCTTCTTCTCGCAGTAGCCATTCTGGTACCTCAGCTGCATCTTTTTGATGTGTGTTAGCATTTTCCTTTCTCTCCTTTTCAAAAGCTAATTTACTGCTTCCCAAATCAGACTTCTTTCCTGCTTGCTGTTGCCATATATGTAATCTCAGGTAGCTCAACATTTTTCCACAAAGCCCTGAACTGGTTTACTTCAGCAGTCCCCTCTTAAAATCCTCTGCTGCCCACTCCAGGAACCCTGTCCTTTCCCACCTAAACTCCACTGTTATCACTTCCAAAGTACTCCTGTCCACCTGGCCAAAACCTTTCACTGCCCATATGAGGGTAAAGCTCTTCTTCTGAAATCCTTGAAATGCCACATCTGGGATACCTCAGCATTTCCCACCAAAACTTTCTGCTGTCCCCTCAGACAAACCTTGGCACTTCCCATCTGAGACTTGACCACCTCACCCCTGAATTAACTCAGGTTTTACTACCCAAATCTGTTCATTCTACTTTCTGAGTCGTATTAGCACTTCTACACATATCCTACACTGTTCTCTCTGAGGCACCTCAGTGTTTCCCACTCACACATGTGCATGGCTCTCTTCAGACATTTGGAGGTGGCTCCCCCACTCCCCAATTTCACTGTCACCTGGAGGCACCTCAGCACCTTCTGCCCATGCCCCCTTAAAATAGCTGCGTGCCCTCCACCTTGGAGAACCTCCAGTGTTCCCGCCAAGACACCTCAGCTTCTCTCCACCCGAATGGTCTATCACCCTGATGTTCCTCAGCGTCAAAAATCCCTACTGCCCGGCTTACACATACTGGGTAGGGTCATGTCCCGTCCCCCCAGTAGACTGTCCCCTCTGAGGAAAATCTGTGATGAACCTTGCCTGAGACCTCCACCGTCACAGCCTGTGTTTCCCAACCGAATTCTCCATCGCCTCGACTGATGTGTCTCATCATGTCTTGCCCAAGCCCTCCAGGATGCCCCAGTGTTTCCCACAAAACAACCTCTGCTCTCCCCAGAGACAGGTGCCAGCTCTGCCCTTGCGGTAGCTCAGCCTTCCCGCCCAAGGCCAGCCGCTGCCGCCGCTCCTTCCCGCCAGACCCCTGGAGGAACCTCAGCGCTCACCTCCCCTGAGGCGATTCAGGGCTCCCACCTGACAGACCAGCACTTTCTGCCCAAATACCTCCTCCGCCCCCCCGAGAAACCCCACATCAAGGGGTATTGTGGACTTACTGAATTTTGATTACTATAATATTAATTAAATTCTGCCTGTGGCACTGAAAATGAACACCTGCTGTGGTACCTCAGCACGTCCTGCACTGCCGTGCCTCCAAATACAGCCGAGATGTCTATAACGGCCAGTAAGATTGACTCCAAAACTTGTCTGGATCCTCCGTAAAAGCAGCCCTATTAGGGCTGTTCCAAACTGCCAGCTCACCTACTGAGCAGTCATGGCTGATCTGCAGTGGATCATACCCAGAGAATCATCACAAATTCTGAGAAGCACTGGGAGAAAATGTTCCATCGGAGAAACTTTTTCCATAAATTACTCTGCAAGAAAATAAGTTTGTAGATAAAAAAAACGCCCTTCTATTACAAAACAGCACATCTCCTGCAAGATATAAAAAGGGTTGCTGTTGAGTAGGTGCCTTTGACGCACAATATCAGAACTTCTGATAGCAAAGAGATCAAGAAGCCTGTTTACAGAGATCAAGATGCCCATTACATTCTTTGAGGGTTCAGGATGTAAAATATTAGAAGTAGATATTAATGTTCTTGGTCTAACTCGTTTTCTGTGACATGGTGACAAAAGGAATAACAAACTTCCACAGACAGAAACAAAACGTGAGTTAGTCCACTGTAACCGATAAAAAAACTCCTACAGACATCAGTGAGTCTAACGTTTTAATCACCTGTTTGTGTCGAAATCCCTAGTATTTATGCTTAGCCTAAGTATGAGCTTTCTGTTCAAAAACAAGTCAGCCATTAGGACCACTGAATCCTCTCACGCCAGTGTAAACCACCTAGAAGGATTTGGATCTCCTGTTTGTACAGCTGGACAGGAGACAACTGGATCTCCAGTCCACAACCGATTCCAAAGACAACTCCATCCTGGGCTGTAAGCAGACTAGGAATTGCTTGCCTAACTTCCTTGTTACTTGGCCTTTTATTTTCAGCTGAATGTCAGTGAATATGTGACTGAAGTCTACACTGATTTGTCAGACACTGAGCAGGCTTCTCAGCCAGTTTTTGTATCTTTCAAACAGAAATGCCCACGAAACACAGTATCTGAAAAATCTGGAAAATATATGAACATAATAATGCTGCCTTTCTTCAAAAGGAGATGAGCTAGTGCAAATTTATTTAGATTACACATTAACTAAATGGAGATCAGAAGATGAAACACTTTATGTGTGAAAACATGTTAATTCAGAACAAGTAACTGTAATTGGTGAACTTATCTACTGAATATGCCTCAGAAAGGACTGTATCATCTGGAATTACCAGCAATTGGATGAAATACCAAATTTCCAGTTTTGAATTTAGTGATCTTACTGTAATCTATTCAATATATTCTTTATTTTGGATTAATGACTAATATCACAATGTACTTTTTCAGAAGAAAAAGAAAATATTGCCTAACAAAAACACCTAGCTATTTCTACTTTTGGTATTTGTATTTTATAATTCAGAAGCATCTAGGAATATGTAGCTGAGTGGTCACTGCATTACCTAAACAAACTCTTTTGCAACATGGTAAGTGTTTTGTTAATATTATTCCTGATCTTGATCAGCTCCATAAAGAACACCAGACCCAAAAACTTATTTATTAAATACATAATACAAATATAGAAATTTATTAAATACATAATTTAGTTTATTTATTTAGTTTATTTAGTTTATTTAGTTTCTGTATTATTAAATTTAATTAATTTTAAATTTAAATTAAATGAATTTATTATTAAATACATATTTTAGTTTATTAAATATATAATACAAATATAGAAATAAATTTTTAATGGCATAACAAAAATTACAAAGATGGAACTGAGTGAAGATTACATGCATGTGGCAATAAAGTAATAAATAAAATAATGCTTTTTATTTGTTTCAGTAATTGTCCTTCAAAAATTGTTGTATTTGATTTTCTCATTTTGTCTATAAGTTACTAAGTGCAACAGAAATAGATTTTTAAAAGAGAATAAAAGAGATAAGCACTCAAATAATGTAGTTGCAAAATTTCTGCTTTACCTTCATACTTCAAATTTACTCAGTCTTCTGGATAGCTTTGATTTGTTAAATTTGACATTACTATGGCTATGTGAACCACTACAACATATTCTACTGCTTGATCATTACTGCCCTAAACACTCTAATATTTCTCGTCTGCTCTTGTATAATATCTTTTCCCAAGTATTTTATTAGGTACCTTACAGTTAGTTTGTCCACAAATTAGAGCTTCATATGTCAGTGTCACATACACCACAATGTCACAGTCTAACAACTAAAGCTCCTCGATTACCTTCTCATTCACAATTGCTGCTTCGCTTTCAGCTTTTACCCGTAGCCAGGTTTCCCCTTGCTACCATGGACACTGTCTTGTTCTAGTGTTTGATGTTCTAGCACCACAAACCTAGTGTTCTCTCTGTGGAAATAACTTCCCTTTCACTGTTGTTTCATTTCCACCAATGATCTTAAATCAGTGTCTTCACCAGCCTGTTTGTCACATAGACTGACTTGTGTCTTGTCAGTAATTCCTCTTATTCCCAGTCAATCCAATCAGTTCTCTCTGGCACTACAGTAACCACTTCCCTGATGACAGCGTGACCTCTGATCTGGTATCATTTGTACTTACCATTTGTACTTTCCCACTTCTGTACTGAGCTCTTCAAACGACAATGAGATTCCTACCTCACTGCCAGAGAGAAAAGATATAAATATCAGTACTACTATTAAGTTACGGTACTCTGTTTGAGTTCTAAAAAGATGAAAAATCAAATCAGAAGCACCAGTTGCCTGAATGAATAAGACGTAGGTTGAAGATATCAGGAGGTAAGTCTGAGGAAATGGCTCCATTCATAAACTTGCCATCTGAACTTTCTCTTCTTTTTCATGAACTCATCTGCAGCTGAAACTCTTTCACCTACTCTGGCACTGAACAGACAGAATGGCTACCTAAGAAGGCTACACAGCTGCCTTACCTTTGTCTGCGTCCAGGTAGCTGTTCTGTGCATACATGATTTCAGCTTTGTGGGAATAAGGAGCTTAATCATTCACATTAAACCGGCATTCCCAAATGAACAGAAAACAAATTAGTATCTCCGGATGGTATTTCCTTTGAATATATTGAGTTACCTGAGTAAGCAAATCCAGTTAAGGAAATTATAAGCCCTCTCTTACTTTTACCAGAGAGGGAAATGATTGTTTAAAGTTCAGGAATATCATTTTCTGGCCACAAGAGGAAGGATGCCTTTCTCGCTGATGGAATTAAGCTCTAATTATTTATCAAGGAGTTCATCACAGAGTGTGAAATCAGATGTAATGTCTCTCTAATGTTTTGTTTCTCTACTCCAAATTTTTGGTTTCTTACAGTGATCTGCTTTTGGAGCACCTTCTTCCTCACTTCTTTCTCTTCTTGCCCCCAAAGAAAACAGGACAAAGCAAAGTCATCTGGTTTCTAATATCCAGCAAAATATGATCTCAGATAGGGACAGTACACATTGGTTTGCAATGAACACATTGCTTCTGAGTGGAAGGGATTGAACTTCCAGTGAAGTTCTGCTTCCTTTTCCACAGTCTCAGAATCATGTTTCTGGTGGAAATATGCTAGCTTATATAGAGGGTTCCATCCATAAAATAAGGTAATAACAGAAGGTAGTACTTACATACACAATGAAGACAAAGTCCTAGAATATCTACATTCACAATAACAGCCTGATAGAAAACAGGATCTGAAGAAAAAAAGAGAAGGCCTGAAAGGATGAAACCTTCCAGCTGTAGATTTATTTCATACAGATGGTAAATGAAGATAAATCTGTTCAATTGTAACTTTTGCTAGCATATGATCTTTTTCCTTAGCTTAATCAATCAAGCAACCAATACTTCTCTAGTTTTCTCTGAATCCATCTTGAACAGTAAAAACAATTTGTCTATTCAGAAAGCAAACCTCAGGTACTGACTGACAAATGGCATTTTTGAGGTATTTTAACTAATCTAGGCAATAAGAGAAATAAGATTATTAAGGTACATATGACAATTCCTGTAACAAACTGAAATCCAATCTTAATATACTGGGTGATGTGTATCGTAGCACACTTTTTTTTTTTGTGAGAGGCACCCACTAATTATCATCATTAAAATACAACACTGAATGCAGATACTACATTCCCTTTTTCTATAAAATTACTTTGTATTTTAGAGTGCAGTATTGTGATTGAAATTAACCTTTTTGACTAGGAATAGTAAGTGATTTCTGAAATGGATTATTTTATTTTTACTGTTGGCTAAGATGCCTACATGTCTCTCAGGAAAATTCTGCACAGAAATAAAGAGTAAATACACCACGCAGCACAGGCATTATGTCTGTATCTTAGGCAATGTCAGACCAATTGTGTACATATTAATAAGTTGACCGATCAGTCTCTGTGTACCATAACTCGGAGCACCCCTTCTGTATGTGACTTAGTGTGCATAAGCAGATCAGGCAGAGAGTTCCTGTGCAGTAGCCATTGCTTCAGGGGTTCTGGATGCTAAGATGTCTCAGGGGAATCAGGTACTCAGGAACTACTGCTCTGAGAAAACACAAACACAGCTGTGGTTTAGACCAAAGACTCACCTAGTTGAATATCCTGTCTGCAGCAATGGATGATGGTGCTTGTCTAAAGGAAAAACATAATTAACAAAGCTAGCATAGGTGCTCCTAGCCTGCAGCAATCTGTGGCTCAGGAACTTTCTGAGGCAGTGACGTTATCTTTACAATTAATAAAAAATTCTGTTATCCAAAACAACCTGTGGAAAGGAGTTCCATAACTCAATTATATGTGTTGTGTGAAGGACCATCTTTCTCTTCTTTTCATTTTGACCTGCCTCATGAAGGTTTTAATGTCACTGTTTTAATGCCTCTTGTTATTGACAAGTGTTGTTTCTTCTTCATATCCCTAAGAAATCTCTCTGACAGTACATCTGGGCTGTCTTTTTCAAGACTGAAGAAGGCGGTCTCTTTCATACAGAATCTTCCCTATACTTGTTCCGGTTCTACTATATCCTCTCCGACATGAGGGATTGCATACGCTATTCAAGGTGCACAGTCAATTTAATCTGCAGCATAATATTTTTTCTTATTTGTTCTCTGTTTATTTTTTGCTCTTTTTCTTTCTCTTTCTGTCTTTGTCTTTCTCTTTTCTTTTTCCTCTTTCAGATTCTTACCGAGTGCTGAGCTAATGTTTGCACAGACCTATTTGTTATAATCCCAAGGTGTCTTTCAAGATTTGTAGTAAACAGGTCAGAATCTATTATAGTACGTGTAAATTTAAGGCTGCTTTGTCTTATATGTATGATTTTACAAATTTTGATTCTGAAATTTTCCTGCCTTTTTGTCACCCAGCCACTCAGTTTCTCAATGTTCTTCTGCAATTCTTCACAGTCACCCATATCTTTACTATCCTCATTAGTGTAGTAGGCAGCAAATTTTGCCACCTTCTTGTTTTCCAGACCACTTGTGACAATAGGTAAACCAAAGTTTTCACATATTGTCCATCTAATGTTTCAGGCTGAGAAATGTCACAAGCAGGTTAAGCAGTTCAGCTCTTCCACATATTCAAAATTCGCTTTTAAATATAGAGCAAATAGAGCAGAGATGAGCATTCAGAAGCCCTGAAAGAGTTTCAGGACACGTAGTTCAGGACTAAAATAATAGTAATATGGATTACTTTTTACTGGCTTAAATAAGGAGAGACTGGATATTGGCACTGTTGATCCCATTTGCACTGTACCTCTCCCTTTGCCCAGTCAAAACTGAGGTAACAAATAGCCACTTAGTGCTGTAGGGAGAAAGGTTTTGATCATTTCATAAGGCCTGGTTTACTTTCTTCCAGAGGCACTGTAGTATCATTGCTTTTCATCTTACTGTACAATTCATCAAACAAAAAGTATTTTCCATTTTGTGATGCAGAGAGTGGATGTTTTTCTAGTCCTTCCGGACCAAATGTGAATGACATGATTGTCTGAGATTGCAGGAGACTGGATGTGATGAGCCACCTCTCCCCCATGTCTCTGTTCCTTGGTTTTCAAAGACCCTTGTACCTACACCAGCAAATTACTACTACAGAAAGAGATGGGATTAAGTCAAACAAACAAGAAAGAAAAGGAAAGGAACATGGCAAGATAACAGAACAGAGGGCACATAGAACTCCTGAGACAGACAGGCGGGCGGTGTGAAATACAAATTCCCTGGATGGGAAAAGAGAGGGAAAGCAGAGGCAAGGAATTCTATGAAGTTCTGTGTAACATATTCATTCTAGTTTCTCTTTCCAGTTTTTTTAGATCGTTGTGGTAGACTGGGTACAACTTGTGTATGTAATGTGAAATGTGCTTGCTTATTCTCCTTCTGATGACTATTATTACAGAATAATCATGGAGTAAGTGCTCTCAGACTGTGTGTGTTTCCACGTGTGCCTTACTGGTAACGTTATGAGAAGAAGACTCCATCTGCAAGATTCTCAATTTTGTCTGAAGACACTGAGTTCATAGGCACCATAATTTCCCTCAAGAATGAATTCTATATTTCATCAGGTGGGTTTCCAAAAAGACTACTTTCAACAAACGTAAGTGTTACTTGCGAGGCTTGCAATTCACTTGTAGCTCTCATGAGGNGACAGTGTGATGCAGATCTTAGCTATCAGTGAGGAATCAGTAACAAGATTTGAGAACTAAGGCAATGTGCTTTCAGTAGCCATTTTTGCTAGGCGGATGTTTTCTGAGATATTTTATTTTTTGTAAGGTTCTGGTGTTGTTTTTTTTGTTTGGGTTTTGGGTTTTTTGTAGCTAGAGAGAATTATAATTGAACCAAAGGTCAAATGTACATTGGTTGCCTGTGGTTAATTCTGAATGCAATGGAAAGATCATCATGTTCCAGATAAACAGATGAAAGAAAATCAGTGTATTTTGTGGAAGGAACCCCCTGAGTACCAAATGAAATGTGAAGGCCAAATAAGTATGTATAAAATTCTTAGGGACATAATGATTTCCCAAAAGCTATTCAACAATGAGTCTAAATATGCAACTTTCTCACCTGCTGGTCTCCTGAGCCTTCTTGTTATCTTAGGTTAGGCTGCTTTCTTCAGATGATTCAAAGAAATGTCTTTTTATGGTTTTCCATATGAAATAGATTTTGTTTCAAAGGGCTTTTTAGAATTTTTCATAGTTCTTCTGTTATTCTGTTTCTTAACATTGGTCTTTTGGGAAAAAAATAAAAATAACCCCACAAATCATTCTTCCTCACGACTGCGAGGAGGTAAAACTTTCAGTGCTAGAAGCTTGTATATTGTCCCTTAAGTCTGAAATACATTAGCTTGTGGGTATTGACATTTCACATCCCACAGCCCATTTATGAGGATGCTAGCATTTGTAGGGCTACACAGCAAAATGTGGGATCCGGGACTGATCTGGCTAAAAACTAACCAGGGCAGAGAGTGGTGGTGGTGGTTTAATTTTCACTGGATTCCCTACCCTGACTCACGCATGTCTGCATGAACACTAGCTCTGGCACAAGGAACAGGACAGAAAATGAAAACTGCAGGAAGGGCATAACTGTCTATTCTGCTGGCAGTGCCAGTTTATGCTGCATTGAAGTTATGAAACTACAATGTAAGAAATACATTTTGAGATGTCAAGTGTGCAGAAATCTACAGCAAAACATCAGAATACAGGCAGAAAGATCTTTTAGATTCAATTATTACATAAGTGGATTAAAAATTACATTTTTTAATTTCTTCACGAATTCATGCCTAATGCCTGTCGTATACTGACACTTTAATGAGTGCCTGTCTACCCAAAACATTAATGCAAGCACAGAAAGAATGCTAGGCTGTGCAGCCAAAATGAGACAGATTGGTTGAGAGCACGTGTCAGGATGGAAAGAAAGGTCTTCCAGGTTCCAGAGACAGTCAGTAAAGTGCTCTGATAGACACCAAAACGTCACACAAGGTTGTGGGAGACACGCCTAAACCACAAGAACTTATGATAATCAGATAAACAACCAGTTTACTAAAACTTGTTCTTTTTCTTATATTAAGGTCATTGTAGGGAAGCCACACTCAATTTTACAGAGTGTATTACTCTCTCCAGATGTGACTCCCTACAAACTCCAATATGCTGATTTCAGCAACGCAGACATTTGAAATTTCTGAGCTATTTATACACACCAGAATACATCACATCTATAGATGCAGCTTGGATGCAGTTGGTTTGGCAACTTACCAAATTATGCTTATAATGGTATAATTTAAAATATTGGACTGAAATCATAACTAGAAAAAGAATCTAATAGAAGCTAATAAAAGAGTTGATAAACAAATTGTACAGACTCTTAGAACAATTGGAGGTGAACCAGTCTACCCATCAGTGGAGGAATCTGGATTGCTATTGATGAAATTGGCTGTGGGCAGCTCAATGGTCAGAAAAATACTGGCTATATTTTGAAGAAGAAAATAAAAGGAGAATATGGGACTAAAAGATAAAGTTGTGTATTTTTATATATTTAAAAATATATTTTGGGGAAAAAGTCTTTTATCCTTAGAAGTCATATTATTTCTTTCCATCTAGTTATAAACTGCCCAACCCTTTATACAAAGAAACAACTAAGGAGTTTGTGTGATTTAACTCTGTACAATAACTTGAAGCTTTGAAATGAGTAAAACATTCTGTACTGTAGCTATTTTAATCTTGCTTCAGAACTAGATATCTCAGCTGTGCAAGCTACAATATTGATTCATCTGGGTGGAATGAAATATGACTAGCAATAGTGATTCAGAAAATTCTGTTGATCTGATTTCCTCTCCCTCCCACTGCTCCTGACCATGTATACCTTAACCTCCAAAATTTCAGTTGATGATTGAAAAAAAAAAAAAAGGCTCTGAGATCAAAGCAGTCATTTCAAAACTGCTGCAAATTTAAGCCCATAGTTTCCCCTTGAAACTGGAATAAATTTACAGAACCACATGAATGGATAATGGTATGGGGGAATCACAGCCATCACCACCAGATGCAATGAATATCCCACCTACTGTATGAGCACCCAAGCATCCTTGGGCAAAGCCTTCACTGCAAATTGGCGTACAGGCATATTAACATGCATGTGTCATCCAGGATTGTCTAATACAAGAAAAGCGCTGATAACTGACATTTTTTCCTGACTTTGTTTAGTAAGGGATGTAATAAGTCCGTCTCTTTCCATTCAATGGGTGGCATCGTCACGCAGCTTAAGGCTACTTCTTCTAACAGCAAAAAATTGGTTTTTTAAAGGGATTTTTTTTTTGAGTCTGTAAATGGAACCAACCATTCAAAGAAAGTTTTAAGGTGATTTGTTCAATTCCCTGGAATAATTATTCTCAGATGTTAGAGTGACAATTCAGATGTCAGCATTCTAACATTGCTGGTCATTTTAGCAGACACATTCAGCTCATGTACTTATCTATTTTTGTAGGTCAAAACGAAAGCAATTTGGGGGACTGTAACAGAAATTTTCTTTCCTTCATCAATTTAAAAAGTGAAGTATTGTGAGGAGTGATGTGGAGTGCCATGCTCTTGCTCTAGGTCACTTGGGGCAAGTCTACACTAGAAACTTGCAGCACGGCAAAGGCATTTGAGGATGTGATTTTTTGATATCACTAGTGTGGCAAAAAGACCTACTGTAATTGCAGTTTTATGTGTTTAAAATGCTTTTTCCAGTACCATTATTCCAGTACTCACCAAATCCATGCATCCTCTCTCTCCTTCTCTCTCTATTTACAGGAGAAGGATGGGTGCAGACCTGAGCTGGAGTTGACCAGATGTACAACCATACGCACATCATATGAAGCAGTAGTAAATACTGTTCTGGCCAGTGCTAATGAAAAGGCTAAATCAAGACTCTTGGCCCAAAGCAGGGAAGAGTGTCATCAGGAGAAGAAATGGTCTTCTGCAGGCTTTCTCTGACCCCACTGCAGGATATCAGACAAGAAGAAAAGAAGCATTTTTGTTTATCCATTCAATGCTATACCTCTGAATGTGTAAACAGATTTCCCAGAAGTTTTATCACCTCATGCTACTCAGAGACCACATTTAGAGCTGCGAGGAGCAATCTGTCACTACAAACTGTCTGCAGCTTCAGTTAGTAATGCTACAGTTGGGTGAAAGCTAAATTGTACAGTAATAAGCAAGGGAAGAGGATATAACAATTGAAACTACCAGGACACTGTAACAACTCACTTTTAGATTCTACTTTTATACATCTTTAAAACAGTATTTCCAGGGTATTTTTTTCTTGCTTATTACTTTACATTAAAAGTCATTCTTAACTGACACAAGAATCTCAAGTAGGATCAAAGTAGCTGATTATACTGATGAAACACTGGAATTGGTTACACACAAAATACTGTCAAATTACCTAAATAAACTGACCTGAATTTAAGAAAACATGTTTTTATAAGTGTATTTTTCAAATTTACTCGTTCCTTCTATTAATTAAAGTGCACTGTTCTTATACTACATGTAATTTCTGATATCACTGTGTATAGTCACTAGAATAAGATAGCATAAAATATATAAATAATACATGTCACAATAGTATCTATTTTCATATTTCAAGTGTATTAGGAAACATGACTTCCTTTCTTATTCACACCTTTTCCTCTAAAGACATAAAAAGCAGCATCCCCAAGCGATTTTCCACCATCAAGTTCAGGAGAGACAGCAGGATGAAACTCTGTTTTTCAACAGATTCCTCAATTGCATCCAAAGAAACTCAATAAAACATTGTAATAATAGTCTGAAACGTGTCATTTTAGCTTTAAAAGCACGATGGGAACAATTACACGAGCCTGTCTTAGCCGCAGTAATAGATAAAACAAATGTAAAAAAACAACTCCTCCAGAGAGCTTCATCAAAGAAAACGCTGGCAGAAAACAGGCCTACAATCACTTTTAGCCCTGCCTTGACAGATGACGTTGGATTCCAGTCCCAGCAGTGACATTTCTTAACTGCTCAGACCTTGAAAACCAGCGTTAGAACCACTGTGATTCAGGTGCTCATCTACGAAATGACTCTCTTCCCAGAACACCTTCGTGCTTGTGCTGCTACTTTGCAGACGACTTCAAAATACCCCGGCTGGACGGATGACGCTGTTTGCTAGGCATCACGCCTTTCACTACCCTTGTTCTAAGAGAAATACTATCTTACATGTTAAAGGCTAAGCTGCAGAGTTCAGATGAAATAAAGTATCTTCTTCTTTGAAAGATGCTGCCAGTTCTGCACAAACACAGAGGAAACTGTCAAAACACAATCTAGGTGCCAAAGTACAGCTACAAAACACTTACTAAAATCTTTTAAAAAGCAGGAAAGACGTGATTCATGAGACAGTTGAAGAATTTTACTTACATAAGTGCAAGGCAGAGACTTGAATATGCTTTTACATTTATAAGAGGTTTATATTTAGCAAATAAAATTAATATTCAATTCCTCATCATTCAACTAATTCAGTCCCATGTTATGACATCAATTATTTTACCTTTTGTTAGGAAAGGATTTGGCTGATATAAGGGTTTTGTCTGCTTCAGGGAAATCATTCTGTCCCAGCCACACTCAGCAGCTTTCTCACACAAACTCACAGACCTCCTACTGTGGTCCATTTCAGGTACATCTCAAGTCCCAGTTCTGAAAAACAAACAAGTAAACTAAAAAACCCTCAAACTAATAATAAACTCTCCTTGCTTATTTCTAAAATGAAACCTGTTTTTGCAGCATTGGGTTTTAGTAGGATTCTGCCTCTACTTACTTTTTAATTGGATATATATCTCTTTGATGTTACTTCATTAGGGATGAAGACATATTTGCCAGTGAGATTCAGTAGAAACCATTTTTATGATTATTCAATATTTAATCTCTGTGTGAGTGACATCTAATTGTTGTTGACATTTAATTGCACGAATTTCTAAAGATCCCTTTTGTTAAAGAGCTTGCGGTACAGCACAGCAGTACAGCCCCATGTACCCTCACTCCAGGATTCCAAGGTTGTCACTGGAGAGAAGGTGATTCCTAACCTAGGCATTCTGAGCAACTGCGCAGTGAGGGAGTTTACTTCTGCTGCTTATACAGAGCCTACGCAGGCTCCTCACTTCAGACAGAGTAAAAAATACCAAATGCCCATAATGTGCCTGTCCTGCTTGAGCTACACGTAATTTTAGATCAATGTAGAAAAAAAAAAACCCTGATGAATTATGTTTTATGCATATTTGTATATGTTTAATTTTCCTACTAAATAAATTCTGCTGGTTGCATCTGCTGTGTTATGTTGGAAACGAAGGGTGGAACTTCGAGAGAAAGACGTCTTGTGCCTGTCAGATGCTCCCTCCAGCCTGCATGAGGTACTTGCGCAGCACTCTTGCGATGTTTTCTTCAACACAGCCTACACATTCTGGAGAACGAAATGCTTTGGGTGCCCTTTGAGCTATGGGCACACAGTTCTTTCAGAGCTGGAGGGGAAGTTTATTACCTGGAAAACGTATCATTCTCTCCTCTGCTCTCATCAGATATTCCAGTCCAAGCCCTCTTCGGCACTCTTGGCGTTATCACACGTAACTTTTTCATGTATTTATTTATGGGGTTCCTCCTCAGACCAATATTGCGCTCTGCTGCACACCCTGTTGCCTGGGACTGAAGACAGCCTTCGTTCTTGGTTGGAAGCCAGTCCAAAGGACAGTGCGACGAAGCTCTGTGATGGTCAGGGACACGCAGCACTGGCACAGGAGCACGGTTCTCAGGTTGCAGTCTGGAGTCTGGGTTAAAGGGGCTCATCTGCAGGCTTACAGTCACAGTGACCTCCTGACGATGCTTGTCTTTGAAACATCCTTTGGGTCTTCCCATGGATAAGTTGTGTTCAAGAGAAGAGACGTATCTTGCTCCCTGAGTTATTCACAGAATCACAGAATGTTCGGGGTTGGAAGGGACCTCTGTGGCTCATCTAGTCCAACCCCCCTGCCAAAGCAAGGTCACCTACAGCAGGCTGCACAGGACCTTGTCCAGGCAGGTCTTGAATATCTCCAGAGAAGGAGACTCCACAACCTCCCTGGGCAGCCTGTTCCAGTGCTC
>Ga0065711_1036091_pt1 | contig 21474 bp, 15 predicted proteins | sample Hoacrofraction12_FD_59098 | JGI IMG/M metagenome (GOLD analysis project Ga0065711, IMG submission 59098) | Hoatzin crop microbial communities from Cojedes, Venezuela - Epithelial fraction 12 v2 (version 2) | ecosystem: Host-associated > Birds > Digestive system > Esophagus > Crop | place... | reverse complement strand
CGGGGCAGCGCCCCTCGCCCCCGGCCGCGCCGGTCCCGGGCCGCGCCGCCGCCGAGCTGTGTCGGCCGAGAAACTTTCCGGGTAGTCCTGGTGGTGTTTGGGACGAGGTCGGGAAGCCGCCTGGTCCCTTTGGAGGGTGTTTCGGTGCAGGGACCGGGGGTGGCTGGCTCGAAGTTTTCTGGAGTCTAATTAGAAGAGAAAATAATTCTGCCAGTTAGGCCACGTTCGAGTACAGTGAAGTAGCCAGCTTGCTACTGTAATGGTTTTGTTTTCAGGTATGTGAGAGCGAGAGATTTGAACTACAAACTTTTCAAGCAGTTGAATTAACTGGTTTTCAAAGTTGGGCTTTCATATGTGGCCGTTATCGGATCAGACCTTGCTGTGCCGATGGTATCTGTGTGTAAGCAGTAAAAGCTACTGTCTCTCATCTTTTCAATAAGCAGATATTTCACCTGTTATCAGCTCTCTTGCTTCAGAGAGCTTTTAGTTTATTCAGTCGTTGTTTAGGATGAGGCGATTTCAATGCTGCTTTTAACATACTTTGCTTTTGTTCGATTAAAAACCTGAGGTACAGTTTACTTCCCGAAAGAAAAATGAGAGGTTAGCACAGCACGCACAGCACAGTCCTGTGATACGATAATGTCAGGGCAGAAGTTGAAGGTGACTCAAATGCTTCCCCTCCTCAGTAATGAGGGAATTCTGTAAGGGCCGACTTCATCATTGTCATTAGTTGAGCAACCCGTTCAACCCTACGTTTTGTGACTTAGTTTGTAATTTGTCAGATGTGGGAACAAATACAGCTTTTTCACCTGAGCAGTGCTTGCATTCAGAGTTTGAGAATGTGCTTCTCATAAAAATGCTGTAGCTCCAAATGTTCAAAGTAATTTTGAGACCTTGGGAAGCACGCATATTTTATTCTACACAAGGTCCAGTTCAGCTAAAAGCATTTCTCATCGGTGTCAAGCTTGCATCTGGCATGTATCTGGAAGCACTTGTTTAGAATACACTTAATTGATGTTGTGTGATGATACTTTTGCAACACTTTTAGAATTTGATGTTCTTAGCGAGTACCTGGAAAGCATTTGCTGTCTATTTATATAGGTCATTCTGTCCTTTTATTGAAACCTTGAAATAAGAGCTCTGAGGATGAATGGTTATTCTTACAGTAATACTGTTTTTATTTTGATTCCAAACTAGCTGCCTTTTCTTGGTTTAGCCTAATCCTTAGTTACATTTCGGGCTACGCTCATTAAACAGCTAGTAACAACTAGCTCGCATTTTGAAAATGTCTTTGAAGGTGTGTTTGACATTACCAGCTGCCTGTAAAGTAGGGATCTCAAAGCTCTTCCAGAAGCTAATTAGGCCTGATGACACACTTGTGAGGTATGCGCGCATTTCATAGTTGTGACTTTTCTGAATTTGAGTCATAGTCCGAAGTAAAACCCAGGCAGTCTTGCTTAATCGCTAAACTAGAAATATTCTTGAGTAATCTGAAAGTGGACTTCTCCCTTCAGATTTTTTGAATGGTTATGTTTCCAGAGGTTTATTATCTTACAGCTGTTGCTGTGTATGTTTAGCACGCTTTAGTGTGAAGGGTACGTTTGGTGTGATTTTGGAATTGTTACTGAGGTGGACTGTCCAGTTGCTCGTGACTAAAATGGGAACTGGTGACTCATTCAATAAAAGCTCCAGCAGAATCAGCAAAAGTACAGCATGGGTAGGTGTGTCCACTTGGTAACAAGTTAACTACTGAATGGAATTGCCTCCTGCAAACCCCTGTGCAGCCTTTTAGGACTAAAATGTAATAAGAGCAAGCCAGTTTTCACTAGTTGTGAATTTTAACCAGTGTAGCTTGTACCTGGTTGTGGATGTATTCTAGTAATGTTTTAAAATCTACAATGGGATGACAGTATGGTGTTGGTTAAGCAGAAATATTTAAATTCCTTGTACTTCTGCTCATAGAAGAGGTGAGGAGAGTTGTTGAAAGTTTCCATGCTGTCCTTGTCTTAATGGGGAGATTGCAGTGGTCTGAGATATGTGCTCGCTGTTAGTTGAGAGTGGTAATGTTTGCGAAGGCTGCTGTGGACCCACTTTGAGTCAGATGTTTGGGAAATGTGTCCAGGAACACACTTTTTTTTGAGGGATATCAGGATTATTCTAGAAGCAATTAGCATGAATTAGAAAAAGCCTCTTTTCTAGGAGAGTAAGCCCTGTTACTACTTCTGGAAATAATGAACTGTTTGTTGCTGGCGCTGGCAGTAACAGTTCTAATGACTTCCAGGGCAGTACCAAAGTGTTAGATGTTTCTACTGTGGCCAGTCTGATCTCCACAGTTTGTATTTTTTTGGCTGTCTTTTTTTTTTCTTCTTTTGTAATGTAAAGCCTTCCAGTGCTTTTTGTTTCGAATTATCAGTATCTAGGTTGTCTTTTCTCTCCTGCTTAATTTATGTTAAAGTTTGTGACAGCCTTGGTAACCTATTTAAAAGGCTGGCAATGCTTATATTTTTTTGTGGCTTCCACTTAAATCAGTTGGTGACTTGCTGCTGTCATGTGAATGTGGTAGTAGTATGAATAGATGTTTTTTTACGAGAAAATGTTACGTGTCTGTCTTGTTAACTTCTACAGGTGCCTTACAGAGAATATAAACTTCAAATTCGGTGTAATCTGAAAACGTGGCAAGAAAGGATGTAAAACATGGTGTATCAGCTGAACCAGAGGCTGATTGCGAATATTCTTTGGCCATGATATCCAGCACCATAGCTAAAGGCAGCACTGAAAAAACAAAAACATAAGATAAGGGTTTGCACAATGTGATTGGCCCTTGGTCCTTCTCCAAAGAAAAGCAATTAACTGACATAGTTACTGGTTTTAAACTAATACTAAACCAGTTTCAGTCTCGTTAACGTTGCATTGCTCTGCTATACGCAAATTGCAGTGAAGTTAGTACCAATGGGTGTAACTTCAGGTATTTATTGGGACTTTTTTCAGTGTTCTTGCAGACATACAGGAACAACAATGAAAAGGAGCTAATGTAGGAGATCATAACATAAGTCTGCCATGCTTGAGAACTGTTGCTCTTTCTTGCTTAAATACCTTGCTGACTGAAAAAAATCATAGACATGGCCTGTTTCAAGGGACACATGAAAACTGGGGAAGTCTTGATACTTCCCTATCTAAATACACCTTAAATTCAGGCTTTAAAAAGTTAGTTGTGGAGTTCTACTGGAAAAACGGCTTCACTAGAGTAGCAAAAGCTGGTTTACGGTACTTCATTTTGCTGTTTTAATGCTTGCTCCTTTGTTGAGCTTGTGTCTGTTTCATCATAAACTTTTAATATATGATACTTAATTTCAGATTTTCAAAATTAAGTGCTAGTTTTAAATCTCGAACTGTTCCTTGCCTGGAAGTCCATCACAAATCTTTTTTTGTCACTAGGAAGTTGTGTGGAACAGCTGCCTGAACCATGCTTGAACCACACCTGACGAAGAAATTTTGTCAGTTAGGAGTATTGGTGGTTTAGGAGTTCGGATGCTAATGTTTGCAACAGGCCTCATACAGGCACAAGCTGTACTGCTGAAGGTGTTTTTCTTGATACAGTATACATCTGCGGGATGTGGGCGTGGCCAACTGATTTTCACAAATGTTAGAACTTTCCCTCCTGTGGAATAGGTCATAATTGCCATGGCTTGATACATTTGCTCCTGTCACCATACCAGCTTTTCATAGTGGAGTCCTATCCTTTAGGCTGCCGGGATTTCCACAGCTTGTTCAACTGACTTGTGCTCCTTCCTGTCTCCAAAGTGCAGCCTTTGAGGAGGAGTTTTTGCCAGTTTTTACTTGCATAAAACAGAGTGGGGTTCATTTACAGAGGAGATTTGGGTTTGTGTCTTGTTGGTGGTGCTGGACTTAAAATAGTAAAAAACTTATGAAGAGTTGTACTTCAAATGCTATTGGTGTGCCTGTTAAGGTAACTTTAGTGTTTCCTACTAATTCTATGGTGTTTTTCCAGCTGAACGAGCTTTGGATACCATGAACTTCGATGTCATTAAAGGCAAACCAGTGCGCATCATGTGGTCTCAGCGCGATCCATCTCTACGCAAAAGCGGTGTAGGAAACATCTTCATCAAAAACTTGGACAAATCAATTGATAACAAAGCTTTGTATGACACATTTTCTGCTTTTGGAAACATCCTGTCTTGTAAGGTTGGTGGAAAATTATTGTTGTGTTTAATGGTTTGACACAAAAATCTTCAATTTACGCTGGAAACATTCCACAAGTATTACAACAAGGTGTTTCTTTAATAGGTGGTATGTGATGAAAATGGATCCAAGGGTTATGGATTTGTACATTTCGAGACACAAGAAGCTGCAGAAAGAGCTATTGAAAAAATGAATGGAATGCTGCTTAATGACCGCAAAGTGTGAGTACATAAATAGGTAGTTGGGGATAAACAGACTGAAATTCGTTTTACAGCAGACAAATAACTTACAGCTTACCTGGAAAAGGCAGGTTGTTCTAAACATTTCGAATATTAAAGAGTACTTAGAATTTTAGTGCTAGGAACACTATGAATTGTATCATTTGCCTGTTCTAGAGGCAGAATAAGTTCAGATAATGCTAATAATGGACTCCAGGGGAAAAAAAATTGTTTGTATTAGTTGCCTTGCAAGCCAATGCTGCAATGAGGATTTGGGAACCTCTCTCGTTTTCTGATCTTACTGTTCTGAGATAAAATACAATCCACTGGGTATTCTGAATAATACTTCATTTATAAGAGTTGTGAGATAGGTACATTATCCATTTTTGGGTGAAACTTAAAGCTCTAGAGCTCTACTTAGTCCTGAATAGCAGTTGAGTTACGCTGATGTTTTTGTATGAATGTCTGTTAATAGCCGTATCTAGGAAATAGGAGCAGAAAATAAAACTTAGAGAAACATAATGTTTTAAACACGATCAATGTTGTATACTGTAAGAAAAATGTTATTTGGCTACTTAGGGATATCTAGGTTTGGGGTGGGGGGCAGGAGGGGGCGAGTGCACCTCACAGCTATGCCTGAGGGGGATCGTTAGGGTATTTGGTATAGTTGCAAAAGAATAGCTCTGTAGATGCTTGAGAGGGTTTGGAAAAAGGATGGCAAAAATCAGCATCAGTTTACCATCATGGATTATTTTTATGTGTAGAGATGGATGGATCAGGCCACATACAGGGAAAACGTGTTTTTTAAACTTTTGTTTTCCTGCTTCTTCTGTGCTTGACTGGCATACTGTGGATGCTTTTACTCGGCTTCTGTCTTTATATAACCTTTTTAAACTGGTTAAAAAAGTCAGCATGTAGTCGCAGAAGCACATGATTTACGTGAACTTTGTTTGGTGAAATACATCATGAGAGTTAATTTTACTTTGAATTTCTGTTCAGGCTAGGCTTTTAAAAGTGAAGTGCTTCACTCACTATCAAAATCTGCTGAACACATTGCACTGTCATTTTTACCATCCTTGGTTACTAGAAATCCAGTGAAATAAAAATTTAGGAAAATGTTGAGTTACTGTATGCTACTTTATTGGATTTGTCAGATTTGGAACTATAGAGTTGGACAGTACAACAAAATTTGAGAGCACAAGTCTACCACCATCAGAAGCCAGTGTTAGCCATGTAACATCTGTGCTATAGAGCAGTTCCTTGGGTCGCAGAGTGTTGTGTTCAGCTTCTGTTCTTTCTGTGGTGGTATAAACTGACCTTTGGTGTCCCCAGCCAATTTGCAGTGGTATTCCAGTAAAGAGCAGGTTGAACTATTTATTTCTCCATGCCTATTTTAAAAAAAAAAAGAAAAGAAAAAAAAAACCACAAAAAAACCCACCCAAACAAAAAGTGTTTCTTTGTTATTGGCTGGAAAGGTGTGTAAGGGAGTGGGGGAGATTAAATATCCCTTGCTTAAAAGCTGGGTCAGAATGGTAACTCCTTTAAGGCTGCCAAGTTTTTGGTATAGCAGAGGGCTTATGCTGGTATCTAGAAGTTCTGCCCACTGTCCAGCTCCTGTTGTCAAAGGCTGTTTTATAAGTAAAACAATCTCACTGATGACTTGAAAGCCTTTTTATGCTAGTAACTGATAAGCTCACTGATGTAGCAAAGGATAGTGAAATTGTTTTTCTGAAGGAGTTTTGTCATAAATATTTTACCTAAAGAATTTCATGCCTATAATGAAGTGAGAGTGTTTAAGAATAAAATATGGTGCTAGAGGATTGAAGTAAATTTCTCAGTCTTGACAGACCTGCTTTAATCTACACTATTCTGTTCTCCTGCAACTAGATTTGTTGGAAGGTTTAAATCCCGCAAGGAACGTGAGGCAGAGCTTGGAGCCAGAGCAAAGGAATTCACCAATGTTTACATCAAGAATTTTGGAGAAGACATGGATGATGAGAGACTTAAGGAACTCTTTGGCAAGTTTGGTAATGTCTTAAAGTTTAAGTTTATATAAACACAAGTGAACTTCAGCTTACTTCTTATGTTGTATCTGTACAGTGCCTTATAATACAAGGAATCGGCTGGCTACTTGATATTGATTTTTAAAAAAAAAGTAAAAAAAGTTACTGAAAAGTTTGTACTTAACACCAGTTTCCGATTCAAAGTGCAGTAATATCCACTGCAGATTTCTAAATAGCCAGAATAGCGTATATAATCCTGCCATCAGAATTGTTTCTGGTAATCTGAATATAATGTGTCTAAATAGCTTTTTGAATGGGCTTTGCAATTTTTTTTTTAAGTTGCAAATAGTGTGTTCTGGTGTAGTACAGGTTGATGTTACAAAGTCACTACAGGCTATATGACAAATGAGATTGCTATTGCTTTCATTGACCTGGAGACGTAGCTTTACTCAGGGTATCTCTGCTGTCATTATTTGGTTGCATTGTGGTGGTTGGCCTAATATGATTACAAGGAACTTTTCCATCAGCAAGCTATTTGGTTCCGTCTTGATCCTCAGTTATGCACAGGGCAAAATTATGGCAGGTGTATGATTATGATCTAGTAATGTATATGATGTGTCACCATCAAAATAGGAAATGGCAAACTGCTTAATTCAGTTACAGATTCTTATACTGGTTTATAGGGCACATCTATTTTATTTTCAGCCTTAGCTTTTTTTAATTTTCTTTCCTTCGTGCTTTTGCTGTTCTCCAGTGGATATCATGTAAAGCAAGACAAAGCCTTGTATATGAGATATTCTACAGCAACCTCTAAGCAGCATTTACAGGAAATTCCTTTCCACTATTGAGGTATCTCTGGTCGAAATGGTAGCGAATGTAGCTGCCAATATCTGTCTCAGTTGAGTCTCTGAAGTACAATTTTTTGAAGGTTTGGATTTGCTGAACTGGGACGGTCTTTCAACTGGATAAATGGATAAGCACATGCCTAACAGAAAGGCCTCCTCTCCAGCTTGCAATACCTGTTTCTAAGGATGGAAGTGCTAATACTTTTTAAATGTTGTAATTTTTCATGAGAAAAACGATTTAATTCACTTTGAAGCGAAATTCCTACCCCATTTTGGTTGAAAATACAGTCGGAAAGAAATTCAGCATGGCAGACACCAGCCCTGATGGCTGAAGTTCAACTCCAGGGTAAATCAGCACTTCTATGTTAATGGGTGATGCTTACTAGATACCATTATTGGTGCAGAATTCCTTTGTAGTACAAGTGAAGCAAACTAAATATTAAAACTTCCTAAGGGGGTGTTAAAAATGTGAAGAGAACACACTCTGTATGTGAAGCATAAGTATTTAATTCTCCTTTTAGGTCCTGCCCTAAGTGTGAAAGTTATGACTGATGAGAGTGGAAAATCCAAAGGCTTTGGCTTCGTTAGTTTTGAAAGACATGAAGATGCCCAAAAAGTAAGCTTTTGGACTTCATTTTGGGAATTCTGTAACTGAGACCCAAATAATAAGATTTCAGATCACTCAGTGAAACATGTGAATTCATTAAGAGTTTTTAATTGGTGAAGGACACTGCAAAAACAGGTGACTGCTTCCTAAGTGGCTTAGCGTAGTTTGTGTTGTTCAGAATGCTTTCTCATGAGCAAATGTCAGTTGAGTTGAGGAGCCTGTTCAATTAAGACACTGAGACAGCTGGAACTAGTGCAGAAATGAGAAAGAGTAATTTAATAACCTGCTGTGGCTGGGCTTAAAGGTCTCGATGAGATTTGGACTCCCTCATGCTGGGCAACATACAGGCATAGTAAATTATTATATCTCTGCAAAACACAGATGAATCATTGGATCCAATTTGGTTGCACAAGACGTTTGTGCAAGGCAGAAAGAATTGTGTTTTCAAACTCCAGCACCGCAAAGTGAAGTGGAAAACTGTTTGATTTATGGAGCATGTTTGGCACAGCTGTGAGAAAATTGTCATAGAGCCCTGTGATGTTGCTGCTACTCTGAAGAGTAACTTTGGAAGAAGGGTCCTTTTAATTTGTGTCTGTCTGTAACATGTTAGTATGTCATACAACCTGTGTCAGCTGGTTGCTTTGATGTGTCAGTTGACTGTGGTAGTAGGGACATAGCATCAGGAGAAAAACTCATCACAGAACAGATCGGGGCAACAAATGAGGTTTGCTTTTCAAAACACATTTCTGTGGTTTGTCAGTAGTGCAAGTGTACAAGCAAGAGATGAGAACAGATCCTGGCTGTTTGACATCTACGTTGTTTTACATCTTGCGTACATTCATTGATGAATTGTTTCTCTTACCGTAGTCAGAATCACATGTACAGTGTTTTAAATAACATGAAATTCTGCTATCTTGGTTGATAAGTTTTTAATAGCTTTGGTTATGAAGGTATACAATAAACTGGTGTCTTCTGGTTTAAAATTAATTAAATATGTGCCAGAGTTTTCACATCTTAGTAGTTGTAACTCAAAGGAGCATAAAGTAGGAAAAGTTCATATTTTCATATGCTGTAAGTATTTCATTATTTAAAGATTAAAACTTAAAAGAAAAAAATAGTGCCATATATACCTGCTGTAGCTTAACATACAGTAAGGAAAATCTGGACTACAGTTCAAAATGTTACTTTTAAAAACACAAGTCAGGTGTGTGAATTAGAGCTTTTCAACTTAATTTGCTTTCTTTTCTCTGCCTTTAGCAAGATAAGGCTGGATAAAGTTCTTCATTGTATGACTTGATTTTTTTTTTTCAACTTCATATGAGAACATTTTTCTGTATCCCTTGTGACTTTAGTTGGACAGAAGCATGCTTGGAAAGCAATGTCCATTTTACTTTAAGCAGGGAAGTCTTGGGGTATTTGGTTTCAGGTAATGGTATTTTATATGGATTGGCTCTTTTTCTAGAATCCTTGTGTAACTTTTTTTATATCTTAGTTTCATTTTTTTATGCCTGAAAAACACTGGAATGCAAGGCACTGCTAACCTCTTGTTTATTAATGAAGGCTGTAGATGAGATGAATGGGAAAGAGCTCAATGGGAAACAAATCTATGTTGGCCGGGCTCAGAAAAAGGTGGAAAGACAGACGGAGCTGAAGCGCAAGTTTGAACAAATGAAGCAGGACAGGATCACCAGATACCAGGTTCAGTTTTAATTCAAGAGTATTGAATTTATTCTGTGATACTTCTAGATTTACATGGACCATTTGCTTTCAAAAATCTTTTGCCTTTTTTTAGGGTGTAAACCTTTATGTGAAAAATCTTGATGATGGGATTGATGATGAGCGTCTTCGAAAAGAATTCTCCCCATTTGGTACAATCACTAGTGCAAAGGTAAAGTTCATAGATTGTGCTGCTCCTTTCTCTGAAAATGAACAGTCCTCCTTCACCAAAGAAGAGTGGTTTATTTCATTGACTAACAGATGTGACCCAGTGACCACTGCTGCTATATACGTGGACATCTGCTTTCTTGTTTTTTGTACATTTTCTTGTTTTAAAATGAACTTTTATGCGGACAGGTCATGATGGAAGGTGGCCGCAGCAAAGGATTTGGATTTGTATGCTTTTCATCACCAGAAGAAGCCACCAAAGCTGTCACAGAAATGAATGGTAGAATTGTGGCTACTAAACCATTATATGTAGCTCTAGCCCAGCGTAAAGAAGAGCGCCAAGCTCACCTCACCAACCAGTACATGCAGAGGATGGCAAGTGTCAGAGCAGTACCGAATCCTGTAATCAACCCCTACCAGCCAGCACCTCCTTCAGGTTACTTCATGGCAGCTATCCCACAGGTATGCACGGAGATGAGTCGCTGAATGTTTTGTACTGTGTATAGAATCTGATTGGATTTAGTGGTAAATATAACTATAGCACATGTCCGTAATTTCAGCATTCTGTTTTCAGAGCAGAAAGGTGATGAACTGTGCAACGTGCCCTGCAAAGATAACAAAGTTACGCAATGTTTTTGTATTTGACAGACTCAGAACCGTGCTGCATACTACCCTACTAATCAACTCGCTCAACTTGCTAGACCTAGTCCTCGCTGGACTGCTCAGGGTGCCAGACCTCATCGTAAGTCACTTCTTCACCTCTTCCCAGTGAGTGCAGTAAACTCCATAGCATTTACCTTTGCGCTTATAATACATTTTCACGGCATTGCAGTATCAGTCTTCACTTTGTCATGTTAGTGGTATTACTTCTGAACTCTTCTCGCCATTCAATGTTTCAGCATGTAACTTAATATGTTTTTTTCTGAAACATAGCATTCCAAAACATGCCTGGTGCTATCCGCCCAGCAGCACCCAGACCACCATTTAGTACCATGAGACCAGCTTCTTCACAAGTTCCACGAGTCATGTCAACACAACGTGTTGGTGAGTTTGATTTATGCGAACTCTAAGTGTTAGACTTCTGCTTTAATTTTGCTGATTCAGAGTGGTCTCACAAAAGCATTTGTAAGTTCGATATCACATGTGGTAACATGTGCCAGCTTTTCTGGCTCTCATAAATGAGTAAGCTAGTATCACTGCCTAGTAGTTGCTTTAAATATTGTCCCAGCAAAGACTCTTGCTGTGGTCCCATCTCTTTAGTATGAGGCATTTCTTCTTTTAGTGTGTGCTTTATCAACACTGTGTGACAGCTGCTGCCATTTCTAAACATCGTTGTGGCAATTGCAATAACAGGTTGCATATAGAAATACTGAGACGATACAATTTTAGCTCTTACTTTGTCACAGAATACTCTGAACCAGTATCATGTATGCAGAATCTGCACATCACTGAACCAGAACTGATTGTAATGGAGCCTTAAGTCTCTCAGAATGTATTAGGCATTAGTATTTTTTAGCTATCTACTTCATGAAAGTATCTTTTTTAGGATGACTGTTGACATAATGTGCTCAGGAAACCAAGTGTCCTTTGAGGTTAGAATGAAATTAAATTAATCCTCAACCAGTAAGTGAGTGTTTTCTCACAGATCCTTTTTTCAGTCATGTGCAAGAAAAGCAGTTCATTAGTGAAGTGACTGGAAAGCAACATCCAGTAACCTTCAAGCTTTGAACCTTCAGTTCTGACCAGTGGTGTGACACTTGACAATACTACTGAGATGAATCTATAATACAATATCTGAATTAGGTGTTCGGTTTAGGCTGGTTTATTGGGGTTTTTAACTTGTACAGTGTAGGCTAAATAAAGAAATTAATTACTCACTACGGAATTATGTTATTTTTTCAGCTAATACATCAACACAAACGATGGGTCCACGTCCTGCAGCAGCAGCTACTGCAGCCACTCCTGCGGTACGCACAGTACCACAATACAAATACGCTGCAGGTGTTCGTAATCCTCAGCAGCATCTCAATACACAGCCGCAGGTTGCTATGCAGCAGGTATGTCAGTTTGGGAACGGGCCCATGCTTTTGCTGGTGTGTTTTGCAGAGGAGGGTGGGGAGTGCTTGTGATTAAGAGTTGTCTTTGTTATTCTAGAATTCAGGCTCTGTGTTATGGCAGCAGAGTTACAGCCTTGGGGTCTTAAGTATATTTTAAGTTCACCTGGGACAGGATGTGACCCTGTGTTACTTCATATTTTCCAGTTGCTTGATACCTTAGCCTGAATTCTCCTGTGTTTACCCCACAAAGGAGTGGTTGATACTAATCTGCAGCATCACTTAGCTCTAACCAGCACTATTTGATTAAATAAACTTACTTGTAATTCCTTCCATGTTTCTGACAGTGTAGGCATTTTTTATGCTGAGTTGTGGAACACTGGATATTTGAAGCTGCACCTAATTATGAACTAGGATTTAATTTTTAAATGATGTTAAATTTGCAGCCCGCTGTCCATGTGCAAGGTCAGGAACCCTTGACTGCTTCCATGCTGGCTTCTGCCCCTCCACAAGAACAAAAGCAGATGTTAGGTATGTACACAATGCTTTTCTCTATGCCCTGTAGCAAAAGGACAAAGTACTCTTTCTATCAATCTCGCAATGCAGAATGAATAGTTTTAGCAGTAGAACAAGGTGTTTGTTTCCCTTAAATCTGGGCTGTGTTTGTCAGATGGGATTTCTCACTCTGGTTAACTTCTCTCTCCAGGCGAACGCCTGTTTCCTCTCATTCAAAGCATGCACCCTACTCTGGCGGGTAAGATTACTGGTATGTTGCTGGAGATTGACAACTCTGAACTCCTCCACATGCTCGAGTCTCCTGAGTCTCTTCGTTCGAAGGTAGGTGGAGCTTTGCCTTATGCTCATTTTAGCAGCAGTTGAGTCTACACAGATTTAACAGGTGTTTATGCTGGCACAGCAGAGTAGCAGCAATGGAAGGGTGGCCCAGGATGAGAAGTTAGAATACCCTCTTTCAGAGGGCGGCAGCGGCTTACATTAGCATGAACTGGACCTGTAATGTTATCCTTTTCTAACAGTGCAGCCATTGTTTGTATGTATAACTTAAACTGTTTCATTAACTTAAATATACAGAAATTACCAAGCTTCCCGTTATTAATCTTTCTTTTTTACATAACAGGTTGATGAAGCTGTAGCCGTACTACAAGCCCACCAAGCTAAAGAGGCTGCCCAAAAGGCAGTTAATAATCCCACTGGGGTTCCAAGTGTTTAATAAGTAAGTTTCCTGAGCGCTGTAGTTCTGTAGGTTGACTGGGGCAATAGTCCTTCATCCATGGGCCTTAGAAGCAGCATGCTTCCAGGCTGTGTCATTTGCAGCCACAGAAGGTAGCAGCTGTGGTCGTGGTTATAACAAATTTTGTGCTCAGTCCTGTTGTCCAGTTCTGTAGCTCTTCGTTAGCAAATGCTGCTGACATGTCTTGCATATTTAGTGGGAATTAAAGCAATGGTTTTAACAGCATATTTAGCTGGAATTAGTTGTAGGCATGCATGTGAAAATGGGCAGTTCTGTCAAATGCTAACTGTTCCTACTGTTGTTCAAGAGGAACTTGTGGAATTGAAGTAAGCTTAAAATGATTCTCCAACCCTGTTTTTCCTTAGAAACGAAATAGCATATTTACACTATAATTTGTATATACTCACCGAAATCTAAAATTACACAGTAATTAAAGACTAAACTACATGTTGTTGTGACTTCACATTTTGGTGAATTAAACTTTAATGTTAATTAAATTACTCATTTTCTTTACTGCCTTCTGTGGCATTAGCATCTTAATTTTGCATGACAGGGAGAGGCAGAAGGTGGTATCTTTACAGTTTTGAAAGGGTAAAATGTTGTGGAGTTGAGGATTATGCAGGGGTCTGTTCTTTGTTCAGTCCAGTTAGGTCTTGCCTGTGTACGAGTTTACTTTCCACATTTATAGCTATCGGTTGAAGATGCCTGCTTTAACATTTGATGACTTAAAATTCTCTTTTTTCTTGGTCTTTTAATTTCTGCAACTTTCATTTTGGAGGCAGAATTTGAGTCATCTTTTTTCACCGTTCTTTCTTTTCCCTTTTTTTTTTGTTTCTAGTGACACTTTCACACTGGAGATAAGTGCTGAATAAGCTGTCTGTCCTAAACTAAGATGCCCAGACTTTGAGACCATTACTTCATATGCTCCATGATGTTTAATAATTGGAAATGCAAAATACCGCTAGTGTAGTTATTTGATGGGCCTGGGTATGCTGGCCGTAAGAGCAGAGGTGACCTGCAGTCAAGTTAGTGATAGTAACAAGTTGTTGTGCGTAGCCATTGTCTGAGGCTGCGCTGTGCAGGGTGGTGTTCAGTTCTAGATTCAGTTTTGTCTTACCAAGTATCACAGACTTGGGATACTTTACTTCCATGTCTCTAAAAAGTGGGGGATATCTCTGATACGCTGCTTGTAAAGAACTTTGGTGTGATTGATACCCTGAAAACCTAAAGTGCTGTTGGGCTTACAGCTGCAGAAAGCATGTCAGAAAACATAAGGTGCTGCTTTAATTTTGAAACCTAACAACATTATTTTTGTTTGCAGAAAGATCCGGGACTACAATCTAGAACTTCGCTTCACCGAAGAAAAAAAAAAATCTAAACATGGAAAAACTATTAAATATTGAGAAAAACATTGCAAAATATAAAATAAATAAAAAAAGGAAAGGAAACTTTGAAGCTTATGTACAGAGCAACGCCAGGGCTAGCAAAACAAGTGCTAGTCCTAGATTACTTATTGATTTAAAATTTAAAAAAAATAGTAAAATAAAAAATACAAATTAATGTTTTATAAACCCGGGGGAAAAGAATTTTCAGCACAGTAAAAAAATTTAAAGCATTCCTTTCTTTAATTTTGTAATTCTTTACTGTGGCAAAGCTCAGAATATCACCACTGTTTTAGTTGACAGTGAGAATTGATAGCTGAGCAAAGAAACGTAATTTGGATTATAAAATTCTTGGTTTAATAAAAATTCCTTAAACACTGACTTACTTGTGATGGTTTCTTTTGAGCAGCGTACTTCTTGTAAGGTCGTCATTCACAATGCCAAGTTAGAATCTCATTCTGTAGTAAGTTGTAGCAGTTCCAGGAGAAGATTAGCCTAGCCACCTGTTACTAATAATATAAACTTAAGCATTAAACACAAATGAAAAGAGCATCTAGATCCATATCTGGGTTTTAAATCCTTGATAGCAAGATGTGTGAGCCCTTGTCATTGCCTAGTTAGAAACAGACCTCCTTTGAGATGGTCAGTAAGAAACGTTATTACAAAAGACATGTGTTGGAGTTGTGTAATGCACCAACATGTGATCCTGTTTGACCGCTGGTATATGGTGCTCATTCTCACAGGTTTTGGTGGAAGGAACAGTCTCTGCATAGGTCTCTGGCTGTGTCTTGAGATGGCTGATGAGCCCTGGGATAGAGGCAGGATTGTAGGGATACAGGGGAATGAGCAGGGATTGTCTGCAGTAGACAGTGTTGTGAACTTCCGTTATTGTGAATGTGTGAACGCAAGGCATTCCTAGAATAAAACCAGTGACACTTCACGTGGTAGTTATTAAAAATTGAATGCCTAGTAACCAAAAGATCGTGCTTTTTGTACAGTAAAAATCCTTCTCTGGACAAGACTGCTTAATCCTCTGAGTCAGCCATTTCTAATGCTGTGTTCCCTAACAGATTCCCTAAGAGGTAGCCTTTTCCTCTCTTAATAAGAGACCAACTGTTTTTTTAGCTTTGCTACATTTGGGGTTTTTTAATGTGCTGAACAAATCCTTCTTGTCAGAGGCAACTTTGAAAGTCTCAGTAGCTCTTTGGTGACTAAATTATTGAATTCTTACTGAAAAAGAGTACAGTTAGGGTGCTCTAAATCAGCAGATTTGAAAATGAGAAAGTGATCTGAAATTGGATGCTGTTCCTTTGTTCCTTAATATTCACTACAAAGATCTTTTCTGTAGCTTCCAGTTTGTAGTGTGTCACGGAGCTCTGAGCACGGTGAGCTTATGCAAAACTTGGTGGGGTTTTTTTATCGAATTTGTGAATGGTGAAACAATTCCAGAAGTTTCACTGGCTCCAGGAATCTGCTTTTTCCTGCAAGAGGTGACCTTGCTGGTTCATCCTTATGTTTGACTGTCATTTAAAACATAGAATGGGGGAGGGAAGGGGGGGGTGCTCTTAAAAATAAATTATTGCTTGATCTGAATCTGACCTAGTGTACAATACCATAGAAATAACCCTGTCTTCACTTGGGGCTGGTAGGACCTTCAGCTCAGCTGGAGTGCAGTCACTAAAAAGAGCATCCAAGCAAATGACCAATGGCAGCAAAAGTGGGAAGAGCGAACAAGAGGATGTGAGCTGTTTAATTTGCTGCAGGACCTTACTGGAGTGGAGAGTTTTGCAGGACTAAAACTATTAAATGAACAGGCTTTTGATGCAATACAAACTGTGTAAGTTAGCGGGTTAGCTGTCCCGCTGTCCATCTACAGAAGGGTTGTCCTACTGCTGCTGCCTTGCGTTTTTCCTCCTTCAAGGGAGTACTTTCTGCAGACTTGCAGAATGAGAGGCATTTTGCTACCCAGCTTATCCCATAACTGGCTCTGCAAGCTGCTTAATCAAAATTGGTAAAGCAGAGGGAGAAAGGAAGCAATGATGGTGGCAAGTCCTCCTTTCACAGGGGAGAGAGAAGAACCTGGCAGGGTGCGGTGGGGGAAGGGAAGGCAGATGTGTTGGTGATGGAGGCAGGCATGGCCCTTAGCTGCTGTATTTAAAGGGTGCGGTTTCTGTGGAATCACAGAAAGGGGTTGGTGAGTTCCTTCTGGAAGGCTCTGTGTTCCGTGGAGGGAATGCCAGTGTCTGCTGGACCTGCTGTTGCAGCCTTAGAGCCTTGCAGTGCTCTTTCTGAAGTCCCCCAGAAGACAGTTCAAGAGTGCCCTTATTTTTTCCGCTTGTGCAAAGATCTTCATATTTTTTTCTGTTAAGTGAATTTGAGAAAGAGGTGAAATTGGTCTGGCATAAATGAATCCTATTCAAAATTCCTCACTTCCCTGTAAAAGAATTAAGCTAAGCTTGTACAGTTCTTATGTTCAGTCCTGTCCTGATGGAGACAGACGGGGTTAGCCTTTAATTTACAATCTTGCTGAAGTGTACAGCTACAATTAAGAATTTTTTGAAATGGATGGTAAATCCTACAAAGGACGTGGTTCAGACGAGATCCTGTGAACACGATAAAAGGTTCGGTGTACAACCTTAATTTTATGTAATGTCAACTGTAAAAACATTAAAGCTTTGGAGACAGTTTTAAAGACCTAAAAATATTTAGCACTCTAATAAAAATGTTGAAGAATTGGGTGATACTAAAGGTTTAATGGAAGGTGTGAAGGATGATATGAAGACCTAAATGTTCGCAGGTATTTCAGGGCCCCAGCAGGAAAGTAAGAGCCCCCCTCACTCCTGCCTGTTTCCCCAGATAAGAGGTAATGTGTCTGCTGGAGCGAAACCAAACCAATTTTTATGTTTTGTAAGAATATGCAAGTCATTTAACCTCTTGCACATGGGGAAACTGAAAAAGGAGGAAAAGAGGGGTTCTTCAGCTTCGTCCAAGGCTTTTGTGGGTGTGTCGAGCGCTAGCATCTGCACCAGCCTGAAGTAAAAGGTCACTTTGGTGGTGGAAGGAAGCAGTGAGGCAATTCTGCTGAGGTGAACACGGCAGCTTCAGAAAACAAAACCTTGGGTTAGTTTGGTTTATTTCTTCCCACTCTTGACTACATGGTAATTCCCCACTGTACACCACAGAGACCTATTTAATCAATGTCTCCTGGTTTGGGGTTTGGTTTTTTTAATCTTAGTGAACAATGTGTTTGTTACTGCCTCTATCAATGTATCTTTAGAGTACTACTGTAAAACAATGCAGCACACAGAGAAATCAATTTATTCAATAGCGACAGAGTGTTGTTCCCTTGGGTTAACAGGCAGTCTAAACGGCAGTCACTCCCTTCTGTCACACGTTCCCTCTAGCACGTGTCAGAGGCTTACGGTGATCCCCTGCTGCCCCGCAGCCGCCCAGTGCTAAGCTGATTTTGCTGGATCCTTTGGTATTCTGCTCCTTCAGACCTCCCTATCTTCCATTCCAACTGCAGCAAACGCTCCGGAGTTTCTCAGCAGCCCAACGCCTGCTCCTGAAACGAATGGTGACTTGAGTGATTGGTACTATATCCACCAGCCGCTTTCCTGGGCGGAATGTGCCTTTATCGGCAACTAAATCAAGGGTTTGGTGCAGAGGTAATCTGGATTGCATGCGTTGTCTTCGCTGCTCTGCAGAAGTCCAGGAAATGTGGATTTCACTGGGTGCTGGGGGAGGAGGTGGCAAGGTGGTGGAAATCAAGATGTTCCCGAGTCAGGCAATGTCATTACAGTTGCCAGTTTACACTAATTAGGTGTCTACCCTTGAATAAATAAATAAATGATCAGTCCTTCCACCTAAATGCATTTCCTTCTTGGAAGCATTGTTAATGATTGCTGTGGGCTGAAAGACGGCCACTTACCATTTTGGATTCAGATTCTCAGCAAAAAGCTTTTCTGAATTCTGCATCCAATAGACATATTTCTGCTTGGAATAACTGCAAAAAACAAACCAATGAATATTTGTATTTATTCTCAATAGGTCCAGGAGTTGTGGTCCAAACTGACATGTTAGAGAGAGCCCCAGCCTTGTCCTTGGGACCACATTTCACTAGGCTTTCATAGTTACGGGTTTCAGGGATGTGGCAAAGCAGTTCTGGCCATCCTACTTGGGATGAAGTAGGAAGTTCCATTTCTAGGACTGATCCTTCTGCTGGAGTTGCTCCCCGAACACAAGCAACATTTTCACCCCATGCTGGAGTAGTTTACCAGTGAACTCAGCTTCCCAGGTACCTGAGCTGTCCCTGAGAGGCGGTTAGAAATGCCTCAAATCCAACACAGGCCTGGATTTACTGGAATCTGAGGCTACTCTCAAAAAAGTCTTCTATCAATTTTTATGATGTGTGTAAATGGGCACTTTGAATTAAACTGCCCTGTTTCCCTTGCTTCCTTCCCATTTTCGCTTTGATCAGCTTGTCCTTTCCTTACAAAGAGAAGCACCACATCCTATCTCCCGTTACATCAGTTAGCTGCCTCATCGACATCATGGCAGGCGACACCAAGAGCCCCACACCACCTTTGCGATGAAGAGCCCTCAGAAGGCTGCAAGGTCTGGCTGGGAAACGCTGCAGGTTGTCTCTGACAGAGTTTCAAGGCAGCGTGCTAACTTCACGAGGTTCTGTAGCTCAGCTGCTAGCAAAGGAGGCGAGTCTAGGACCTCCCTACTCTCACACGAAGACCTGAAACCTGGAGAATCCGTGTATGCCCTACTCCCGCCAGCTGACGATTTGCATTTGGGATCCTGTCTCTTCCGAGCTGCAGGTCAGCATCTCACTCGCTGCCTCCCCTCTTCACGGGTTTTTCCTCAACTGACAAGCCAGGAGGAGCACACAAAAACCCCGAGGTACGATTCCTCAGCAAGGCAGGCAGAGATTTCAGCACACCGGCAGCCCAGCCGCTGCTCTGTAGGCAACTGGGAGTCCGTGTGGTACGACTGCCTCTGCAGAAGAAAGCTTTTAGTCCCTCTCCCCTTCTGTAGGATGCGGTCGATAATGATGGATAGTAGCTCTATCCAAAAGAAAATGCAGCTAGCAGGGTTACACATCTTAGGATGTGGCATCTGAAGTGAATACAAATTTGAAATAAATGTTTTCAGCTACACTAAGATGACAAGGCGCACGTGTAGTTGGAGCTCCTTTTGAAGAACTTGGGCAACAAGAACAAAAGAAAGAATATTTTCAAAAAATAATTTGACTTTTCTTAGACTTCTCATTTGTATTGGAATTGAATGTAATCATTAAGAAAAAAAGGAAATTACAACCTGGGCCAACATAATGGGCCTGTCCCACATTAAGAGCAGTGTATCTATGCCAAATAGTCTCATACTTCCCACATAACCTGCTAAAGAGACATCCCTAATCAAGTCATGTTCCAGCTGGCTATAGCTGTCCGGAGGTACGTACGTTTTTATAGCTTGGAGCACACTTTAAAATGTTCCATGTGATATCCAAGCATTCAGAAAACAAAAACGATGCCCTGGGCAGGCTAACTGGTTGTGTCGCATTGCAGTGACTGGGACCTTGGGTTCCACATGGTCTAGGTTAAACCTGAAGTCAGCAGATGACATAAAACAGAGATTACTGTTCAAAAAGTGAGCCCCAAACATATTGCATTGTCACATCTGTAAGTGGAAGCTTGCTTAATCCCGTCTCTTGCCACTGTGAGAGATTTGCCACCAGAGGTAGCTTGGTTTCCCCTCCTGTAGTTTTCCAGAGGCGAACCAGGTTCAGGCAGATGAGAAGAGACCACCAACCTAGAACGACAGCAGAAGCGGAAAATTCCTGTCTGTGGCCTAGAGCGTAGGTCTTTCCTCTGTCTGCCTATACCTCACATTTTTCCATCAAACTCGTCACACCTTGCCTGCCAGGTTACAAGCGGAGATGTGGACTTGCAAAGTGGCTTGGGGCGTGAGCAGGGATGCACACAGGGGCCTTGCTCGGGAGGGGAAGGAAACCTGTTCCACAGCTCCCTAGGGTGCGGGTGCCTCACCTCCCAGGTACAGCAGGGCAGCCGCAACACCCGGAGCTACGAAGTTAGCTCTGAAAGAGGGCAGTTGTATGGGTGCTGGAGAAGTTGTCAGACTGGTTATATTTGGCTGCACAGATGACGAAGAAACCAAGTTATCAAACACGTTACACAATGTTAGTTTACTTACTCTTTTCCATTTTCTCCAGAATGTCCACAGTTAATCCTGCTTCTTGTAAAATATGTACAAACCTTGTTCCACTGGGCAGGGGTTTTCCCCAGGTCAGTTAGTGAATCACAGCCTTCCCTAAATAATTTTCTTCCTCTGACAAAAGGCCTTTTGGTGAGGCCGGAGTACTGCACTTATGTCAGGCCCCGGTTTGCAGGGGAGGCATTTCAGCTGTGTTATTTCCGTGCTGATGAACTCATTCATGTCTCCAGCAGGACTGCTTGGGCAGAACTGCGAGGACTTCCACGGGGATTCACATGAGAAGGCCCAGCTCCCGCAGTGCCTACCCCTCAGCAGCACCAGCAATACGCTAAAGGAAGCTATGGAATACAGCAAGTGTGACTCATCTTTACCATCTGGTAATTAGCAATAAACAAAAGTCCCAGGCCAGAGATGGACCTGCAATTTTAACTATATTTGACCTCTTATGGGGCACTGTGTGAAAAAAAGGACTTTTCTTATAAACCTGTTGTGTGCCCCTTTTACCGGATGGTCTCGAGTTCTCGTGCCTTGAAAAATAGTGAATTATCATCACTTCGCAGCGAGTTATCACTTCATAGTCCCCTTCCCCGTGCTATCCGCACCTCCTGCTCTGCTCGGCACCGGCTCCTCAGCGCCCCGGGTCACCCCCGCCGCCCTTCCCAGCCAGGGCGCTTCCCCTGCGGGCCCCGCTTAGGCGCTTATTGACCATTAATTCCGTCCCCCTGTTGCCCCTCACCCTGACAAGGCCCCCGAAGCGGAACCCCCCCCCCCCGCCGACCGCCTTTCCGC
>Ga0065711_1036090_pt1 | contig 21474 bp, 13 predicted proteins | sample Hoacrofraction12_FD_59098 | JGI IMG/M metagenome (GOLD analysis project Ga0065711, IMG submission 59098) | Hoatzin crop microbial communities from Cojedes, Venezuela - Epithelial fraction 12 v2 (version 2) | ecosystem: Host-associated > Birds > Digestive system > Esophagus > Crop | place... | reverse complement strand
CTCCAGTAGCTCTTCATCTTTCTTGAACTGGGGAGCCCAGAACTGGACAGAGTACTCCAGATGAGGCCTCACCAGGGCAGTGTAGAGGGGAAGGAGAACCTCCCTCGACCTGCTGGCCACACTCCTCCTAGTGCACCCCAGGATGCCATTGGCCTTCTTGGCAGCCAGGGCACACTGCTGGCTCATGGTTAACCTGTCGTCCACCAGGACGACCTCCCCCGAACTCCCCTTGCCTCAGTTTTCTGTGTTGAGCCGGGCATTACGTGGCATGGAATATCCTCTTGTCAGCTTGGGTTAGCTGTCTAGGTGGTGTCCCTGCCCAACTTCGTTCCCACCCCGCAGCCTACTCGCTGTGGAGGGCAGAGTAGGGAGAAGAGAAAGTACTGCTCAGCACTGCTTTAGTCACAAATACAAAATGCAGCACCCTCTTAAAATAAACTCCATCCCAGCCAGACCCAGTACGCCCACTTCTTTCACTTGGCATCAGCCCACTTCTTGCGTGTTTCAGTTTTGAAGGTATTGATGGCTTCCGCTGTGGCATTTTTGTCTCTTGTCAGCTAGCCCTATATATTTGCCTCATCAACTGCCCTTTCTTTCCAGCTGTTCTCTGAAATCCACTATTGCCTTTGCTTTTTCTCTTTAACTTTTTTTTGTTTTTGCAACGTGTAAGACAATTAACGAGCTCCAAGCTGAAATTTGGGATTCAGCTTGTAATAAGATAATGCATCTATTTGAATGCATGAAGTGAATGCGTTCTTCATTGCGGGTCTTTTTTTATTGTGCATTAGAATGTCAGCGTGTGTACTCTCCATAAAAGTTGCTTGCCTGTTCACTGGGAGACCAGTTAACCTTAATTCATCTGAAAACGGTGTGTCCATTGCTGTGTTAAGCTTACATCAGAAGTTGCAGAAGATTGCTGATAGGGCCAGATGCACAAATCTAATGAGCATTCTTTCAGGTTAGAGCGCCCAGGAGTGCTCATTAAATAAATGGCAGTGGTAGAGGGATGACTCTAAAATGCAAATTCTCTGTTCTGCACCAACTTGTTAGAGAAAACATTATGTGCCAAAGTTATAATAAAACAATACCACACTTTAGCATGCAAGTTAGTTTCTGAGCTTGCTTCATGAGCTTTATTCTCAGATACAATAGCTGCCTGTACGTACTGCAGTATTAAGAATCTGAGATTCCTGCTTTGTCTAATTACAAGATGTACTGAAATAGAAGGGGAATGTTACCTATTAATATATTTGTATGTGAAATTTCTTAAGTGTAAGCTGCTACATTTTTGGCAGTTTTGTATAAATTGCAAAAACAGATGAAGTTTCTGATTTTCTTCATGCAGAACCCTTCTTATTCATAAAGATACAATTCTTTGAGTCACGTTGACTCCACGGTATTCAGGTACTCAATTTCTGCATGCAGTTTCTACTTTGCTGTGTGAACTGGTAGGCTGGCAAATACTTCAGTCAAGAAGGATCTCTGCTAACTTTGCCGGTTGTCATACTTTTGTCTTGCTACATAAGATGTATTGGCATAGACCTGAAGTTTTGTTTTCAAAAAGCATGCTGAAGTCAGGGGAGGTCCCACCAAAAAATAGATCAGTTGTCACAGTGCAGCATTAGAAAAAACCAGTCTGATCACTTCCTTTCTCATCTGAATTCCAAATCTTCATGTGCATTTACTGTTCTCTGCATACTCGGATAAAAGTGGCAGTTCCACTCGGGCTTTGGCTTATTGCTTTAGTGGAACATTTACATTGGTGAATCTTTCAAACAGTCGGAAGTGGGATGCTGTAGGAGTTAGTTTTGGCCATTTTGTTTATGACGTGCTGTCCTCATACATGTTAGTGTGCAGGTGACTTTATGCTTATTTTTAGAACTTAAATCATTTTATAAGAAGCTGTAGGAAAAAGTTTGAACTTTTTTTGATGGCTCTGCTTGTCTGCTTTAATAGGCTAGATTTTCTGGTTTTTTTCCCTGACAATCTTGCACATTTTTGCAGCAGTTGTTACCTCACAGTTGGTCGTTGTGGGAACTGTGATGGTGAAAATGGGAATGAGAAGGTAGAAAATGACATTTTTATTTGTTAACATTGATGTCATTTTCTTCTTGCAGTTCTTTGGGAAACATTATTGGTCTTTAAAAGCATAAGTTTGCATTACAGACCCAATGTCCCTAAAGATTGTACCCCTGGTATTTTGTAAAATAATGTATTGTTTTAAACTTTTTTTTAAAACCATCTAAAATCACTCCACCACTAGTTTTTTTGACATCTCAGTACTATTAAATGATCATTTTAATCCACATTTAAGAAAGAAATTTGCATCTGGTTGAGATATTGGTATGTCAGATTTCATGCCATTGAGACTCTAATGAGTAAGTTACAGCATATTTGGTGTGTAATGGGAGCATCGAGTGGGCCTGGATCACAGACACCGTGCTGGAATTCCACATTTCTGGTTTTCCTTCTATGAAGATTAAAACATGTTACTCAGAATTAAGTGAGAACAGTTGGTTAGAGTTCCTGTAAACCAGCATGTTAGAGTGTGCAGTGGTTTTCAGCTCCCACCTATTGCAAGGGACAGAGGGGAGGGTGTGTTGGTAGTTGGAGTGAATTTAGCATAAAGACAGTTGACCAAAATGCGGAACAAATTAAAGTCAAATTCAAGTAGTACAGTATGTAAAAATTGAAGTTAATCAAGTCATGCCTGCATTTTTTTAATATGGCAAGAAAATAAGGAAAAAGTTTAATTTCTGTCAGTCATTTTGATGTTTTGACATCCTGCCGTATTCATTTCAGTCTAGCATTGCTGGGTTTTCCTACTCTTTGGCTACAGAAAACGACAGTCACTTTAAAAATCTAAAACAAAATGCAAAGAAATTTTGGGGAACGTCTATTTTTATGTGCACAAGCCGTGAGTATGGGGTTCGGTACCTGGAAGCATATGTAAGTCTGTCTGTCCGAGTATTCCTGGGCTTTTCTCCTCTTGCTGCCTGGAAATCATCTGATCAAAATGTGAAGGCTGGGTATGTTTGTCCTTGATTTTCAGAGGTCTGGCAGCAGGGTCAGAGCTGTAGCTCCAGCCAGGCTGTTGGTATCCAGAAATGTGAATGTGCCCACTGCCGGAGATACGCTCTCTAGCCTATACGTGATGAAAGCGTTGGACGTGCTGTGTCTTGAGGTGTGTAGCCTGCATTCAGGCGTGTGGCATCCGCAGACGTTGTTTTCGTGTGCACAGTGTTGTAGCTAGACGTACTCTGCCTGGAGAGTTTGTAAAACCATCTGCAGGATGTGTGAAGAAACCAGCATTTGTACGTGCTCACTTTTTCCTACCTAAATTGGACAGGTGTTTTTGTGGAAGGGAACCCGCTGTTTAAATAATCAGTGTTTGTTTGTGGTAATGAATCCTGAGGTGAATTAGAAAAAGCACAGTATTTAGTAATGCATCATTTTAGTAATTCCACTTAACACACACGCAGGTTTTAATCAAGTTTACTGTACTTTGGTAATCATGTCATTCCCTTACTGTTTTTTTTAAGCCAAATTTGTTCCTCTTAGTCTATTTAGCCGTAGATTTTACATTATTTGATTACAAAGTAATGCTAGTTAAATTTGTAAGAACACTAGGAAAGAAGGGAATTATGTCTGTGTGTATTACAAAGATAAATAAGGGGAGTTACAAGATTTGCCTTGATTCACAAAAGACTTCAGTGGCTTTCTGAGGCTGAGAACTTGGTTTCTTTGCTCATGGTCTGAAAGTAAAGGGGACAGGTCTGATTTTTGTCACACCAGTTTTACAGCACATCAACCACACAATCTAAGTACATTTTGTTCTGTTTCACAGAACAGAGAGCAGTAGTCTGCAGTCTTCTCAAAAGCCGAACATCATTACCAATGAAAAATGTGGTATCTGGAGCTGTTGGAAGTTTGTATTGTGAAAGTTTTGAGGAGGAAAGTCTAAAATTCTGCATTGCAATGGTGACAAATTTGTTTTAGAAACAAGGGCAAATGAAACTGTTTTGATAGGACCGGAAGGTCAGGCTTTGGTTTAGTGTGTACCTGCACTCTTCTTGCTCAGAACTGCTGGGAGATCTGGCTGCAGTCAGTATGTGCTTGGAAAATGTTTTTGCTGTGATGACAGTGTACTTAGAATAGCTCCTTGGCTGTCTCTAAACCTTTACCTCTCACAGCTTCGGAGAGCTGACTTGTCCTCCTGTCCATTTATGCCACACACTGCAGAAGTCCAGTGGCACTCTGGATTTGGACTCCTCCTTCAAAAAGCAGGAGCTGCCACTTAATATCTCTTCAGCAGACCTAATGAGTTCTGTGCCACAGTTAAAAGATTCATCAGTGCCTTGATTACAAACAGCACAGCATTCAACAGACTGTGCCGTATCTGTTCTTCTAAAAACAATCTCAGATTTCACTTAGGCTATAAATTGAATCCCCTACTGTCATACCTTCTGAGCATTTAGGGTGCTGTGGAAAAGCTTACATAGCTTCTCTGAAAAAACTAGAAAAATAAAACCCTGCTTCTTACAGTGTGACCTTTCCGTATCATTGAAGGGTGAATGCAAGCTAAACTTACTCCTTCAATCCAAAATAAATGGAAGCGATTGCAAGATCAAGAGTGAAATATCTGTAGACAGTTTTGGGAAAAATCTCTTCTTGGTAAAAGGCAGCATGACAGCCTGTTAGCTGGGAGTTTATATCTTCTAGCATTATACGTACTTAAGACACATGAGAAGATGAGAAAGCTTCTCCCCAAATGCTAATTTTAAGGAGGAGTTAGGAGAAGAAAGATCACTCATTGATTGGAAGTCCCACTGAAACACACAGGTTGGCAAATAAGCTGTATGTGCCTATTCTAGACATAATGTGGCTTGTTTGCTGTTACGTTAATAAAATTACTCCAAAGTCTTGTGACTTTGCAATGAATTCACAAAACCAAGTTCACTTTAGGATTGATTATTTATACTCTGGATGTAATTGTATAATTAATCATGTTTGCACTCTGGTATCTTTCTGATGCATTTAACTTTTCTTAAAACAGAACGAAGACGGATTAACAGAATTCTTTGAAAATGTGGTAAAGCAGACCCAAATGAAGCCAAAGAGAGTGATCGGCTGGATTCTAAATGACCTGCTCAGTTATTTGAAACAACATTCCCTTACAGTAAAGGAAAGGTCAGGCTTTTTGATAACTAGAATGGTGAAACAAAAGTGATCCTTTTCTCACGCACCATGAACAGTATTGTGTCACTCCATTGCTCGCTTCTGCTTTAGTCGTTATCTGTGGAGTTTGTTACGCTAGGCACTGCTGTGTAGACCTTGCCGCTGGCATGCTGAACGAAGTTAACTGAACACCTTGCAGAGAGAAGCACCACGTAGTTCAGAGTCTTCCTTCTTTGGAATGTGACAATGGTAAGACATAGTCAGGCTATCAATACCAAAGCTGAGTATAGGGTATCGTGAAGAAAAATAGTACCTTCATGCTAAACTGTGTGATCTTTAGGCAAGCAACAGCAGCCTAGATACATTACTGCACCTTATTCGGTGAGGTAACCTCTGCCCCCTTTTTCCCTAGCCCAGTCAGTTCATTTCTCCTGGCTGACCTTCTGAACCTTCTAGAAAAAAAAGAAATTTCTTCTACAGCAGCAAAGCAGGTAAGTGCCTTTTTAATTTTACTGTACTGTGAATCTGTAGCTGCTTACTCCATTCGCGTAGCAATTTTATAATCAGTGTGTACCAGTACGTCGAGTGTTGTAAAAGGACGTTATTTAGAGTGTTGATGAAGGATAAATTCCGTGCCTGCTATGTACATACAATAGATGAAAATGGCTTGCGTGTAAATAATTTCACAAATAACATCTGCGTATTCAGTGTTAGAAGGGGGCGCAAGCCAAACAGTAATTTAAGCAATGTGAACTGAAATCAGTTCAATAAATCCTGGTTCTGAACAGACTGGACACTAGATTTCAATTTCACAGTTCGAGTCAGACCGGAGTGAAAGCTCAGTGGGAGCCAATCCATGACTTGCAGGTAAGCTGAGAGTCTCAGTTACTAGGTACTAAGGCACAGTAAGGTCTGCTTTCCCAAGCAATGGCATGTGGGAAAGGATGTAATTCACCTGAGCGTAGTCACAAAAAGAGTTCTGCTTTGGTGTACCCTGAGTCAAAAGTGGATGGGTCTGGCCTTTCTTTTATGTTTGCTGCTTTGAGCAAGTGCTGTCATGGACCCCTCGGGCAAGTACTGATGGTAAAGCTAGTTTCTCCCTCTTTTTAAATATCATCTTGCTTAGGACAGTCTGAAAAATCAGCTTTTGATAATTTGTATGTAAAACTGTGAATTTCTAACAATGGGTACGGTGACTGCAGTGTCTGTAGACAAACTTTGGAGGTTTTTTGTGATAGGGAATGATCTGTCATTCACCTTAAATTGTTGCCAGCTCATTTACGTGGAATGGATGGTCTTTTCAGATTAATTATTATCCTCTAGGCAAGTACATTAGATGACTACTTCTTCTCAGGCCTTCATCAGTGCAACTGTTAATGAAGATATTTAACGTGCCTTTGACTGCTTTCAGGCTTTTAACGCTCTGAAGTACGCAAGGCGGGTTTCCATCTTTCTAGCACATACTGATTTAATCCAAGTACAACTTTGGAATAGTGTTGAAGTCAGTTCATTTTTTTTTGCATGATTATAAGCCAAGTGTAACTGTTGCAAATGTAGCTCTTTACCCTACTTGGAGACACTTAAACTTCTGGTTTGTTGTTTTCTTTTTTGGAGATGCTTGTGGTTCTTAATTAATTAAGTTGGTCTTGTCGTTGGTCAGCTGTGAATAGCCAGCTGCATAGGACAGGCATCACAAATAAGGATTGAAGTGCCTGACTTCAGGCATGTGCATTTGGAAATTTTGGATTGGAAAAGTAAAAGCTTCAAAAAGGAGATAAAGTATTAATAGGAAAAGCATTGGAATGCAGAGTGGTTCAGTGCCTGCGGGGTTTTGGCACACCCATCAGTTTGGTGTCTGCATTTGAAAGGGAAGTTTCAGACCTCCAGGCTTAACTCTGGGCTTCCTTCTGGAGGTAGAGACAGGGTACTAATGCTCTTCTGTGGGAGTTTCTTGCCTTGTGATACATTTGTGTGCCAGCACAAGGGGTTATGAAATGTCAAGAATTTCAGAGATGCTTTTCTTGTTTAATTACCAGCTCCTTGTAATGTGCGTGTTGTCCTCGGTGTTCTGAAATTGGACACAGAGAAATAACAGTACTGTTTGCCATCACTGAGTGATGCTATCAAACTGCAGAAACATTGCCACATTTAGAAAAGTATTTTGGTTGCCTGGATGTCAGAAGAGTAACAAATGTTTATAACAATTCTCAGCAGTAGGCAGAGATACTGGATGGCCCGAGGGCAGAAAGGGCTATGTATACACAGCGGCAGATGAATTGGAGTGCTTGGGGTGGGGGAGAGTGAACTGCAGCGGTAGAGGCAGATCCAACGAGAACGGACGGAAGGGTTCGATGGGGTGAGCGCACAGACATGCGTACACGCACATGCTCGCTGCAGGAAGCTGTGAACACTCTAAATTTTTTAAGAGGTTTTGTGTTCAATCTCTGCTGTATAAGGCACTAAAACACCGGCAGATGAAAGCTGTGAGCCCTGATTATAGACACGGAACATTGTATGGTAGGATGCGTATGCCAAGGAAGGGGCACTGAGTGCTTACATAATTACCACTTAGGTAATTACAGAGCTCATGCCCAACTTGCCATCAAATATAGCATCCTACTCCAGAGGTCTCCGAAGCAGTTTCAGACTGGCCTGTCTGTGTGAAGGGGAGCAGCTCCCGGCATGCAGGGCTGTGGGGTGAGCGTGTCCGTAGCAGGGGACCTGCACTGGCACGTGCTGTGGCCCACCCCAGAGGCAGGGTTTTGAAGCCTGCGCTGGGAGGTTCCGGTGCTGCTCACCCAGGGCTGAAGCCAGTCTGGTAGGTCATGTGCCCAAGATAGGGCCTCGGTCCTCGCTTGCAGGGCTGGCAGTGAGTATGTCTCTGGCATAAGGGGCCTGCCTTTGAGTTATGGCACGGTGGGAGGAGGCCAGTTCCTGGGCTGGGGAAGCACAAATGTGCCCCTGCTGCTGAGAGCCATGCTGGAGCAGCTCTGTGTGGACACACTTGTCACGTGTTCGTTGGGGATCTGTAGCAGGGTACGGAGCAGAGCAGACCCCAGGTCTTGTTTGCTTCTGCAGTTGCGTAGGTCACCCACATAGGAGGAACTTCAGACCCACTTGGCACCCCAGCTTTAAAGTAGATAGCAGAGAAGGGAGTACACAAACCTAAACAGAACCATCTGCTTTGACAATTACGGCTATGCCATCTGGAGGACTGGACCCAGCCTGCCCCTCACTTTTGTCAGAAGCTGAGGGCAGCTGCCAGACATCGAGGCTTTCCATCACTGGAAAGGAGGGGTGCCCACAGGGCTGACTCGAGTGGTACTGCCTGCTGCTTCCCTCCCACCCTTGGCAGCAGATCACCGCAGATAGGGTTTCCAGTTGGAGCATTCTCAGGCACAGCAGTCAGCTGGCACGTTTGCCAGTTGCAAAATGTTTGATATGATGCCCGTGGCAGCCAGACGTGTAAGTCCTGATTAATTCATCTCGACCAATGGTTTGCTGCTATGTCTGTGTAGGTAGAGATCGCAGAACATCATTAAAATCTAATCACACTCAGGGAAGGATCAATAGTAGAAACTACCAAGATTTCAGTAATGGAAATGAGGCCCGAGATTCTCCTTTTGGCTCTGGAGACTTCATAATTTGATCCTCCTGTTCTGGTGCAGGCAGTTTGTGTAAATGAGTTGAAATCATTTTTTAAACTGCTTTCTTTAGATTCATACTGCTTGCCAAGTGGAGAAACACATTTTTAAATGTGCATCTTTGACAGGTCTTGGCCACATCTCTTCCTGCTTTCCTACATACCTGTAAACAAGTAAGGGCCTTGATGACATTGTTGCTCTACTAGCTAAGTGGAGATGCTTGTTACCAAATTGAAAGGTACACATGATGCAGATGTCACAGGGAAAATCTGGTGCCTTCGGGGTTTCTCATGGGCAGGCTTTTCTTAGTGCCAGGAGGCGTTTGGCACAGGAATAGCCGGGAATCAGAGCTGGATCTCTGACTGTCAAGCTGTCCTGCCCCTGATCTAAGTCAGCCTGATGTATGAGTTACTCCCGGGTAACTCTGCCATGGTTGGCTGCATAGATTTTGTTTGTTGCAGATTTTCCCCTCCTGCAGCCCATGGCATCCAACTTGAATACATACGAAAGTCCTAAAAATCGCATCTGGCTTTTTCTGGGAGAGCAATACGGCTTATCCACTGTCCAGCCCCTGACTGGTGCGGCGCTTCAGGCTCTCCAGGGTGTTTTGCTATGGGCTGCGCTGTGCGAAGAGGACAGGGCTCCTTTCGAGGGGTGATGTCCCGGCCCGGTGCCTCGGGAGGCCTTGAGGACAGAAAGCTTCCTGCCTGGTCCCTCAGGGAGTAGCGGGAGGGGGCTCCCAGGGTAGCGATGGAGCACAGCCAGAAGAAGGCAGGCAGCTGCAGACAGGTTGTATCTCTGTTGGATGTGTTTCTGTCTAGGGGTATTCCAGGTAGCACTGGCACAATGATTTTTAAGTGCCGCGCTAGAAGGAAGATCTTGCAGAAGACATCGTATACTGCACTGATTTAGATATAGACAGCTGAAAGCTTTACTTACAGCGGTTGTAGCTCTGGCTGCTTATCAGTAACTTTAATACCATGATCTGCCTTTAACCCTCTCACAGGGAATAACCCAGGTGTAGCCGCCACAGTTCAGCTGCATGCCTTCGCCCTCTCTGAAGGGTTCCAGCAGTGGAGAGATCCCACATAAAGCTTTGGGGTACTGCTGGCAAACAAATCTCCTCTTGCAGGAATTCTGTTAACGCACGGTTCTTAAATGCCTGTGGTGGCTACAAAACTGTTTAGCTGAAGGTCTTTTGTACCAGAAAATTCTTCATGCTGAAGAAAATTGCTGGTGTAGTTACAATACCATCCCACGTGCTTCATTTTTCCCGAGTTGTCTGGCTGCCCTGCTAAATATTTAACATGCAGTTCAAATGCCCCTTCTCGTCTCCCCATCCCAGCCTCTGCCTCATCCTACAGTGAGTATTTAATGCTGGAATTTTGAGGTGACATCCATTTCCATACTGGTACACAGCAATGGCCCAAACATACAATTACATCTTCAGCTCAGGATGGAGCACCAGCAGCTGTTTTAATAAGGGTTTTCTTTCTCTCCTCCCACAGCTCTGAAATAAGAGCAAAGGGAATACAGAAAATGACTGCCTAAGGAAATTGGTTTTTTATAAATGTTCTCTTCTCTCAAGTTTATTCCAGGGCAATAGCCCTGCTACAGCGCAGAAAGACACACCAGCATTAACAAGCGATTATTCCGGAGGCCTGGGTTTGCCCAGCATTCCAGTACTTGGAGGTGATGCATAGGTGGGCTGGAGCTGCGGCGTTCATTCTGCTCGGCGCTATTTTTCTTCAGCTTTGTCACACGTATCCTCGTTACAGCTTGCTGATGAGGACTGGTAATGGGATGAGTTACCTGGGACTGGACTTGGTACAACAGTCAGCTAATAGTCAGTTCCCCGGCAGAGACATTGCTCATGGAAATGCCTTTCTTTACTGCTCTCGGGCAGTTCCTGTGAATAATGCGAGACAAGCTGCGAGGGCTGCCTTGCAGTCAGTGCCGGGCTTTGCCGTGGTGCCCCCTCTCCCAGCGAGGGAGCAGCGGCTCGGTGGATGGGGGCTGCGCTCGGCAAACTTCTCTGAAGAGGGACCACCACTGGTGGCAGCGGGCAGCTCCCGGTACTGCGGTGGGCTGCGGAGCGCCGGCTGCGAACCATTAACCTGCAGTGAGCAAAAACGCTTTGTCTTATTTCAGGATGCAGAAGAGGAGGGAGGGTACAAGAGCTCTTTCAGCGAGGCACAAAGGATCAAATTGTGGGTTTGTTCACGTTTAGACAATCTGCTCTTGCTTTAACTAAAACCTGGCTGCGTGGATCAGTAACTGAAAGGCTGCAGGTAAACAACGATGCTACGTCAAGACACTGACCTTCGCTGCTCACTGTGATTTTCAGGTGCTTGCGGAATTGTGGAAGGGAGAAGGGAAGACTCCTCTTGAAATTGTGAAAGAAAAGAAACTTGGACTGATCCAGGATCAAAAAGAGCTTGAACAGATCTGCCAGGCGGTGATTGATGGACGAGAAAATGAGGTGATTATGATGGTGCTGGGAAGCTTGTGCACTGTGGCAGACTGTGGCACTAAAAAGGGTGTTAAAATGGCCTTTTTTTTCCCCTTTTGATTGGCATTTGAGCTCCAGAGCCAGTATAGCAGCATTAAAGCTGCCGCTCAGATATTATCAGGCTTTTCTTCTCCTTTCTTATTGTACTGAGCAGTTGTTTGGAAATTGAAGCATACACAAACTGATCAGCAGAAGAAGTTACCAGCCTGGCTAATGTGCTCCATCATTCTGAAAGACCGTAAAAATGTAATGCAGGAAGGCAAAACTGTGGGCCCCTGTCCCTCTTCAGCTTTACTGCCATTAACCCGACCTGGCCCCCCGGCCACAGAACACTGATCATTATGTCATCTGTTGCGATATTAGGGCAAGCCCGTTAAACTGTTCTGAAGCTGCAGATGGAAGTTATCTGCCAGCAAGGCATATATTAGTTACGGAATTAGAGGCTGTATCAGAGGCTGGCAAGACAAAAATTCTGCTTGCATCTGTCTCTTCGCCATCGTCTCTCCTTGTGCTGCCAAAGAGAGGGGTCTAGCTGGCTCTCCTGCCTGACAGTGTCTGTGGGGTGGGGAGGGGCCGGACCCCCGGGGCAGCGGCAGCCGTGCCTCCAGCTGCTGTGCTGCAGGGCTCTGGCAGCAGCACCCAGGCTGCAGTGGGAAAGATGGGGTTTGGGCTCTTCCCCGTCTCCTTGGAAGGACATGCCTGCATGGCTCATCGGTCTAACAAGGTCCGAGCGGGGAAAAAGGGAGAAAAACCCTTGCTGATCATGAAGGCGAGGAGTGGGAAGGGATCCTGACAGAGTCTAAGATCTGTTTTATAAAAAGCAAAACGAAAACAAGTGCTTCTGTGTTCTCTAGAGCAAAAATGTAAAAGCAGACGTGAACAGCTTACTTCTAATATAAACATTGTCTAGGTACATTTGCCATTTGGAAAAAAACATTAACATCTTTTGAGAACAATACCACCCACCCCAGATCTCATTGGGGGATGCTAACAGCTCTGCAAGAGCTTTTGATAAAGAAAATGAGCTTGCAGTAGGTCGGCGTGACCTCCATCAGACTGACTCATTTGCAGAGGCTGATAAAAGTGCTGCTGTATTTTCAGACTGGGACGGAAGCAGAAGTGTGGATAGAAAGAACATTAGAACTGATGGGGAAGCGCAGAAGCCAAAGGTCCATAACTGCTCTCCCATTTCAATAATAATGCTTTCTCTGAGAATGTAATTCCTCTCTGTTTTCCACTGTTTTAGTCAGGCCAGATGCAGTAGAATGGCCTCACTTCCCTACTTTTTCAGGTCATCTTGGAGGCCTGTAATTGACTGCTTTAACTTGCTGCGGGGGAAGTACACCTTGCTTTTTGATAGTAACTTTCTTTAAAATGAACTACCTTGTAAACAGCTGCTGAGGGCAACACCGGGCACTGTAGGGAAACACAGTGTCTGGATTGCACTGCACTCCACCCAAGACAGGTAATTCCCAGCAGATCAGGAGTAATGAGTCATTTCCATATTGTGACATGACAGAGAAGATTTTAGACTGCCAATAATTTGGATACCGTAACGAGTAGCAATATTTGCATTTGTGCTTGGTATTGGCACAGCGGGTGGTTCATATGTTTGCAATCCTTCCCTTAATATCTGTAAATACGACATCCTGCTTAATTGAAGCTATTGTGTTTTGCCCAGTAACTGTGACAACGTAGCGAATGTCTTCCCTGCCACGCAAACACCACGAAGGCCAGAGCTTGTCTTTCAGCGGTAGCATCTCCTTTAGAAATGCCCAAAAGTGAAATTCCCAGTGCTTTTTCCAGTGTCTTTACTTAGCTTTTAAATATGGCCCTTGCTACTGTGCAGGTGATTGTGCATCAAACACTAGCTGTCTGATAGGAGGTCATATTTCTGATCAGTTAATTAATTGCTGTGTTGCAAAGGATTCCTTGCTTAAAGGAAGTAACATGCTGTTACAAAAACACCTACGTCTGCGCTTGAAGGACCTCACAAGCATTATCAAATAGATTGTGATTTGATGCCAAATAGTTGTTATAACTGAGCAGTATGTTGAGTAAAAAGGTGGATCCTATTAGCAAGCAGCAGCCAGTCTCATTTTCCTGGCTCTTTTCCAGAAAGTCGCTGTTCAAGTTGCATATGCTGTTAAAATCCAAAAGCATTGTCTGACTTTCTCAATAAGAGGAGATCTTTCTGTTAGTTGTAAGGCCTTGCTGCTGCAGGGACTTGCTGTTGTCTCCTGGGAACAGAGCAGGCACTTATTGCAAGGCTGAAGGCAGTTTTTATAAATAACCTCTTAGCCCAAAATAGGGTATTCTACCACAGTCGTCTAAAGGACAAAAATATTCTTACCTTGGCTGCGAAAGAGTGAAAATGTCCAGGTTTACTGTAACAGCGGTGTCTTTGGTTTTTTTCTTTAAAGGTTATAGCAATAAAAGCAGGAAATCGAAAAGTTCTAAATAAGTTAATTGGCCTGGTACAGAGAGAAACACAAGGAAGATCCAATCCTGTTCTGGTGAAGCAACTGTTAGAGAAGAAGCTGTTGGAGTAGCCACAAGAGAAAACCGCCCATGGATCTACAGACCTGGTTCTGCTGGTTGGCTGCAGACAAACTGTGGTGCCTCCTTGTGCCTCACCAGGGTTACTGGTTGCTCTTCAGGCACGATCACGTCCCAGCCTGCCCCGCACGCTCCAGCCAAAGGCAGACAAGCAAAAGAACAGCAGGAGTCAATACCATCGTTTGCACCTCCCTTTGTTCCGTGGGGCATCTGGAAATGCGATTTCCACACAGCCATGGGAAAGAAGCTGCTCCCAGAGGCGTCCGTGAGTACGCAGAGAGCGGAAGCCGTATTAGTTAGTTTTTAATAAAGCAAGTGGAAACTCGGGTTTTCTAGCTGCCTTTTTGTGAGAAGGGAAATTCACAGATACTGAACGCAAAATCTGACGATGCAAACTAGTAACTGACTGTAAATTAGTGTGAGCACACTAGTAACAATGATTAAAACACCTAGCAGTAATTGATGATGGGATGTGCCTCCATGCCTAGCAGAAGGGAAAAAAACCGTCCACTGCTGTCATTATTCTTCTTTCCTGAGGGATGGGGCTAGGATGAAGTCAACGGCTGCTGGCAAGCACAAGGCTAGCGCCACAAACAGGTGTAAGCACCTACATTGAAGAGTTGGCATCGGACTGTTTGCTCGCCTTCTGCGCGTTAGGTGCCCACGCACCCACTTGGCCTGCTCCGAGTTGTGTGGGCTCTGCCGCGTGCCTGAGCCCTGCCGAGGCTCACAGCCTGGTCTGGCTGTGGTGCAGCGGAGCAGTAGCACTTCTGCCAGTCCCGTGCTCTTCCGCAGTAGCTCAGTAAAGGGACCTTTTGCTCCATTTTTATTTTTTTTTCTTCTTTGCTGATGAGAACTTGACCCTGTGTTAGGAACACTGCGAGCCCGGGGCTGCACGCTTCCCTGGCACGCGGCTTTCTGCGGTCACCTGGAACCGCAGCACTTGGTGGAAGGAACGGAACATGCAACCGGCTTCCAAAACTGAGCCCCATTCAGCGGGGGTCCAGGGTCTGCTCCTCTATTTAACCCTAAGGCATGTTTTATGCTGGGGTTTTTTTGTACCTTCCCTTTTTCCACTCCTATCTTCAAGTACCCACTGAAAGCCAGGGTCCTAGAGTTAACTTCCCAGTCCCAACCCACTTTAGCTGATCAAACCCAGAAGAGGAAATGCAACCGGAGGCCGCCTTTCACATTTACACTTAATAGGGAAAGCTAGCCCATTTAGTACCCAAGGTTTGAAGTTGTTAAATCCGTTCTGGTGGCTGCTAAGCCGTACATTTTAAGGATCACATTTGTCTCAGCCCTCAGAGATACTTCTTCAGAATTGTTCTTTAGGACCTGCCTGCAGGGCAGACATCGCAGCGGGGCGCAGCAAGCACGGCCCTGGAACTCCAGTCACCTGCTGCAAAGGTGGTCCTTGCAACACAAGTTCAGTCTGGGTTGATGGCAGATCATTCCCGTGAGGAGCAGTGCTAACGGGTGTCTCAGGGAGGACAGTTCTGTACAAACTGGCTCGCGGTTCAGGTGTGAACTCTTAACTAGAAGGAAAAAAACCCTGTGGTTTTCAAATGCATTTAATGAATAAAATGTATACTCATTATTCACATAAAAATTACAATTCAAAAGTCATACAGCAGACAAAAAGCAGTAACATGGTTACAATCAAACCATGACCCTTCAAAACAAAACAAACCTCCAAAAACTCCCACCACCTCCCCAGCTTTTCATGTCACCTGACCTTCACACAAAGGCTTTTACTGTCCCTCTTCACATCATGAGCAAAAAGTACCATTTTTACTTCAAGTGGTGTGAGTTTTCAGGTAAGTGTTCAGTCAATACAGGTTTAGATTATACAACAAACTTTAAATTCTGGAATTCTGGTCAACTCTTGCCACGGCAGCAGGAAACAAAAAAGGCACAAGGGCTTCCACATGAAGTCTTGAATCTTAATTTAACCCTGCTCCCCCAGGCTGGTTCCGAAAGGTGGTCCTCCAAGGTTAGTGCTGCTTGTGGCACAGCTTGATGCTGCTGTGCCGAGTTTCCCCTCTGCTGCAGCGGGTGCCTCTCAGAAAGCAAAACGACGATGTATTTGGAAGAGCCATAATGAAGCTGTATTTAAAAGGAGGAAGGATCTCCACTACTGTAGCACGGCTGCTGCTGGTAACAGTCTTTTTAATGGCTGCTACTTCTTAGCCACTCTTCCTACGTAATTACACTTTGCTAATATGGTACAAAAATCTGTTAAAAATCATGAGCCAAGTTCTGTATGAGTACAGCATCAGATCTTTAAATGGATTTACTGTAAATCAGTATATTTTCACCTCCACCTGCCAGACACGATGGATAACAAAGATTAAAAAAGGATAATTGCAATATTCTTCCCCTTCCAGGGAAAGGAAAGAGCAGCTATAGTCTATAAATTTTGCACTGTATGATGAAAGAATCATTTCTCAAATTTTTAAAGAAATCTTTTGCAGACGTACAAAAAATGTAAATTTCTTTCTGATAGAAAACAGTGGTTTGAGTCAAATGAGATGCTGAATCTCTTTAACATTTGTGGAGATACCAGCTCCCACGCTGGCAGTGCCAGGAGCCAGTGCTGAGAAGGCTCAGCAGGGCCAGCTGGCATTGCTCCCACCATGGCAGCCTGCGTTACAGGCCTCATCAGTCACCTCACACCATTCTGACTGAGCCAGTACACCCAAAACACAGAGCCTTTTTTGCCTGCCGAGGGACTGATGCAGCAGCCTAAATACAACCACCACCTTCCTCTGTGTCCTACACGGAGCTAAAGGCAAACTGAGTGCCCCACAAGTGAATCTGTACCGTGCAAAGCCACTTTAGCTGTAGTCGATGGAGCACATCAGAAGACGGAAGCAGCAGCCTCACGGAATTCAATGTCTGCTGTTGTAAAGACAAATTAAAGAAAAACCCCACAGGACAGGTGGGTCCACCAGGTAAGAAGCAGAGCCTGACTATGAAACGTTCAGTGTCAGAACATTTAGCAGACCAGGAGGCCGTTCTAAGTGCAGTTGTATCAAGGCTAGGAACTCAAGATGGAGGTTTTGACCCCAACTTGCAAGTCTTGCTTAGCTACGGCAGTGCTTCCTGAGCCACTGACTTCAGACGCCATCTGCGCAGCAGCGCGGGGCAGGGTGAATCGAGGACAGTTTCGTGCAGATTTTCAGCTGTAACCGTCCACGAACGGAGGGCCAAGGAAAATGCTCAGAAATTAAAAGCTGACACCAGACACTCTTACGACAGCCTCATCTACTCACTGCTGGAAGTCCTTCAGGAGGTCACTCCTGAGGGTAGAGAGATGATACTTGCTATCCTGTGTAGCTGAAGTATCCCGTATCCGAGGGTGCAGAAGCGGAGAAGAAAGTTGTCTAAAAAGATGCTGGCAATGCTGAAGTAGCGAAGAAAGAATTTCTAGCACTCAGCCTTGGCTGCAGAGTTTAATTTTAACCATGTTAAAAATAGAAGCATATGATAGGAACCTTAACTAAAAAATTTACAGCTAGAGTATTCACACTGCAATTTCACTGTGGCCCCTTTCCACCCCGCTTCTGCGGCATGGTGCCAGCGTACCGTAATGTTCTCATTTCTGTTCTGAGCACCCCTCTACCTACACGCTTTCACAACCGCTGACCTCCGCAGCGCCTTCTCAGCAATTCATGGCCTTGTGTGTATGCTCAACATGTAAAGTGTTTGGTTTTCTCATGTAAAGAAAAACAAACCGGGTTTTCACTCAACTCTCTCTTCTCAAAGTGTGCGAGGGAGAAGACAGAACAGCATGCTGCTGGTCATTTTGCCCTCATTGCCTGCATCTTCCTTGCAATGCTGTTTACAAATACTCCAAAGCTCACTGGATTCTGTTTCACGTCATGGCCATAAAACAAACAAGTGACAGCAGATAAGAGGTCAAGATTTATCAACCCAAATGCTTGAAGGCTTACCTGCACTGGGTTGGCTGTTGAGTGCAAGTCATCCCTGTCCCCTCAGAAACTGCAAGCTTTCAGATACATACATATATATAGAGAGAGAATTCTATTGCTAAACAGCATGAAGAAGGCAATAAAATACAAAATCCTAAGTTGTCACGACCTGTGATTTGCCACACCGCCTTCTGCCCATTGCGATGGCAAATTTAAACTCCATCTAGAAGAGTCCCTGGGCCAAGCCAGATCAGCCACTGGGGATGGCTGCAGCGGAAACACGAAGCCACCGGAAACGCTGCTTCCCTTCTGACTGCACTCCAGCACACCACCCACGTCAGGCCACACAGCCTGAATTTTAACTGTACTAAAGCAAACCTACAGAAATGCTCAGGTGCTGCCATGAGGCACCAAAGATGCAACAAAAGGGAGAGTTTCATGAGGAACGCAGCTGCGCAGTGTGCTAATGAGTACTGACCGAGTCTTCCCTCAAAGACTGCCCCAGTCCCCGACCCTTACGGTCTCCAGTAGGACACACAGGCATTTCACAAGTGCCTGCAGCGTTTGCTGACCAGTTGCACGTACAGGTGGGGAGAGACCCTGACCTTTGCTGTGCTTCCCTTCATCTGTGTCTGTCAGGTCCAGCTCACGACCCTGCAAACGACTCCATCTCACCTGCTGGCGACAGCCATGCCAGACGCCACGTTACCCCAGCACACCTGCAGCCAGCCCGTTACTTCATGCCACATGTGCTGCCTTCTCACCGCAGCCTTTGGAGAGAGGCCTAGAGCTGGGCTCAGTGCTTAGAGCTGCAGAGGCCATACCACCATGAGCCAGTCCTAACAAGAGCACTTGACAGCCAGCAGTTTTGCTGTAGGGAATGCTCCCTCCGCGCACAGGCATTTTGTGTAAGCACGAAGCAGAAGTTCTCTGACATGTGGTCAATTCAGCCACAGCTGTAATTATCTAAGGCATTTACACCCACTACGCAGGTACAACCATCAGTAAGTTCTGTTTTACCTTCTCATTTCTAAAGCCTGAGAGGCCATGTTTTCAGACTGGCCTTAGAGGCTGCTAGGTTTTTCACCCTGAAGCTCAGAAACCGATGTTACGACTCCGGAGTTTACGACAGACACTGGTCAGAGCTGCGCTTGGACACCAAGCGACGCCTCGAGAGACAGGAGCCCCTGGCTCACGCCTCAGTAAGGGATACCGAGACCCAGAGCCGCTCCCTCCTTTGCGGACAGGATGGCATTTCATCTGAGCTCTGGCTAAACTGACACAGTAGCACTGAGCTGGACACACTTTAGTTGCCTTGGATTTGACTCATCCGTGTTATTTTTTGGTCTAAATCCAAGCTAGTTATTTTTAACATAGACTGCAATAAAATACAGCTGCCATGGAACTGGCTCCGTCAGAAGTGTAAGTTTGCAGGTATTTAGTTCACAATATGTAACCGTACGCGGGCAGTCGGCCGAAGCGACAGAGAAAGTTACTTGGTTGAGAAATGCAGCCTTTGCACAAAAGTTCCATCAGGGCTTTTAGCCCAGAGACTTCAGTCTTAATTTAATCCAACTGCCACACAAGAACCATTATAATCAATGAACAAAAAGAAGATTTGCACAGTCAGCAACAAAATGCCACTTTAAGTACCTACATATTTGAGAATCCAAGTAATGCTTCTATTCATAAATAAGAGGCTTCCAACTGAGCATATAACAAACGATGTACATTGATGCCGGGCCACAGCGTGTTTAGAAAAGCTGGGGGCCCCTAAAAAAATAAAGTGCATTTAGTCAGAGCTGGGCTGTCACCGCCAACAAAGCCACTGAAATAGCGTTGCATTCTGTGGCTGGCTGCGGTCAGACAGCTGGCACCACCGCCATATTATCGGAATATCTATTTATGCAAGTCTGACACCACCCTAACAAGGAGCAATTTTTACCCTCCTTCGCAGAGTTCTGGCCCAAAACGTTACATAGCAGCACTACCCACTTGGACAGTTACCACAGGACACCATCGTATTCATTTTTCAAGTTTGCTATGAGCTTTTTCTTTCTGGTCCTCGGCAAACCAGAGCAATGCAAATATATAAATTGGTACTGCATTTTGCATGGAGGCAAGTGCCCTCTGCTAATCGGCAGCGTTTTACCTTTGGTTCGCTCATTAACGTAAGCAGCCTGAGTGTCATGTACCCTCCGTTTCTGCTGATAATGCTCAAAAGGTGCGAGGAGGAACATACTGTAATTATCTAAATCGGATCTGGACACAGCAGCAACATTACTGTGCTGTGCCAGAGCTATCTGAGCTACAAGAAAAGAAAGAGGAAAATCCCAGTATTCTGCTCATAACCGCAGATGCAGTTTAAATGTTACAAACGTAATAGGAGCCGTCATAAAAACTGCAGGCATGACACAGCAATTTCAGTAAATACAGCACAGTAAATTGCTTATTAAATCAAGCTGCCCTCAAACAGGAGCTCTGGCTACAAATCCAAATGATACAATGACATAATTTAACTGCACCAAATCACACCGCTCCCATCCTTTTCTTCCCAACCCTCAGATTTTAGAGCTGCTTAGAGGAGCTAAAAAACCTTCCTGAAGCATGAAACCTTCTGTGAGGCACAAGCAGAGTGCACAAAAGGGTAGTGAATGCGTATGCGCTGTGCTGGATGGTGTACTTCTCTTGGTAAATAGAACTTAACCTCTTGAACTTAAACCCTTGGACTCTGCGGGATGCAGTAAGCTTGTTTGCAAATGTTTTTCTCTGAAGGGGCAAACAGACCGCTTCGGCACTGTGCCCGGGCCAAAGAGCAGCGAGAACGGCGCTGGTGGCAGAAACGCTGTTCGGGCTTGCTGTCTAGCCAGCCCTGTTCCCACTCTGGAGCGCGGCCCCTGCTGATGTCCGAGGTCCACCCCCATCTCACCGTGTTCGCTCCCCTCCTAGGCCATTTACTGATCCTCCGAAAGACACCAAATCGCATCTGGAAGGCAAATGCACTAAGCAGGCCTGGCAGCAGGACACCGCTGAATTCGTCAGACTTTTTACAAAATGACAAACCCTGATGAACTAGGAAATAAGTAATTCATGAACTGGAGGCTCTCCAGGATGTACCTGGGTGTGCCGGTGGGAGGGACAGCCCGTGCCCACTACTGGGAGTTTTCTCACCTCCACGGAACACAGCTGCAAATAGAATCTCTTATTTCTGTTCTTCCAAACCAAGGTCAGAAGTTACTAGGACAAAAGAAGGCAGCGCATCCTTCACATCCAAAACTGCAACACCAACAACTTGATCTCATGTGAAATCCCATATTTTTCTTTAGGGCACACATGGAAAAGACTAAATTTAAGAAAGATGCCTAGAATACAACGACAAACAGGCAGTAACTAGGGCCAACGACAGAGCCCATGAATTACAACTGACATGTCCAAAGATCAGCTCATGCGCAGGGTGATGCTGTTCTGGATGAAAGCTGCCGAGTGCATTACCCCGATTCATACAAACCCTGCGTGTGTGTGCCGAGACTAACCCACAGGGCATCCAAAACTGGCCAAAGGTAAAAGAGCATGACTGCAACTGTTTTAAGACAAAGTGTTCACTTTATAGGTAGGTTGCCAAAAAAAAAAAAAAAAAAAAAAA
>Ga0065711_1036089_pt1 | contig 21475 bp, 12 predicted proteins | sample Hoacrofraction12_FD_59098 | JGI IMG/M metagenome (GOLD analysis project Ga0065711, IMG submission 59098) | Hoatzin crop microbial communities from Cojedes, Venezuela - Epithelial fraction 12 v2 (version 2) | ecosystem: Host-associated > Birds > Digestive system > Esophagus > Crop | place... | reverse complement strand
GGAGCAGGCTGCCCAGGGAGGTTGTGGAGTCTCCTTCTCTGGAGATATTCAAGACCTGCCTGGACGCGGTCCTGTGCAGCCTGCTGTAGGTGACCCTGCTTTGGCAGGGGGGTTGGACTAGATGACCCACAGCGGTCCCTTCCAACCCTCACCATTCTGTGATTCTGTGATTACAACTGTTTCATAACACTGTTACAGGTTGATCCCAAAGGTCACAACTTCTTCTTCTTTCACAGACAATTTAAAGTCTATAGATGCATTATTAATTGGCTAGCTGTGCACATTTTTCTTGATAACAAAATCATTGGGTTTTTTCATCTTACGATTGTAGTTTACTAGCATCTAGCACAGTCTCTAAAGACTGAATAAAATCTCTGTCGTGCTGAAGTGACCCTCAAGATGCCAATGAAAAGTTCACAGTTGCTTTTTCCCCCACTGCTTAAAATACTCCATACTTACACTTGGTTTGTCATTATATTTTGTGCTTTAAATTTGTAAAATAACCTTGTAAGTAATGACTTTCCTCCAGTTCTCAGGAGTCTCTTAATTTGAGCTGTAAGTGTCACTTTTTGTTGAGTGATTTAACAGTAAAAGACCTTTGCCCAGTGCCCTTGCTCTGCAAGTCCTCTTTCTTTTTGTCAGATTACTTTGTCTTTTTCAAGCTGAACATCAATTTCTGAACTGTTCATTTCAAAACTTTTCATTAATTCTCACTTTTGCCACATTTTAAGAAACTTTCAATTTCGCCTTCCACATTCTGTTATGCAATTTTAAAACTGTATTAGTATGTTACTATCATCCAGCTACAGAAATACAAAGTGAGCTTGATAATATATTATGAACTCTGTAGTTCTTTTCCATAATGTAACACCTGATTTCATAATATTCTACTACATGGGTAGCATGAACAGACTCTCAGAGTATCCAAATGTCCACAAATACAGACGTTTCTTGGTGATGGACTCTTTCCACTTGTTTTGGATACGTCAGTCTTCACTGAGCACATGCTGCACAATCAGCCAGTATATGTGAAGATACACGAAAATCTGATACACTCACAACATGTTAGACATTTTGCTCATGCCCTCTCTTCTCCACAGAATAAATTCCACTGTTGTGAGCTTGCTGAACCCACTGGTCCTGCTCTGCAAGATGCAACACGTTCACATTGCTGAACAATGTTTTCCTCATAGAACTGTAGGTATAATAAAAAATATCTCAGGCAGGAAAGCCTCAATGTAGGGACACAACGGTCTTGCAGTATTTACTGAGGATTACCGCATACCACCCAAAGAGAACATAAGACACAAATCATCACAGGCTGGAAAGGAATGTTATTTTGATTGTGCTGCATTCTGCTCTTTCCAGCTTGCTATTTGCCATACTGGAAACATGATCCCAGGCCAGGTGGATCTTTCATCCTACCTGGTATGCCCTAAGGTCTACTCTTTGTTCTCAACATTGGTTATGCTCACAATCCTTCATCTCCCTTAGCATGTAGTGTAGTCATTTTCTAGCTCCTTATAGAAAAATAACAGACTCGAATCCAGCTTTCCTTGCTTCTGTGCTTGTATTCTCCTATCTACAACCAGAACAAGCCTCTTCCTCCAGCCTCAGCTGAAAGAAAATGGCCAAGATAGCTGAGCTGAGTATCACCGGTCAGAGCGTGCCTACCTAACCGGACTCAACAAGGGACACAGGTAACTGATGAATCCAAACAAGAAGAACAGCCAAGATATAGAACTCAACAAAAATATAAGGACTTTTGGGACAAATATTGCATTAGATTTATCAGCTCTGTTGACACGTGATGACATTGGTGCATATAGCTTTCAGCCAGCTACGCAGTTAAAGAGCTTAGGGGGGTTTTTTGGTAAACAGCTTACTTCAGTTTTATGCACAAACCGATTTTAGTTAGGTACTAGGACCTTGTTTAAAACTGTCGGATGCTTGTTCGCACATGTTTCACTGCACCGCAGGCATGAAATCAAGCACTTCATGACACTTCCGATAATTCCTGTGTCACTTGCAAGAGATAGCCATTAAGTTCTGATTAAATATCATTGGCCAAGTACATAGGGAATGCTTTAAGTAGTTAAAATGCATGGTAACTGCAATATACCATTCCAAGCTGTCGCATCTGGGACACAGAAAATACAATATTTAACAAAGAATGCGAAAAACCCACTCAGACTTAAAGAGCACTTTCCTGCTATCATAGGAGACCAAATCGCAGATGTTCATTTGCTGAGGTCTGCTGGTGGTCCGTTAGGTAACGCATGCATCCACTCAGTGGTGTTCATATGGAAAAGCTACTATTTATAATCACAGTACTTGTACACTACCTGCGGTTCTCTAATTTACCACACAGCTATTCCAATAGATCTAAATCACCGTTACATTCAACTATGATCAACCCTTCCTCATCTTCAAATCAGGCTCCTGCTCCATCTAGTCTACTGAGACTGTTCTTCAGTGACTCCTTCGCAGGTAAGTTCCAGACCAGTACTGAATCCTTATCCTTCTTGAATACGAGCCACATATAACACATTAGCTCTCTTCAAACTCCCTTAAACACCGTTTTCCAAAGACTCACATGCCTCAACTAAGCAACACAATTTATATAAAGTCAGAGCAACCATTTTCGGCTTCTTGGTGTTTGCTACTTCTGCTTTAGACCTGAAGAGGACCCCGGTGGCTCATCCATTTTTCCTACCCATCATAGTCCTTTAAAGGAAACTACTCCCTAGAGTCCTTGCTTTGCTTAAGTCCTTAGATCATCATGGCTACATCACTATGCTCACAGACATTATAGTTCAGGTAAGTCACTCTTCAAAACTTTGTGTTTAAATTGATCAGAGGAGATTTTTCTCATTCGCATTAAAGATGCTTACTACACAGAACTGACATATTACTTTCTAACCGTTATGATTTTAAATTAAATTACACATTTTGATTGATAGAAGCAACATGCCAGCAAATGGAAAATTATCACCAAGCGATAAATCCTTACATTATCTACTTAATATATTTCAAGACCATGTTGAGGTCATTTTACAGTTCTACAACACAAACTGTCTATCAGAATTTTAGTTACATTTCATAAGAGTTGGCAAAAGTATTCTCAGACATAGTTTATCTCTTTACTCATAATTCTCTGAAGCTAATAACAGAAACACATTACTGTATTTATTATTGCAATTCTGAGTTATGAGAATGACCACCATCTGGTGGCTCAGTCACTTTGACATTAGAAACATAAAATGAGAATCATATTTTAAAAAATACTGGTCCTGTGGTACAGTGACAGTATGAAGAATATGGATGTCTAGTTTGCAGATAAATCAGATTGTCAATGAATTAACTAAATACAGTACAATAGCTAATATACTTACTATATGTATCCTAAGGCTATTAAATACAATAAAATCAGCTTCAGTTTCTAGGTTAGCTAGTTTTTCAGGACTGATCACAATTACATACTTTTGCTAAAATCATAAAGAAAATATATTTCTGCCTATCAGCTATCTTGTAAAATTGCTATGTAAGAATACTATATATTGGTTCCTTCACCTCAGTGGTGTGTATTTGTACAACGAGCTTTGGAACATTACCCGCGTGACGGTGACTAATCCAAAGACCAACAGCAGAGCCCTTGTGTGCCCAGCACAGCTGGCACCGCCTGTACTATTTTAATCAACCTCTGAAGACACCCAGTTCGGAAAGCGACCTGAGAAAGTTCTTGTGCACAGGTATCATTTCCCTAGGATATGAGGGTTAACCTAAGCTCAATGCAAAAGTTACCATTTTCATATAGTAACTGAGGTGAAAAACATTGGTTAAGCAGAATAAGTTCACAGTATGTGTTCTAGAGTTGAGGAAGTCTCACGCAGGGCAGTAAGAGAGACAGACACATGAATGAAAGAAGATAAAAAGACCAAGAATACAAGGCAACAGGACAACAATCCTTTTCCAGAAACGGGTGAATGTCCCAGAGAAAGGTAGAGTGGGACAGTCAAACTTTTGATTCTTTCAAGAATGGGAAAAGGTGGTAGGGTGGGAAAAGGTGGTAGGGTAGCTAGTGCACGTGCCCTAACCTCGACCTCCTTCCAGAACCAGGCAAGTCCCCAGTAAAAATGGGAACATGTTTATACAGTTTTGGGTGGTCAGAATAATAATAGGAACAGACAGCTCATCTTTTCATTTCAAAGATGACAAATTTTGGGATGGTAGTGTTTGGTATTCCTAAATTTACCTCTGAGCTTCTCTGCGGCCTTGATGATAAGTAACAGATCACAGCTGCTGAAGAGATTAAGATCAAAGAAGAGAGGTGGTCACACTGCAAGTATCTATACAGTCTTATATGGGCTGAGTGTGAAAAAGAAGTTTGATTTAAGGATGGCACACAGGTAAATGGTCACCTTGCCCTTCCTCAGTAAGACACCCACCCACTCTCACCTGTGAGGAGGCAAAGAGAAGCTCAGCATTCAGGATGTCCTGCTGGGTTTGCGTTATTTCCATGATGCCTTTGTGACACCTTCAATTTTTTTTCACTGATTCATGGATTATTTTTTGGCTTTTGATCAACTACGATATTGTATGTCTCTACACCAAATGAAAATATTTTACCTGATATTTGCAGCACATCTTACTGGTTGGCTTTCTGCAACCATGTACAGGTAACTTGTACCTCTGCATGGCACAGCTCTTTCAGAACATAGTATTCGAGCCCTAGGTGCTTTTTTTGAATTAGGAGAGGGAGTGTGTTCTTTATTTGCTAGTCTGTTCTATCTTCATTGTTATTCTAGCAGCAGGAATTTGTCTGTGCAGAGGAATACGGATCTGAGGGAACAACAGACAGACAGTTTGTAGTAGCTCTAAGGCATCCATAATGGACACCCACACTTACTCTAACCCAATGGATCTGCAAACATAAAAAGCATTTTTACCCTGCATAGCATCAGTGAAACTTCTGTCAGCAAAATACATTTTATTGATGTTTTTATTACTTATAAACTCATTTTAGCAAAGACAAATACAAGTCACATTTAGGAAACACCCCCATACTCTGAGATGGCCAAGCTCAAACAGGTTTAGACTGACAAAGTGTACCTCACCTCAGAGCAGCACTGCATCACCAGTAGACGAAGCAGAATACGAGCTGCGTTTGTGTAGGCACACGGACTTAAAAGTGGTTACGGTGGCTACACGGAGGTGGCATTATATGTTGATCATCTGAAGTCCTGCTGCCTTTTGCTTTTCCAAAACTTTCTGGGACCTCTTGGCTTGCAAGATACAATGCTAAACAATATGGGACACCAGCAGTGACACCGAAGCAAGCTAAGACATGGATTAAACAGCAAGAGACCACTTTGCAGTCCCCACCTCTTCTTCCTTCCAGGATCATCGAGGATCATGCACATTATGACAAAGTTGTGCAAGTGTAGAGATTTCCCACAGTTGCCACTGATTTAAAAACAGATTGCACAGGGCATATGAAAGACTAACTGTCATCTTCTAACCCAGGCGGAATGGTGAAACGCCATCTACTTTATGATGAAAAAAATATGTTTAAAAATTTCATTCAGCTTATTGACCACATGCACAGAAAGCAGGGATCCACATAGCTTGAACAGACACTTTTGCAAGAGGAATATAATTTATGGCTATGCGTCATCCCCTCCAGAAATAATTCAAATAAAGTAATAAATTAATGTATATGATCTATGGCAGAAAGAGCTTGGCAGAAAGGCACACCCAAACTAAGCTCCTTTGGGGACACTGCTGGAGACAAAATGTTTAAATTTGTTTCTCTTCCCTTGATCCATGCTGAAAACAAACAATATCTTTTACACTTACTGCTATCTTGGCTGAAGACACCTGGAATTTTGAGGCTTTCTGGTACTGAGTCAGCGGCTGATATCCCTCCCAAAATGGACGCTAATTTTCATGACGCTGAAGGAATATTCTTCCTCTGGCTCTAGCAGGGTCAGGGTTTGGTGATGTTTTGAAGCATGAAAACTGATATCCCAAATATAGTTTCAGATCCACAAGCATGAAAGTTGTTGTTAACCTTATCAATGCCTCATTTTTTAAATCCTTTTAAACAGTGGGTGCTGTAGCTTAATTCTGTGATTTGCAGACAACTGCATCCATTTATCAGTTTCAGCTCTCCTGGCTTTTGCGTCACTTTACCAAGGTATAAAAATATTAAAAAATATTTTATATTAAAATAGAAGCACCTAAAGCTTTCTCATACATTGCTCATTATTTCAGATCCCCCTTATACGTTCACTTCTATCTTTAAACTAAGAGAGCTCCTCCTATTTCAAAACACTCCCAAATGAAAATATTTTATCTTTTATTCTCTTCCCTAGACCCTTTGAATTTCTATCATATCTGCTCTTGATCACTTCCTGTCAGAAACAAAAATCATGACAGATTAAAGTATTCCAATAATTCATGAAACAACATGCCTTTACTAGAACTACCTGCTTTAATTTTGCTTACTTTTGCCCAGCAGTGCACACTGAGCAAGCCGCAGCGAGTCGAAATTTCCTTCCTGACTAGCTGTGGTTAACTGGAAAATGAAAACTGCATCAAATAATTTTTCATTACTTCTTAAGGTGGACTAGCCATATTTCTTCCACGCAGATTTCATACTGTTTCAGGGTATATAATCATCTAGCTTTATTAGATAACAAATAACAAGTTCTGCAAATGGTGCATCTGCGCTTCCCAGACATCCTCTTTAAGTAGTTATCTTAAGTCCCAGGCAAATCCTTTTGCCATCCTGCTGTTAACATTATCTTATTCTGAAAGGAGAGCATTTGGAAGCTTTTTACCCCTTTGTATCTTATAACCAGATTACTTGCCATTTGAAAACGCTGTATAGGCACATCTCAAAAATTGCAAAATATAGTTGATCCTGCAGTAGAAAACAAGTAAGAACACAGTTTTTGCAGGCAGGGATCCTCATATATGATAGTATCTAATGGTGCAGTTACTAGCATTTATTTACACTGTTTTAAAGACCTTCTGTCCCCTTCCCAGGGGTCTATGAAGCTTCAGATTCTCAGAATCTTTCACCTAAGACATTGTGCTGGCATATGAAAAGCCATGAACCATATTTCTAGCCAATATTACTTGGAAACTAGAAGCGTACCTCTCATTTCTTGATATTTATCTCTACTGCAAACACATGTGAAACGGATCTTGAGCATAAGTAGGAAATTCTTCAACCATCTAACTAGCCTTTTCTCAATAGGGAATTTTATAGTCTGCCAGCTAAATGAACATAAGAGCACTCATGTGTGAATAAAACCCACAAAATATAGAAAATGACACATTCCTGTAACACTCTAGAAGGAATGTTATTTGAAACTACGATTGCATATGTAAGTGCATCTTCTATGCACTATAGAAAAAAAGGTCAAAACCCTACATTTGTTTTAATTGTTAATTGGTCTGTAATTATCTGAAGATTTTTTTTTTCCACTGAAGAAGACAGAAGGCAAGGAACACTTCTTCTTGAAGAGTTTACAGCTGTTACACATGACAAATCTACAACTAGACGAATAACAGCAAGCATATTTACAAATTACTTCTAAAATATTCCTGACTTTGTGTCCACTATAAATTGCAGCAGGTGTGATATAACAGGGGAGATCTCAAGTGTGCAGTCTGCCACTTAACCACCTTATTTAGTCCAAGACTCCAAAGAGTTATTCAGAGCATTTAAGCAAAGAGTTTAATTATCTCTACTGAGGGAAGTTAGCATTTTAACTTTAGGTATCTAGCTTAGTTCCTTGTAGCAGACTTTGTTAATACTTGTCTATTACTCACACTAGGTTGTAAAAATCAATTAATTGGAAAAAATCTTCAAGCAGATCAGATGAATGATCATGAAATCTCACCTGTATTTTGTGCAGGTAGAGTTTTGATGTGAAGAATCTGGTGGATTAAGTGTGATTCTTGGCGAGACCTGAGCTGATAGCAAAAATCCCGAAGCTAGGATAATGAGTGCTACAGCAGTACCTAAAAATACAGATAAAGAACAATGTGATACTTCTCTCCAGAGCACATGAAATAATTCTCTATCGAACTGAACTATGCTTGGGAAAGCAAGGCACCCTATTACTATGCAAACAGCATTCGCTAAGGAGTTGTGATGAGAACTTAAGAAAAATACCATTTTCTACATCCACATCTTGAATTAAGTCAGATGTCAAAGTCAAGCGCATCAGGTTTAATGTCCAGATACTAAATTAATAGGTTGGCTTTTTTTTTATACGTGGAATTGAAGACTGCATGAAAGAATGGCTGTATTCTTTTTGGTGTTGAAAATAATTCTGTAAAGGTAAAATTTAACAATGATTTTGAAATCACCACTTCTTCCCAGACCCAGACTTGCAGGCTTTCCTGTAAAATAGATAACAGCATCAGCTCTTTCACAGACTGTACTTCCTTTGTGCAACAAGAGAAATGTGACTTTTCATAAAAACACCACCAAAAAGCCCATCTGCAGTTTCTAATCTTGTTTCAAAGAGCACACACACATAACACCTGCTAGAAAAAAGCCCCCTTCCATCTCTCTGCTCCTGTCCCCCTCCCAGCAAATTCCTTGTACACAAGCTGGGCAAAATGATGAGAGAGAGGATGGCAAAAAAGGTTCATACTTTGTACAACAGGCCATTAGTAGAACATAACCCAAAGTTTTCCTTCCTTATTTGTCACACATACACTATATGCTGTACCATTTTAATGAAAATTTATATACTTCACCACTCATGATACCACTGCAACTGTCCCAAACTCATAAAATTTATAAAACATTTACATCTTGCTACTTGAAGAGGCATCTAATTCTATGTTGCATAAAATACCCTGTGTATCTATTTGTATGCTCACTATTTAATGGCACTTTTTATTTGAAAGGTCGCAAAGAACATGTACAGCCTGATGTACAGAGTACCCGTACTAAAAATACAAAATTAGTTATAACTTTATTTGTGAGCTAGTTACTAATGATCTAATGACATTATCCTTACCAAAAAAACAGCCTCACAAACCACTGAAGTACATCCCAGTTAGAAGGCAGCACACATTTTGAAGCATGCAGTGATATAGCTTAATGGTTGAGAGCAAATGAAGGAGACTTCATTCAGTTCCACATACTCCTCATCATCCCTTTGCTCTGTATGTTGGAAGCAGGTAAGTAATTTTCTCAGAAATGCATCTGTGCACACCTTCAGAAATGCCACTACATTAAAACCCTTAGCATGTCATTCTGGTAATCTTTAAGAAATTACACATCATCTGGTTTTTATTTTGGGCTTTGGTTTTTTTTTGGTGGGCAGAGGGGATGTTTTGGCAGTTTCAAGGGTGGGATTAATGGTGTCTTTGAAGAGAAAAGCAAGAGTTTCCTAGCAGGCAAACCCGCCAAGTACTTGAAAAACTTTTTCTGAGATACAAATAATATCTTCAGTACCAAGATCCGTGTAATAAAATTATTGATGAATGTGGCTGTGCAGCAGCCATGGCTATTAGGCATGAATATGCACACACTGGAGATGACTGGACCACACATTAACCTGAACCGAGGCAGCTAACACCTTAACGTCCATCACAAACCGTATGTGGAGAAAGCACCTACCCACATAAAACGTGATTTCAGTTTATTCTATACTTGGCTTTGCACTGCTATAGCTAGTAGGTACACTAATAATCCCAGTTCTCTGGGCAGGCTGGCTATTGCACTAGATTTACTGTACTTTCAAAATGCCATAAACCAGACAGCAAATATCTTTAAACAGCGCCTATAACCTTATTTATATTCATTCTAAATATGCTCTGTCTGTCTTTTAACTTAACCAAATACACTATCACTCACTTTTAGTACCTCTGCAAATGTTTTATTTCTTTGGAAAAGTACTGAATATGTAAACTTGGCAAATAAAGTTTATTATATATTTTCATTCTGTGGGAAGTTTGTCTATGATGAACAAAACCATATAATGACAGTACATCATTAGCTGAGATTAAAAAAAAAAAAGGAAATATCCGGAAGATACGTTAGATTCTGTTTCAAAAAGCAACACAAATTGTCCAATGCCCAAGTACCACCATGCTTCCAAACTTTTTTTTCCTGAGGGGGAAAAAGGTAAACACAAATAAAATGGATACTGCATTTGTTAGTCTTCCTGCATGTTTCCCAATTAACAGCTTTGAAGAAAGCAATTAACTGAAGAAAACAGCAAAAGAAAGACAAAAAATTGATGCCAAAATACAAAATGAATGGGAAACTAAGAGGAATCAGTAACTGTCATAAAGAGAACTGAACAGGTGTGATTTGTTCTTTTTTTAATTTTCTTTTTTGGCAGAAGCAGTTTACTATAATTTTCCTAATGCTTCTGGATCTATCTGAAAGGCTCAATTATTCAGAAGTTGCTAATATTTTGAAAATTATAAAGATATAGTCAATTAAATGTAAAATAACTCTCCCAAATGTTTTCAGAAAGCAGGGAAAGCTGCATGAGTTTACAAAATTAAATTAGAGTATGTTAGCTTTTAATCAAAATATTAATGCTACTGTCTCTCTACTGATTATTCTCATAGGTTATCATCTAGCAAACATCAAATCAACTAATCTTTACCAAAAAAAGCCCACACCCTTGCAGCAGCAGGTAAAGGTAGCAGATTGGTTCTCATTCTGTGCAATGGGAGACTGGGGCACACCTGGCTTCTCCAAAGACCAGAGAAGCAGCCAGTAGTAACCCAGCGTGAAAGCCAATGTCCTTTGAAACACAAACTAAAGTAGAGCAGTAAAATATAAGTTTACCCCATGAGAAAACTCACTGTGGAAAACAAATCCATCAGCAGATTTAGCAATTAGTGTTTTATTAAATAGACATTTTTTGCTAAGGGAAAACACATCGTATTTGCCACTACCTAAATCAGTGTCAAACATTGCATAAAAAAACTCTAAATAGTACAGCGAGGTGACATGATTTCATTACTGTCATTATTTGTATCTTCCTTATGGAGGGACTGTATGATAAGGAATAGAGCAAGCAATGCCGCATGGACCAAGTGATGCTGCAGACTGGCAACTGGCCACAGAAGGACCAACAATATTTTTGGACTTTCTGTCCAAATATCATAAACAAATAACTCTTCACTATATTATTCTCCTTCATTAATTCTGTGCTCATTTCTATATCCTTCTCTATTCTATGACTAATATGCTTTGTAAGAGACATCTATACCTACATTTCAAATGTATGACCTTTAAATCTATGTTAACCAGAGCCAAAAAGCAGAGAGTTCCATGACTGTATGAAAAGTCCACGTGGGAATCACACCTATAAAGCTGGGTCCAGATGAGCAATAAACTCCTGAGGGGCCGGCCAGATGTATGAGGTATCGGGGCCAAATATATAAACATATAAATACTCCATTCCACGAGAGTATAAAGGAGAGGCAGCACCCAAGAACCAGAAGTACCGGTGCAGTGCGAGGAGAGATCCAGTTTGCAGAAAGACAAGAAAACAGACAAGTACCACAGGGCAAAAAAGGATATTGAGCATAGGGAATGGTACAGAACTGGGTCTTTCCCCTCTGAAAGGCTTGGTGCTGGCTGAGACACAGAAGAACTTACAGGGAAGAGTTATTTTAACTGTTCTGGAGGTAGACTGTGATAAAAGTAGTGATATGAGATTTTTGCTCATTTTTTTTTAAGACTTGAGGAACACACTTTTCCGATCTTCTCTGTCATGACTACATTTCTGAACCTGGATTGTGAAACACACTTGAGGTTTCTGAGCTCCAAACACACATTTATTATAACTTGGAAATACCAAATTGCCTCCAGACTGCATGTTTTAATTCACAACTTTGGGTAACTGTGTATCAAACGAGATACGACACTGTGCCACCACTGTTCTGTCTCTATAAATGCATTCCGACACTGCAAGTGTAGACTAACTCCCCTCCCTTGGGAACTGCAGATGGCCAGCGACTTGGCAGGTGGTCCCCTCCTCTGCTGTGCCGCATTAACTAGAAGTTTGGATCCCTGACAGCGACAACAGAACAAAATATGGAGACATTAAACCTTCCCAGTTACACACTTGTGAACATTATTTCAAGAAGAGCGGGAACTGTTTATCTTCTCCAGATCCTGTTCTTGGAAACGTCTGAACCTTGCAGCCAGAGGCAGGTATCAGTCACAGCTCGCTCCAGCCAGCACAAGCACCAAACGCCGGAGCAAGCAGGCACTCGCCAGGTGAATGGCAGGACGTGGCTGAGCGTAGGCAAGGCTGCTCACTCTGCCTTTTCCTGCTTCCAAGAGATGACTACGTGATGAGTTATGGTGTTTGAATATTTGGACAAAATGTACAAATCCAGAATTCTGTCTTGTAGTATCTCATACAGGAGGTGAATTAAAATCACATTCGTGCAGGTACGGTATTTACTGTATTTGTGTTTGAGATTATATACTCAAGTTGAGTTACTATACTGTGTTTGAGATTAACTGTGCGAAGAACTGCGTTACTTTTTAAAAAGCACCGCAATAGCTATGCAATACGCTTTCTCCGTTCGCTCTTGATAAGATCTTCTGAATTCCAACTGATAAGTCAGAAATTACATATCACATATACACACATGAGATTTAAAAACTAACCAGCTGTGAAGTTCCAAGCATTTGATTCCTTATACTGAAAAAAAGCATAAAAAGCTAAATGAAAACACTGTCAAACACGGCTTGAAGAAGAAACCACACCTGAAAAAATAACATGTTAACCTCTATTTTTTAAATTAGCCTTTAGCTGTGGTACTCTAATATTAGTCTTGAAAAGCTATATGATTTCAGGCAGAAGATGAGGTCAACATTGTTATTTTAAAGAGGGCTATTCTGACAAAATCAGTACTTGAAATATTATTTTCACTTTGTCCATAATTATGAGGAATATACAATCCACTAATTAAGCACTCACCTGTTAAGCTACCAAGTGTAAGTTTCCGGCGGCCCATTCTTTCAACGAGCCAGACTCCCACGAGAGTAAAAACGAAGTTTATAAATGCTGTCAGTGCAGCCAGCCAGATTGCAAGCCTGTCATCTTCAACTCCTGACATCTGCAAAATGGTAGCACTGTAGTACCTGCGAGTGGAGGGAGAGACAAATAGGAACACCGCTGATTTCAATTTGGCTCATGTTATAGTTTCTGATTTTAAATCAAAAAAGATCATAACAAATACGAAGTGTGACCTCCTGCATAATGCAGTCGCAGACTGACACCCAATTACCCTGGCAAATCAGGCAGAACCAAGGCATAACTTGCGCTTGACTGAAGTTCTGACGGAAAGACATAAAGAGACAAATCGCCATTCTCTTGGCTGTTTGTATTTTCAATGGTCAGTCACATTCTGCTAGAAATGGGGTTTGCATGTTTAATTCAAATCAATCTGGCTTTCAACTCTAGCCGTTGCTTTGTGCTCTGTATTTCTTCTGCCAAAATATGTAGGCTTTTAGCATGCTGTGTACTGTCTAGGCAAAGATAGCTCAAAAATCAAGTATGTTTTCACTCCAGTTAAAGGTCACACAGAACTCATCTATGGCATCCAACACGTTGCAAGTGACACTTGCAACCTCCTGGTTTTAGGTTTTGCAGTTTTATTTCACTGAATTGCCCGAAACCTCTTCTATCGTGTTACTTTTGTCTTAACCAGACTGCCAGCGCTACGAAATGCCTTAGCACCACGTTGCAGGGATGAGGATCTGCACCCAACAGTTGGACAGAAGTTTCTGGTTCTCTCTAAAAGGAAACAACCATTCCACACAAACAGTAATTCATAAATTAATCAATTGAGCAAAATGAAAAGGGGGGAAAAAAAGGAAGCCTTCTACCACTTTCCACGGAGATCAGATGAACACAGATGTTGTGCCTGTGTTTCAGGGACAGCTAAACAAACCTTCGAGAAAACACACGAGTAGTTTTGTTCATGCTGCAGAAGCACTTTTCATCTTGTTCTATTAATTTGTGCTGATTGAAATACTTAATATTCAAGCCCTCAAACATCTAGCAGCCTACAGGCTTTCACACAGTAATAACCATCACAAATGTCAAAGCTTACTTTTTTTTTTCCCTGGTCAAAATGCAGCTTGCTTTAAATGTCCCCTTGTTGTCTTAATGCCCCTGAAACCTTAGTGGTCCACATTTTTCTATTCTAAGCATAAACCACTTTTTATTTCTAATCAGTAATGGACAACATGCTCAACTGACTACTTGCAAAAGTGCTTAACCCATTTAAGACACTACCAGCGATAAATGCTTGCGCCTACGGCTGGCTGTTACGGTCTCGATCGCTGGCTAAGACAAGGTACTTGGATCCTCCCAGCTCCCTTCCTCAGCTCCTCTTTGCCCCCAGCACAGGCATTTGAGGTCATGCCTACACACCCAACTCCTGGTGCAAGCAGGAGAGGACATCCAGAGTGAAGCTGTTGGTGCTGAGGACTCGGTATCTACATACACATGAGTTTTGAGCCTGGCTCCGTGGTCTGCCTGCCCATTAGCGACTGCGACACCTCATCCAGGCTTGGTTTGTCTGAAAGAGCTGCACACTCTGAGATCCCAGCAAGGGTGCGAATCTTGGAGAGACGAAGAGTCATGAAGGACAGTCATTGTCTGAATTAAAATGCTAATGTTAATGTGTCCTCACTTCTCAAGGCTCTCTAAATTAAACTGCTAACTGCCTGTCAAAACTTGTATTGTACCACACTGTTCTAGTCACCAAAGTCATACAGTCTCTGATCTCCCAATACCACCTTTCTTTTTCTTTCTTTTTCTTCTTAAGGGCCGGAAAATAACAACAAATGTCAAGTCTTGGCCCACTGACATCTTCTATGAAACTCCTATTTACTTCCAACAGACAAAGCTACAGGAAGCCACTTTTAACTCCCCACATCTCAATTTTCTCAAAATCCAGTTCTACTGGGAAGTCAGAAACTGCCAATGGCCAGCAGCAATGTATAATGCACTGACGCTTTATGGTTAAAAAAGCAAAGAATAAGGAATCACATAAAAGCACGGAGATGTCTACTGCCTGATACACACAAACAGGCACCTTCTGCCCCCAGCATTGCTTCTGGTTGCTTACTGCACTCACTGGTTATACATTCTCAACTAGAAGCTTAATGTTTATCCATAAATAAACAACATATTTCATTTCTATGGAAAACAAACCAGGGAAATTTAGATTCTTGAAATCCAAATGCCAAGCTACCAAAGCCTGGGTGCTGGGCAATGACAGTCATGTTTTCATGGCATAGCAATCTAATTTCAATAACTTAAAAGAACACTTGCATAGATTATGATAACTACTAAATATATTTGCTTATGTTTACCCATTTTAGTATGCCTGTATTTTATATCAACCTGTGCAGCATAACTGCCTATTAATGTAACAAGGTGACAAGTCTTCATAATTTCTTCCTGACAAGGAAAAAACCTATGTGGCAGAAAAAGGTCAAGTTGTGATATTATACAACCTTGGTGAATACTGCAGCTCCTGCAGGGAATGCAATTTCAGCGACAAAGTTGTGCAGTCCTAACTTATTTTCTAAAATGTAAAGAAAATGCCAAAAGGACATGTGTATCCCTGGAATTTTTAAGCAATTACTGTGTCTCAGAAAGCAAATAAATACAGACAATTACAAAGTCACACAAAGTAACTGCATAGGATATATACAGAAAGGTTTTAACATTGATCATTTCTGAGTACGTCAAGATTATGAAGTTGTTCTATCAAGGGTTGCTCTACACTAAAAAAAAACCCACCTGAAACATTTCCACATGCAAGAATCCTCAGACTAATCCTTTGCCTACATAGTGAAAACACACATGTTGGAGGAAATGAAGCACCCCCAAACACTTTCCCCCCTCTTCTGCTTTGAAGAGTCAGTATTCTTTAAAAGAAACAACATCCAATGCTTAAAGAAAAGGAGAATTTCCCCTCTTCAAGCAGCTCTTACAAACAATTCCAGATGCATCGGGGTTCCTAGGTTAGCTCATTCAGCAGCAGAGAAGCAGCCCACCGTGCCAGGCTTTGTGGCTCTTGATCCAACAAACCCGCCTGCTGGTAAGGTGCCACCACATCCCCATCCCCCACGAGGGGCTGTTCCAGCCCATCTGTTGTATCAAGGCTGCTCCAGCAAAGTTTCTGTCTGAGGAGGTCAGCCTTTTGGGACAGAATTTGTAATTCTTCTAAAATTAATGAATAAATCTAAGTAACTCAGAAGTACCTTTCAGCATCTTTAAAACATTTATTTTTTTGCTTTTAAGAAAACAAAAATAAGAGTACTCTGGCACTGCTTTGCAAGGGTTTGCTAACATTTTCTAGCACAATACTTTGGAAATCACTGTCCAACTTCTCAAACTACTGAGTCCAAGAAAATCAGCCCCTAGAGATAAGGAAACCCTCTATCTTTTTTCTCAACTCAACTGAAATAACACAAAGTGAAATGGCAAGTAGTGCAACAGCCGAGAAGCAAACGATTACATACTGAAGAAAATCCAAAGTGGTGCAATTTTGACAGATTCACATGCTCTCTTTCTGCAGCTGCGCACAAACAAAGATTCTCTCCTGCTGCTCTATCACTTTATTCTATGTTACAATTATTGGACTAAGACAGATAAAAGTATTCATAACAAAACACACTCTACATTCATAGAATCACAGAATCATAGAATGGTTTGGGTTGGAAGGGACCGTAAAGATCATCTAGTTTCAACTCCCCTGCCATGGGCAGGGACACCTTCCACCAGACCAGGTTGCTCAGAGCCCCATCCAGCCTGGCCTTGAACACTGCCAGGGAGGGGGCAGCCACAGCTTCTCTGGGCAGCCTGTGCCAGGGCCTCACCACCCTCATGGCAAGGAATTTCTTCCTTATATCTAATGCAAACCTACCTTCTTTTAGTTTACAACCATTCCCCCTTGTCCTATCACTACACACCCTTGTGAAAAGTCCCTCATCATCCTTCCTATAGGCCCCTTCAGGTACTGGAAGGCTGCTATAAGGTCACCCTGGAACCTTCTCTTCTCCAGGCTGAAGAGCCCCAACTCTCTCAGCCTGTCCTCGTAGCAGAGGTACTCCAGCCCTCTGATCATCTTCGTGGCCCTCCTCTGGACCCACTCCAACACATCCATGTCCTTCCTATGTCGGGACCCCAGAGCTGGACGCACTCCTCCAGGTGGGGTCTCACGAGAGCGGAGTAAAGGGGCAGAATCACCTCCCTCGACCTGCTGGCCATGCTTCTCACAAAACTGTGTTTCATCTACACCTTCAACCTATTTCTGTGCTCCTTCAGGAATTACTAAAGCTTATTCCCACCAGGTCTGATGATTTCCAGCACAGGAACTGCACTGGATGTGTTCAGGCCAGGCCAGGCGTGCAGCATCACCCGGCCCTGGTACCGAGGGTGCTGCAGCTTCCCCAGCCCCGAGCAGCAGGGCTGTCACACCAAGGGAAGTCCAGTCACAATCTCCTCCTGCCCACAGCCCCGACTAGAGTGACTCGTGCTGCAAAGCATAAGACAAAGCGTAGTGGTTTTAAAAATAGAAATATGTTACAGCCTATATATGCATGGAATGTAGAGTCTTGTCCCACAGCTGACACTTCAAGCAGTGGAAGGTTTGGGTAAGAAGCAGCAAGTCCACATTTTCAGGTACAGACACTTGCAGGCTGGCCATGGTGCCATCTACCAAGCCAGGCAGCTGCATTAGTATGAGATTATGCCAATGCCAACTGGGAAGCTGGACCATTTATACAGACACCATCTTGTAAAAAAAAAAAAACAAAACAAAACTGAGCGACTAACACTAATTCAAATTTCACATTGATTCAAACAAAAGCATCCCACTCAACTTACAAGTCTTCTAATTCATTTCACGTTTCCCTGTTTTTGCAAACTATCCCACATCCCTGTAAATACGGTTACAATGTTCTCCAAGATAACTTGTTGTTCTGACACAAGCTTTGAATATATACATTACAAAAACAACATGGACAACAGGTTAAGCCATCCTTCACATTTCACCTTTGGGTGGTAAGAGATCACAGTGCTTTTACATCTTGCTAACCTGAACAGCAACAGCCCGACCAGTGGCACTGCCATGGTGTGGAACAGAGAACCTCCGCAGCAATCCAACGCTTGGTGGCAGCTGGCTTAGCTCACTGCAGGAGGACAGGTTGGGGGAAGATCCCATGCTCCCACATACAGGTCCTGAATCACTCCACCTGCTCAAAGGCCTGATGTGAATTTGCACTATAACACTTTCGCTAAGAACTGGAAATTAATGTGTATAATAGTACTGTTGTTATTAATTGGTTTTAATCCTGCAGACGTACACGCCTTCCTCTTTAGCCTTTTGTTTACAGCTTGAACACAACAATCTTATTGTGTCTGGCATTTCTGAAGATTCAGAGGTGCTAAAGAAACAAGAAGCACAAACCAGGAAACTCCCACTGGTATTACCACTGGTATTAAACGGCAGTTCACTGAAAGATGGACTGCAAAAGCTTGAGAACACCTTCTAGAGCAAAGCAGACTTGTAGACAGGGATTTAATCAAGAAAGTCTAAGCCGACACTTTAATCACCAAGGACCTGCAGAATTACCATGGCTTCACCAGTATGTCAGACTGCGGCAACTCATCTCTGTAGATGAACTCACAGAAACAGCAGGAGAAAGCAAGGAGAGCATAGGGGAAATTAAATGCCAAAGCACTGGAAATGAAAACAAGACAGGAAGAAGACAGTATATCTGGAAGGAGCCAGATACAGGAGATCCTCCAGGTGTGGAGGCTCTTCAACAGGAGGCCCTGCTAAGCACCACATGCATCATAGAATCATAGGTTGGAAAAGACCTTTAAGATCATCAAGTCCAACCATAAACCCAATACCGCCATGTCTACTAAAGCCATGAAGCTGAGGAAGGGACACAGGCACATTGGCACAGTGCTGTAGAAGCAGCAAAGTAAAAATACCCCTTGGTTAGACTCCTTTGAAATACAGATTGCAAAGCAATACCGCAGCATTTGATGACATAATTGGAGTGTTGGATAATGTGGTTCAGCTTCCCAGCTTCATGTTTTGCACACCACAGTGAGAAGGGAGGCGCGGCAGTTTCCACAAGCAGAGGTTGCACTCAGAGCAACCACGGACACCAGCTTAGAGATCTGGGCAGTTTGCAACTCTGCTGCTTCCCTGTCTACATCTCTAAATTATGTCTGCCTAATCTCTTACTTTGCTTTTTAAACCCCCTGCCTGAGCAGGTAGATTGGCCCAGATAACCTCTAAAGGTCCCTTCCAGTCTCATGCGGTCTGCGATTCTGTGAAATACAAATCTGATTGCCTCCTTTCTGAACTCCTATAATATAAGTAAGTAATATTAATATCAACAGTAGCATTGATATTACTGAATATCTAAGCATAGATCTAATTTGTAATGGGAATTGCCTTTGCCAGACAAAACTTTGTTGATGCTGAATCTCCATTAGCTATGTGTAATGAAAACAGAAAGTCACAGCAAGGATAAGAACTAACCTTATCTTTGACATTAGACATATAATAATAATAAAGTTGATCACAAAACCTGTCAAAATCCGTTTCATCACTATGATCCAGCATCAGTCTCATGACTATCACATCAGTCAGTTTACAGCCTTTAGACTCCTTAAAAAAAATAAAACATTAAAACATCAACTGCTACATTGAAAAAGGGAGTATCGAACAACCTCAACCACCCTCTGAAAGCCCATACAGTGACAGACGGGACAAACCCATCCAGCCAAACTAGTTCTGTCAGGTCTTGTATGATCCCCTCACCACCACTGCTCTCCTCTGATCCAACCTGATTGTAAACTGTTTGGTCATCTTTTCACTTACTTAACTTCCGAAAATTACGCAGCCTCTTGCTTGAAATCGCATGACTTGATTGCTTTCCCCTGTAGCTTGTATACCACCTTCCTTCAGCTCCTAAAATGTGCCTAATGACCTATACTTGTGCCCTACTGCAGACTGGCAGCACCCAAACCAACACCATTAGCTTGTCTCAAGGTGCTGCTCTGCACAAGGCTGTTCCCATGCCAGTCCCTCCTGCAGGACACTCTGCTCTTTTCTAAAATAGGAACAGTTATTATGTTTCAAAAATATCAGTAAACCTGGTTCCAACTTCTGCATTTAAAAATCATAAAGAATGTTTATTTATATTTGCACAAAAAATATTGTATATTTAAACATATATGATATGAATATATATGACTCCACGTGCAATTATACACACATACGTACACAAACTTTGTGGCTAATATCACTCTGTTAAATGCAGTGCATCTTGTTTTACTTCATGTGATGAATCGTTTCAGCAGGGCAGCAGGGGACGTCATATCTACTGTTATCTTCAAAAGATGCTTAACAATGATTTTAATCAATTATAAGACATTGCTGTTTGTGCACATCTCGTTGCAGAGATGAGAGATGCCTGTATGACAATTCACAAACAAAAAGTCTTATCTTCTGTCCACTGGAAATCAGTAAGAGCCTTCCAGCTCATTAGCTCCTAAGGCAACTGGACTTCAGCTATAAAACAGGACGAACTGGATCTGCATACCTTTATTTTCAGGTTAAGAAGGCAAAATATCTTAAGGACTAGATCCTGAAATCTTACTGAAGCCTGCCGATTCATAGTAAATCTCTGCTGATTCTCTGCTGCTTTATAGGAATCCAATTTAAGCTCAACAGTTGAATATTCTTTCCTGTACTTCTACTTCTGAAATTCTGAAGAGCTCTCTGATTAAAAGCCTGCTGTATCATCTCAAAGTCTGTACTGGATTTTTCAAAATGAGTGCCCGGAAGGCAACCTGGGGGAGTGCCAGTGTATACTTACCTACTGTAATTACACCTTCAAATTCCCCATTTAGCAGTAATGATGCATTGTGTTATAAATGCTCTCGGCATAGAGTGAAATGACATAGTGATTGCCATTTATTACAACCAGTATATTTGGATAATAAAAAACCTCAGCATTTGGTACTGCTTGACAGATAACTCTATACACTTAACAGGTTCTCTGATTCAGCATGTCATCCACGTGTAAGGCACATAAAAAGGTTTTAAGAACTACCATTTAATTATGTTAAGAAAACAGAGGGATTTTTTTAGTGTCCAAAGAGACTATATTCTTTAGCTATTAAGCAATGTAAGTGTACCAGTATTTGACAGGGATTAAAAATACCTTTAAAGGCTTAAGATCACCAAGATACACAAAGGAACTCACTTCCCCAACTCAGTGGCATACTGTCACACAGCTATTGGGTCACTTGAAAATACTGTTGCAGTATCTGCCGTGAGATTGGAGAAAAAATCCTTTTCTTTTTTTTTTTTTGGGGGGGGGGCCCTCATTCGCTCTGCACCAGAT
>Ga0065711_1036088_pt1 | contig 21479 bp, 16 predicted proteins | sample Hoacrofraction12_FD_59098 | JGI IMG/M metagenome (GOLD analysis project Ga0065711, IMG submission 59098) | Hoatzin crop microbial communities from Cojedes, Venezuela - Epithelial fraction 12 v2 (version 2) | ecosystem: Host-associated > Birds > Digestive system > Esophagus > Crop | place... | reverse complement strand
CCCCCCCCCCCCCTTAGATTTTTCCTTGTCCAGGGTATCATGAAAATAAAACAAAAAGTAATTTTAGCAACCTTAAATGGGCTGGGACAGTGTTTTTTCCGTAATTGTGCCTTGTTTCCAGCTGTTTCTGTTGAGTCCTGGTGGAAGGATTCAAAATGTGGCTGTTTCCTAAAGCGTTATCGTTCACTTACTTTATGGTTTGAGCATCGGGGAGTGTGCAGGGTACCTGACAAAATAGAAAACACACTTGGTACCCTGAAGATTATGTAGATGGGGTGCTTAACTGCGGTAGGGTAGAGGCTGAGGTCCTAAATGGGTAGGGGTGAAGGAGAGAAGAGTGACAAGACAGGTGACAGTAATCGTTCTTGTACTCTTCCTGCTCCCTGGGATCCAGTGAGACTGCAGAATTGAGTTTCTGAAAGGGATTATTTTTTTTTTTTTGTCTTGGTAAGGTAAAGGTTATGGCTTGGAGCGTGGCTGTTGTTTATATATAATGCGTAGTGTGTGTATTGTGTATGTATTTATGTATTCAGAAGGCCCGGAAAGAGAAAATACAAGAACAGTGGACAGCAGATGAAGACAGGCAGGCAGGAGGGGAACACAGTAAAACTGCGTCAAGAGCGTAGACACCGATACTGACAGTTGGGCTTGGGAGGGAAACGTGAAAACTGAGAACTGGCACTCGCAGCACTGTGGGCTTTCAATAAAGTGATTCAGCTGGGGGGAGGCGAGGAGGAATCACTGTGTAAAAACGGTTTCGCTTTCTTTTTCCTTTTTCTTGAATAGCAAAATAGAGAAGTTGTGCAAATGTCAGATACTTGAAAAGAGATGGGGGAAGGAATAGCAAGGTTGAGGGCACACTGATACTGGACAGAGAGGAAAGGGTGAAGTGTAGAAGCACCAGAACTTGACCACAGCCTTGATGCTGGGGAACAAGTGGAGAGAGGCACACGACTGCCTGGGCTGTGTGAGAAGGAGAAAGACGTGTGAATAGGGGAAGATGTCATGGGGGAGAAGGATGAGTTTAGTTGTCTAGTTGTAGTATCCCTGATCTGTTATTTGTCACTGTAACTGAATACAAAATGGAGAGAGATGGAGCGAAGTGACAGACTGCAGGAAATACTGTTTTAGTAATTAATGTTTAGCAAATGGTGCTTGGGTTATGGAACCAATTTAAGTTGTGAGAAACGACACAGCTCTGGCTAGGAGCATTTGATGACAGTTTTAGGTAGGCTATAAAGTAAACTTCTGCATAGCGTGTTTGGTCTTACTGATTTCTGCTGCATGTACCTAACAGCTACAGTTTTATGGGACAAAAGCATTGCTGTAGTTTATACCTCCTCATACCATGTTGTGGAATTGCAGTGCAAATTTTACATGTAGTAAATAATTTTCCATGTCATATGCAGAGCAGATATTTAACTGCATTGGTGACACTATGGGCATGAAAGGGAGACTGGGTATTTTGGTGTCTTGAAATGGTGGCGGGAGAATAGTTTGGATTTGTGGTGTAAAGGATGGAGTCTTTATTGCTTCCAATTGATGGTCATTGGAAGAGAAGCTGGTACTCAGCTGCTCTGTTAGTTCTTGGAAGCCGTGGGGTCATCCTGGTGGCCATCTCCTGTGATAAGACAGGAAACATGTTGATCATGAGAGTAGTGGAAAAATTAAACCAGAAAAATATCCCTTTGTCATTGCTGATAGTTTTTGGTGGTAATTATATAGTAATAAAATTCTCTGTATGCTCAAGAGCTTCTGGAGTAAAAGTTCTTATTTAAAGTCTGTTTCAACAGCTGGCAGTGGTGGGAAAGGTGTTGACAAGATGCATGCTCAGGAGGTCCCAGATATGGATGTGACTTTACTGAGGGTTGCATAGGTTTATGTCTCTGGTAATTCATTACTTGCATAGCCAAGAGCTTGTTTTAGAATGTTGAATTGAGCTTGATACTACTAAAAACATTTTTCAGCATTACTAATTACAATTTAGAAAGAGTTGCATACTTCAGCTTTGGTTATAACTCTTCCTGTTAAATTTATTTGACGCAATAAAAGTCAAATAGCATTTTCATCTCCTGGATAATAATAAGGTTTTTTGTAATTTTCACTGTAGAGTCATAATTTCAGGATTATTCTTTGGAATGTTTAAGAGTTTATGTGTGTATTCTTATCTCAAAAGGACCTAGACCACTTGAGGCAGTGAAGATTTTCAGGGCAATGTAAAATTGTTGTGGTCTGTTGCTGTAGTAAGAGTTCATATAGCATTTATTTTTTGAAAGTTTAATAAGAATTTTAGAATAAAACTAATTTGGAATGAGGTATTGTAGTTTGACTTAATGTATATAATACCAGTGAAATAAAAATGAAATACATTCTTCGGCAATTTTTGATTCCCAGAATAATCCTGAATCATTCTCAAAGATAAACAGGAGCAGAACTTCCACAGATGCATTTTGGAGCAGTCTGTGTATTGCAGATCACACACCAAGCGTCAAAAGTGAACTTGCTTTTTAAAAGACTGTGGAAGAGTGGGGTTTTTTTCCTGTTACAGATGTGGTATCCAGGTGTAGGATCCATATTTTGGTATAACATGTACTGTTGGAGCTGGGCTGTTAGTTTTAAACCAATTCCTACCTCTCTCTCCAGTCCCTGCAACAGAAGAGAGGTGAAAAAAAGTAAGAAGTAATTGCAAGTTGTGTATAAACACCTTGCAGTCCTGGAGTGCTGCCTGGATTTGTCTTGAAACTGTCTACTGTTGTAAAGAACAAACGAGATTACAAATTTGATAGCTTCAGATAGCTTGGACACTTAACATGCATTCTTTTTTTTTAAACCTTTAATGCATTTTTTTATTTTTCTTGGAAGAGTGGGAAGTGCATCTGTTGAACTGGAAAATGTGGCATTTCGTGGGCAGGTGTTGTGCGAGTCAGTAACAGGCAGTGCTGTTGGTACCCTGCTAGACGCAGGTGTGGGGTTACGTCCTGCTCGCCGTTCGCGTCGGCTGGGTCGGTGCGCGCACTGCGCTGTTTCATAAACGATGTGATTTTCAGATCAAAAGCCCCTGAGCTGTAGTGGAGCCGTGTCTGTCCTGTGATGTATCGATGCTCCTGGTACACAGCTGGATTCATGACTATAAATACAGAATTACGCATGCAGGCTCACAGGGAAACTTGGACAAACTCTGTTTTCCCAGAGGGCTACCTGGAGGCATCGCTCTGCTCGAAGTGGTTGTGTCATCTGTAGGCATTTCAGATGTATCTCTGAAGGGTGAATTTTGTCTTGAGAGATTTGTTGTAATGTCAGGATTTCTTTTAGTCTGTCAACTTGTCGTGGTATGAAAAATGGTAAGTAATTTGCTCTGAGCTTACTGAAGTAAGGTTCTAAACTCAAAAGTGGATGACATTCAATATTGTTATATTGAAGGGATGTTGCTAATGCCAGTTGAGTGCTGAAGAAAAAGCTTGTGTTGCTATGGGAGCTGGCGTGGCCAGGTAGGAAAAGTGGTGTTATGTGTGTATTTAAATAAGAATGGCAACTGGAGCTAATGTTTCTACCAAAGGAAGGGTGGAATGCGTTGTTACTCTTAACCATAGGTGAGTATATAGTCTCAGTTAATTTGTTAGAGGAGAAAATGCATTTTGATCATACCTGATCGTTTGGACTATTGTAGTATCTCATAAAAGAAACACAGGGTTTCTTCTAAGGTCAAAATAATGTTTTGTCTTGTATCTTGCATCTAAATACGAGATAGAAGAACAAGGTAACAAGATTAGTCTTTAAAAATACATTTGGCGAGTTTTGCTGCGCTGTGGTGGTGTGTAGGAAAAGAATTCAGCAAAGAAGAAAACCTTCTTGATGGTAGCATCCTGTATGTGTTTATTTTTAGGGGTTCCATGTAGTTTGCGCCAAAATGGTTTTTTACTTTTTCAGATGAATAAAGGGAAAGACAAGATGCAACCAAGTCAAATTTCATGGAGCCAAGCACCTTATACTGCCTGTCCTAGGCAGCAGGTGACAGTTTCCTTTTGCCAGCTGATGCGCCAGCTACAAAACAGCTGGGTGTATGAACTCAAAAGTAGAAAACCGAGTGAAGGGCAGTGTTTTTCAAGTAGAAGGGAAAAAGTGTTTTAGAAAGATGTCCTATTGCTTAAGTTACAAGATTGATAAAAATGGGCTCCTGATACGTGGAGGAGTTGGGTAAGTGACTTTGATTTTTAATACTTGAGCTCAGAAGAAAGCTTAGGAGTTTTGACACTTTTGTTAATTTCTGATGAGACATAATCTCTAAAGAAAAGAATATGCTGTGCTATAAATAATACTTATCTCTAAACAGGAGCAAGGCATAAACTAAACTCCCTTGATGACAGGCAGATCTAATTTCTGGTTCTGTTGGAGTCTAAAATCCGAGGCTGCTGTGTTGTTCTTTTTCTCAAACGTGGGTGATTTCACTCTGTGTTCTTCATTCCCATAAAGACTGATTTGACTCTCTAATATATTTTATTGCTTTTGAGGGGTTGTTACACTGACAAACTCATTAGTTGCAGCTTGTTTTCTGTTAAGAGTGTGGTTGAAGTGCTTATTACCACTTGGCTTCCTCCCTCATTTGCTTGCCATTTAGAATGGGTTACATTTAATATCCACAGTGAAAACTGCCGGACAAGGTACTCCCAGTAGGATGGCTGAATGTTTGTGTTCTTGAAATAAAGCTACTCCTATGGAGAAAGTGTATTTTAGTATTTAGAACACAAAATATGAGTTAGAACCGAAATGTTTAGATGATGCTGGATACCTTGGTAGCTAACACTGAGGAAATGCAGCTTTTGTCATCGGACTGTCTGCATAATTCTGCTTCTCCTTCAGCACGGCGTGTGTGTATTCTCTTTCTTGCCGCGGGCACCTGAACATTGTTCAGTGGTGGTAGAATTTACCAAGTTCCTAATCTTTTGCCACTGCTTAAAACTTGTGAAGTTCAAAATATCTATTTTCACAGAGGGGAAGGCCTAATTGTGTTTTGGTTTTCTTTCCATGTGTGTTTGTTGTGCCATAGGAAAATAAATAATATAGTGCTTTGGCAGTCTGGCGTAGGTATTTCCTGCAAACAGAGTGTGTGTCGCAGTGGAATTCTTATGTTGTGCTGTGTGAGCATGACTTGTGAAGTGCAGAAGATAGAATGTGACAAGGAGAGGAGTCTCCCTACTGAGTTTGTCTGAAGACAGGAGTGGGTGCAGCGAAGAAGAAACATGAGGTTGCTGTTGACAGTTGAAATCAACCGATAACTGGGAACTGGAGTTCTGTTTTCTGAGGGTGCTGAAGTAGGGAGGAGGGCTGGTATGGCAAATCTTTCTTAACTGGCATGTTGTCTCAATCATTTTGTGGAGTTTTGGAAGATGATGATCTTGGGTGTGTAGACACAAAAATAGACAAGGAAAGAAAAGGCACAGAAGAGAAATTTGGATTGGACGTAAATGGGAAGAGTCGTGTAATAGGAAATTAATGTGTTTTGAGGGCGAAGCTGTTGAGAAAGAAGGAGATTTCCCTAACCATGCATAGTTCACGCTCGTATAGGTATTTTATTGTTTTGAATTCAAGGGATATCTTCTGCAGAAGCTTTGATGTTGGGTTGTGGATAACATACTTAAATAGTCCACATTATTCGGTCTTCCAAAAGGAAATGTGCATAAAACGGTTGAGATGTTTTTCAACTTAAAATGTTGTTCAGCATATAAAAGTAAAATAGCATTTAATTTCCTTCCAAGAGGATCAGGAAAGTCCAGAAAACCTGATTGCCAGCCAAAAGTCCAGACAAAAGGACGTAATATATAACATTTCTGCCACTTTAGACAGGGAAGTAAACAGCAGACGTAACGAAGCGCTTGATCGACCCTGTTCAACACTCAGGGAGCACATCTTCCCCCATATTCTGCCAGCGATGCTTGGAATATTAAACCAGAGGAGACAGTTTTTTGAATCCTGTCTTGGTGCTTTGTGTGTGTGTCAATTTAAGCTGTAGCTAGGGGAGTGATGTTACGGAAGTGGGGGGACCCGAGGGCACTGGTTTGCCTGGCCACGCTATAGTTAGCACACACTGAATTGTAGCGTTACGCAAGCCTCTGCGACACACCCTGCATCTCGATCTTCAAAACATTACCAGTTCCAAAGAATTAAAAACAAAGTTATTTGTGTTTGCTTTTTTTTCCTCGTTGCAGCAGAGTGGCCGAAGACCATGACAGGTCTCCCAAGCACGTCGGGGACTACTGCCAGTGTGGTAATTATCCGCGGGTCAAAGATGTATGTTGCTCACGTTGGCGATTCGGGAGTGGTGCTGGGAGTCCAGGATGACCCCAAAGACGACTTTGTGAGAGCTGTGGAGGTGACACAGGACCACAAGCCGGAACTTCCCAAAGAAAGGGAGAGAATTGAAGGCCTTGGGGGCAGGTAACCATCTCTGTGCTTTTTGCTTGAGGTTTAATCTCTGGGTTCTATTTGTGTCTTTCTGACTGAACTAGGCTTAAGCTTGCTTGTTTTAGCGGGGGCAAGCGAGCTGGTGAATCTCATAGTCTGTTTATATTCCTTCCCTATCTATGTTTTGGGTTTTTTTCTAGCTTGCTGGGGAAGAAGTTATAGTGATCCATTGTTACAGTGTTGTGCTTTTTGCTAGTGGTTTATGGTATAAATAAAACCTTAATTTCCCAGTGGATTGTGCATCTGAGATGTGGCTACAATTGTAAATGTTCACTGAAAACTTCCACATTGGAGATACTGATATTTGACCTATTTTTCATTAAATTCTGAGGAACCTGGAGGGGAGGAATTGCCTTTCCATACAGATAAGGATTTGAGCTCCGGAATATCCGGTTTGTCAAATGGTGGAAACACAGGAGTTTTGACGCAAAATACTCTGTAATTTCTCATGCATTCTGCATTGTTCCCGAGGTGACAATGGCAGATGTTGAGTGGGCTTTTCAAAGTTTCTGTTTAAGGAACGTTAAAAAAACTGTAGATTTGAAACAAGGTACTGTATTTGTTGTGTTTAAATACATGCTTAAAATGTTAAAATGCAGTATTCTAACACACGGTTTTCCATTAGTAATTTCTTTGCTATCAGGAGCTGGCAGATGTTAGAACATCTCCAAGTTACGGTCGACGCACGTTCGCTGTGACTGAGGAGGAAAGCAGGCGGGTTTGTCAGATGGCACTAATGTTTTGAGACAAACCTCAGGGCTCGCGCTTGGCGTAGCTTCACAGGAGCTCGCTGTTCTGGCGTTCCACGGTACCGCACCAGATGGATGGGCACGGTTTCCTTCTCTTAGCAGTTCAGAGGCAGAGATCACTGGAGGTTTTCCTGTTGACATCATTCGTATGAGAGCCCTGTCAGCTCGTTAACCTTCAGATATTTGTGTCTCTGGCAGGTGGAAGTCGATCAGTTAGCTGCATTGGTGATATTTCAGAAAGCGTAACTTGCTGTTTTGCTAGGTTAGTACTTGTAAACGTGTAGGTTTCCAAGTTGTGTATCTCGGAGATTGAAAGTCTCTGAAGCTTCAAAGAAGCATTTCCTGGAACTTTGTATCACCAGGAATGGTTACAATATTTTTTTTTTCTGAACAAAATCTTTATTTTTACTGATGCTTTTTCTGTTTTTCCCAGGCTGGCTGTTACAGGCTATTGTGAGGCAAATGGTAGGAGTGAGGTGGAACTATGCAGCTATGCTTATTAATGTGTTCTCTTTCATGAGAGTGAGTTGGGAAGCATAATTGAACCTTTCATTAAAAGTTATATTTTCCTAGTAACAGTCTCTGAGTGCGAGATGACGTTTACTTTCAGATAGTGACTGAAGTGAGCTTTGTGTGGCCGTTAGTTGTACAAATGGATGAGATCGATTTTAGGATGTGGTGTGTGTGACTTTGTCACACTCTGCATGCAAAAGGATGGAGCTAAACATGCCCTTGTTGTTAAGGCCTTTGAAGTCTCAGGAAGTGCATCTTGAATAGCTTCAGTATGAGGAATCTTGAGGCCGTTCCAGAGCTTCTCAGCTTCCAATTACCAATGGCTGTTCCTTGGGTAAAAGTTAGCCTTTAAGTGTCTAGTTCTTAACTTGGTTGGGACCAAGCTTTGCTAATTCTTTGCTTTGTTACCTTTTCTTGCTTGATGGCTCATATTCTCTCTGTTCTTTTCCTGCTTCCCCTGCCCTGTGTACTTGCTCTGTAGCTTCTCCTTTGACCCTTCTAATGCTGTCTGTGAGAGCTAAAACCAGCGCTCAGTGCCTTACAGCCGGTGTTAACATTCAAATGCAGAGCTGTTTCTTTCCATCTCCGACTTTCAGCAGATAGCAACTGTGAACAATGTTTCTTTCATTTCTGCCTCATGTTGGTACACTAAGGAAAACCCTACGGAAGGTTGCTCCTTTCTCTTGTTTTTTCCACTGTACTGTGCTGCTCTTGACTGCTGAACGTTGGCAGATGGAGAAAACTGAAGGAGGAACTATATGATATTTCCACCCGAGTGAGCTGATGTTGATGGTCCTCATCTGAGGAAAGCCAATTCAGTTTTGTTTTTTCTTCACAGATTAAAAAGATACTCTGGCATCTGGTGGTTGCGGCCAGCCAGAATTTCTTCCAGGTTTTTATTCCCCTGCTTTTTGTTTTCTTCTCCCCTTCATCTCTCCCTTTTCCCTTTGGCTTAATATGAAATGAAATGATCTAAGTGATACCGTGTGTTTTGAAATGCTTAATTGTGCTGTGGACTTCCCTGAGGATGCTGTCATTATTGACTCCATATTTGCATATTTAACTGGTTTTGTGTCATTGAAACTAACTTTCATGCTTTCATTTCCATTCCTTTTAAACCTCTGTCTCTTTCTGACGGTTTTAGTGTGATCAACAAGTCTGGCGTGAATCGTGTCGTGTGGAAGAGACCGCGTCTGACTCACAATGGCCCCGTGCGCCGCAGCACCGTCATTGACCAGATTCCGTTCCTGGCAGTTGCTAGAGCTCTTGGTAAGTCGTGTCTGTCTGTGGGAAGCGAGACACCACTGCCTACAAGCCACCAGAACTGAACTATACCCTCTTTCACCAAAACATGTGATTTAGAGGGATTCACTCACTTGCCTTGATTACAAGGCCTTCGTTTTAAAGAGTGTTCTTGGTACAGTATAGAATTTGTTTTTCAGATAAAGCTGTAGAAGGTGTCATTGTTGAGTGAAGGACTCGCCCTACAACGTGAAGTATTTTCAGTGTTGGTCTTACAAGGATGGCACTTCACTTCTGTTGCAAATGAAAATGTACAAAGCAGTATGTGTCTCCGAGATGGAAAGCACATTTTTCTTTTTTTTACTGAAATAATAGGACTGTAATTTTTGACTAGGCGGTGTTGAGAGTAAGTTTTGCTGCGTAGCATACAAATTACTTTGGTATTCCCTTTGTGGTGAATCTGTTTCTTTCAAGACAGCATAGAATGGACAAAGGGATGAAAGTCAAGTGTAGGATTTATCTATAACTTGCCTTTGTGACAGTATTAGTGATGTGAAACTATCTTTGAGGAACACTGTGTTCAGAGGACAGAAAGGCATACTACAGTACCTAACAAAGTTGTTAGGAATGTTTTTTTGGGAAGTACTTCATAAGTTAACCTTTGGCTACCTCTTGCCCCTGAGCTTTAGTGTTTTCTGGTCAGGTTTTTTTCCTTAAATTTCATTGCAGAATTCCAGTCTTCTGCAGTTCATTTTGTTTCCTTCCCTCCTCCCTTTGCCCCAGTGAAGAATTCTCTACTCAGATATACCCAGTATAGGTTTGATTTTATGGAAATGTGGTAGCATATTTTTACCTGTGAAAACTGTCCTGTGACTTAATTTCTTCTTGGCAAGCTTGACAGTTATGTGATAGTGTTGTCAGTGTTCCGAGATCGGCTGGCAGTGTGTCCTGGGGACAGTCTGTTCCTGGGACCATGGTCGTCTTGATAATTGCGTAGCATTACTGTGTCTTATTTCAAAGGCAGTGATACCCTTTCACATGGATTTGTCCAGTGTTAAGAAGAATTTTGCACTGATAACTAACATTGTAAAAGATAGATATATATCAAGGAAGGAACAACAGGTGGGTAGGTGGCTGAACGGTGATCTTTTTATCAAAATACAGTTTCATTTTCATGGACATTTTTTCTCTGGATTTTACAAATCTTTATTATGTGTCATGTTTTAGGCAAGCTAGATGCTTATTTTATGGTTACTAAAACTGACTTGAAAGTTTGAGAAATCCTTCAGAGTTAATAGATGACTAGCAAATGGAGATCTTCACTGAGCAACATATCCCTCTCTTCTCATTTTCCGCAGAAGGGTACACGTTCCTCATAGATTACAGAAAGTGTATGCTTGATTTTCAGTCTTTCATTCCTATGATTGCGAATTTTTTGTTTCTCTAAATAGCTTGATTATTTTTTTGATGTAATTCCTCTCAGCGAGTTGAACAAAAAGATTTGGCTGGGGTTTGTGTGCAGATGGGAATTCAAGGAATGATGCATCTGTTAGCCCCCTATTGCACTCTTTCCAGTTACGTGGCTGAAGAGGATTGCTGGAGAGTTTCAGGTCCAAGAAATGAGAACACCCACCTTTTAACAAATCTTGGTGTCAAAAGTTAGCAGATATCAAAGCTTAAAGACGGCTTTGGCATCTTCAGATCGTGGAGAAACAGATTTACAATGTGACAGTGTTTTGGTGTTTGCTTGCTCAAGGAGTCTCCGCGGCCTCTGCGCAGCCCCTTCTGAGGAGGTATGACAAACCTCCTGGAGGAAGGAACGCAGCTGCTTCGCTCCGTAGGACCCAGATGGCGCACAGACGCTCACAGTTTGGAAACAGGATTTCACTTCTTTCGGAGGCCAGCATGCCCCTTGCGCTGCTGACAAAAGACCTACCGCGACTAAAGCCGTTCGCATTCAGGCGGTTGCGGCCTGCTCGACCTCTTGGCTGGCTCCCAGACTGCTACCCTGGTTGGCACAGCACTGCTGCGGTGGAGCCTCTCCAAGCGGAGGAAGAGCTGTCAGTGCTGACGTATACTGGTTACCAGTACGCCAGTCAATCCCGCTAAGATCTACCACAGTGAGTCTTTCTGCTAAGTCCAAGCTCAGTTCTTGATAGAAATCCCAGACTGGACTGTAATTTTTAGTGGGAGAGCAAGAGTCTCTTGATGCTCTGCTCTGCACCGTGGAGAGAAACCTGGAGTTGTGAGTACGTTGCTGTAGTCTCGTCCCCCATCCAGTCCTGAAGTCCAGCACTCGCTGTAAGGAGGACAACAGAGGTTTTAGAAATAGCAGGAATAAACACTGTGGAAAAGTATTGCATTGGTCAAGTATTTGGACGGCAGAAAGAATACTGGTGCAATAGAAGTCCTTCTGGCCAGATTAATTCTGCTGACATTCCTATTACTGTTCTGATTGTCTGCAGTGTCTTTCTGCCCTAAAATAAGCATTTGTTATGCACTTTTTATTACCACTGCTTCTCACAACAGTAGTGGCTGCATTTAAGTAATGTTTATTTATAGCCTTTATAGCAAATCAGAAATATTTAGGCTCCATACTGTCTCTGTAAAGTGTCTGTATGCTGCTTTTACTGTATACAGGTTTTAAGTCTTCTAATGAAATATTTAAAACTGTAGCAGAGTATTCTGCATTTTAAGCATAGCTACTTCTGCTGACTTTTTCTAGGCAATGAAAATATTTTTCTTTATACCAATTTGCCTTGTAATAGATACTTGGGAATCCCGTGCAATCTCAGAATTGTTCACCTCGGGACTTGCTACCCATTCTGGTGAGAAGAGCATTTTGTTTCCTGAGGGTGTAATCATTTGAGGAAGTTCCTGGCACCCATAGTTTCATGGTAACTGTCCATTTTATATGCCTGTCCCTAAAACAGATGTGAGGTAACTCAAATTACTTGGATCCCCTTGTGTAAGGCAAGGCTATGAGTGTGCAGATTGCTGGATGCCGTAGAGGAGATGCTCAGGGCAGCAAGCCAGCATGGAACTTGCTGGTGTGTTTTCGAAGAGTCTGTGTGTCGTTGCGTCACGTGTCAGTTACTGGCTCCCTGTGGAGGCAGTAGCTCCGTGTGGCACTCGGGAAGGCGTTGTAGACTCGTGCATGTTTTGAGGAGAGAATGCTGAGAGGGGAAATAACCTGCTCTGTGTGTGTATAACAGAATAGCCAGATACACGCTAGCGGAAAGGTGGTGTTTCAGCTATGCTGTCTATCCAAGTACGTTATCTTAGACCTGTTTCTGGGGTAAGCACAAGGCTACAGGTGTGCAAGATGATGTGTGTTTTGTCCCCGCGTGTTTTGTCCCCATGTGTTAAACCGATTGTGGAAAAATGGAACAAGGAGTTTCAATCTTTGGAAGCCAATTTAGATGTAGAATCTGGCTGTGTGTGTAACTTCCAAAGATGGTACACGAAGTAGGGGAAGTATGGAGAAGTTACGATCTGAGCGCTGAATATCTTGTGGCATAACATGAAACGTAAACAGAATGTAGAAACAAGTAGACAAATGGTGTGATTAATCACTGAGCTTTGTAGGTTGACTGTAAGTGGAACGTAAACTCCTTGTAGTTTTCTGAAGTTGCCATTTAAGTTCATATCCCCAGCTGTCCCCCAGCCTGATCAAGCTGACTGGTGATGCATGGTGGGATGGCAGAAATGGGCCTTGATTATTTTTGAAATCAGAAGGGATCTCTCTTATTGCTAAATTAGTTCAGGTCTAAATCTAGTAAATCTTTTACGGACTTTTTTCCCTCCTTCTCTTTCCCCTCTTTTCTTGGGAGCTAATAATAGAGCCAAAGATCTGCAGCTGTCGGAAGGGTTGTGTAGTAGGGGATTGCCTCACAGTGTTGTAGCTGTTTGGTGTGGGGAGGCGGTTTGATATCAATGAAGGATGAAATCTGAACCAACAACCTGTTAGTCAAATTACTCACTCATCTGGCAACACGAGGTATCTTTTGCCTGTTTTTTATGTAGAAATAGAATAGACTCGCCCCCATATTTTAGGTGGAGTGGCCTCTGCCATACAGGTTTGACTTTTCATAAGAGCATGAATTTCCTGCTGACCTTAGAAAGGGTTAGGTACCAGGATAGTGAATGCTCAGTGTAGAGCTGCTGCCAGAGTGTTGGCTCTGACGGTGATGGGGAAGCTGTTACCCAGAGTAACTTACTACCAGGATTGTTTTGTGAAGCTCTCTGAATGTGTGTACCGTGAAACCCTAGAGAAGAGGGTATGGCTGACCTCAGATGATCTAATTAGATGCCTGTATAAGGGTGTATTTTTTTTTACATGCATTTATTTTTTTTAAAACCAGTTACCAAACAAAATGGGCACAGTTGCTACACAGTGTCTGCTTCTTAGTTCTTCCTTCCTGCTCCTTTGTAGGCCTCACCATGAAGATCAATCACATTGAATTGCATAAACTAGTAAGTTATATTTAAGTACTGCACAGCACTTTCCAGGTTTTATTGCTAATTGATTTTTAATTTTATCTATAGAAAACAGACAAACTTGAAGTGCATTTGGGATTCTATCCTTGTCCTAGGGATGTCTTGCTCTAGCTTGTATAATTTTGTTCACCCCCAAGACAAAATACAGATGTGTGCCTGTACTAAATGCTGAGTACGTACTTCACTTTGTGGATCTGTGTGTTCTACAGATCATGTGAAGGCGTGTGTGGTTCCATGTAGCTCAAATGAGAAAGGTCGGGGCTCCCCCAGCCCCGCTTTGGCAGGCTGGAGGTGTCTGTGCGTGCCTCTCTAGCTCTCTCTTCTTTGGCAGCATGCAAAAGCAATAATAAAACTTCTTCTCTAAAGGTAGAACTTTATCTGGGTTTGGTCAGTGCATTCTTCTGTTTTACCCCATGTCTTCAGTGAAGCAAATGCTGTCCGGGATTATCTTTTGAAGGCTGAAATTCCGCCTTGGTGTTCATGCCAGAAATTGTGAGTAGCTTTCGGCATCCATTGAGCTCTTCGCCTTGTTTTGCATACTGGTTCTTGCAGGCTTTTCCCGGGCGCTGTGCTCTGCTGAAGCCCGAGACAGACACCTTTTGTCTCTTGCCTGTGATTTTGCTAACGTACAAGCAGAGATGAGCAGTTGTGGTGAAGGCTGCCTTATGAGCAGCTTTTAATTCACCGTTCATTTTAAATGCATTTATTTGTTTAATTTGCTGTTGAAATACTGTTCTCTTGCCTGTGCTTTCCTTCCCTAGATAGCGTTGAGGGTGGCATTCTTCCAACAGGTTTGACTGAAATAGTATGTAAAAGAAGCTCCTAAAAAAAGTCCTCCTGAAGGAGTAGTGAGAGTTTTAAAGCCTGAAGTGTTGTCTGTGTAACTTTTCTGCTCGCTGATGCCTTCAGCTTTGTCCCCATCCCTCGGGCTGGGCTGTCCTCGCTCGCTGCTGGGTTGTAGGAACCGGGCAGAGCGTTGGGTTGGTCCTTGCCTGCTGTGAAGATGCCCTCTCCTGGCTGGAGGGTCGGGGTGCCCTGGCTTTTGGGGACGCTGTGTTCCACCCCAGCTCAGCCGGGATGGTTTTAGGTGGTTGCTGTCTGTGTGCAGGCTGAGGTTTGTCTCGCTTCCTAGGAGCGCTGCCTCACGGGCGGTGAAAAAAGGGAAGTTCTGCAAGTCTTCTCTTTGTACTAACAGACCTTTTAGATAAAACTTGGATTTAAAAAGATCTGGGATTAATCAAACTGGGTTTTCGTTTTGAACTGGCTTGTAAAAGTAAACTTTTCTTTCCTCTATTAAAACCAAAAGATATTTTTGTATTCAAAACAGCATGAAAGACTTAATTTATGTGACTTCTGGACATACTTTTGCTATAAGGCGGCTTTGGGCTTAATCCAATCCAGTCTACTTACACGATGGGTGTTTCTGTTTGTAACTTCAATTACTTTCCTGGCAGCAGCTGAGTTGCAAGTAGGTTTTCTTCATTGTATTTGAAAAGGTAATAGCAAGCAGATAATATATCAAAATATGTTGATTTTCTTCTTACAGGTAGCTAAAGTACTTTAGTGCTCCCTTAGTGTATGATTTCAAACATCTAGTTTTCATTTTGTAAGATGCAATGTAATTTTTGTGTAGGTGTCTGTGCATTATTGTGGTTCGAGTCGTGACTAAGAAACAGGTATGATTTTTCTGGAAGATATGGAAGGAGCTACATCAATACCAATTTTTGTTTGGAAAAGAAATATTCCTGGTCTTTAAGTTTATAGAGAACAAGATTGTTATGATTTGTAAATGTTTGGTTTTTTAATTTGGAACAAAAATAGTGTGGGTCACAAAGTGAAGTCTGAGAACCTGGCATTCCAGCTCTGTAATACTAGCCTTTGGCGTGTCACATCATCTTGCTGTCGTGGCTTCCCAGTCTGCTAAAAGGTCACTTGCCTGTCTGTCTGCTTTGGGACAGGATTAAAGATTTCAGAGCACTTTGAAAAGGGTAGGGAAGAGTCTGCTCTGCTTTCTGGCTTACTTTCCTCTCCCTTTTTCCTTCCCAGGGTTGTAACAGAGGGTGCCATGTAAGGTGACTCTACCGAAGTTTGTCAGCTGTTCCTCAGCCGCTGTGGATGCGGTGCTCTCCAGCTGGCCAGAGAAAGACAGGCAGCTGACCCGAGTATTCTATCTATGCAGCAGCTCGAACAAGCATTGGTTTCATCTGTGGGGTTCTGCCCTTTAGGGGGGAAAAAAAAAATAGTGCCTTACCCTAGTGACATGGGGTTGGCCTTTGCTGGCTTGGAGTTGAAGGATCTGTGAGAATTACTCTTTAAATGAAGTACTTTTCTTGCAGTACTCTTCTACCAAGGATCACTTACCTGCTTGGTTAGTCTGAGCTTGTGGGTTTATGGGAGTAAACTGCTGACTAACACTGATTTTCCCTTTGCTTTAGGGCAATCGCAAGTAATGGTTGTTTCCTTCTAGGCTGAGGAAGGTAGAATCTGGATTTTTCTGTACACCTCAGGCTTCAAAGATACTGTGTGGAATTTTTCCTGGGTCAAAGAACAAAAGCTTCCCCCTCCCCAGTGTGTGACATCTGGAGCTCCATTTAGCTTTCAGTAGCTCCAGACTTGCCTGGAGTTGGTCAGTTAATACCTGGTTGTGCTTTAATGCCGTTCCATCGTACAACTTTGTAAAGAAGTTATAGTGCATTTCCTAGAGATTTTTGAGCTTGAATAACCGATGAGTGCAGTTGGCTTTAAAACTCATGGAGATTCAGTTCTCACTGTACATTTACAGCGAACTTGGAATGCTCCTTTGAAGTGATGCTACAGGAGATGATTTGAAAGAAAGCATTTTTCAAAAAAAAATGCTTGTTTAATAAACTTAGTCTTTGAAGCTGTGAGTCCTCGAACTAGTCTAGCTCCTGTTTGCCGTTTGCTTTCAGGAAAAATTACTTTCCTCTCGTGGTATCTGATTTTTTCTCATTCTGCCCACGCTGGTTAAGACCGATGATAGTACTGTAGCGATGGGGCTTAGCTGCACATTTGTACACGGACTTGGCCAAAGATGTGGACTGCTGTTATCAAGTAGTCTGGCGTGGATTCACTCTTGTGTGTCCCCGGGATCTCTGTGTGCGCTTCAGCAGGTTTATAATCCTTGGCGTCCCCTTTATAACCTCTGTGATATTCCCGATTATCCGCATGAGGAGCCTTCTTCCTCTTGGAGGAACGTTCTCTGAAATCAGTAGGATTATTACTCAGCTGTTGTCTCAGGAGGAGCAGCAGATGGGCATGATGACATATATGCAGATGAACCAAAGTTAAATAGCACCGGGCTATTTTTATCATACAGCACAGTATTTTTAATAAAAAGATGATTCAGCTAATAACATTTGTCATTTCTCCTAAATGAGTATGAACAAACTAGCAAATAAAAGCATAGAAATATTATGCATGTTGGAAATTGCTGCTGCCAGTTGCAAGATGTGGTGGTTGTCAGATCCCAGGCTCTTGTTTATTGTACCTGCTGTGTCCGTGATGGGCACGATGTGAAGAACATGCGGTGCAGGAAGACTTCTGGTGGCAATTCATACACAGTAATTGCTGTGCTGGAGCTCAGCTCTTCTGTTACAGTATTTATTTTGATCTTTTTGCCAGCTGGCTTGCTTTGTTGTGAGTCTGTGGAGGGAGAGTGCACCTCTATACAAGCAGGCTTGGCTTTTAATTAGCACTTATTAGAAGCATGTGTTTCTGGCTGCTGCTGCTGCAATGAAGGTGAATTGGTGCTTTAATGAGGATGGACCATCTTAGCTTGCTGTGGTGGAGTGGGGTAATTGAGTTGAAGTATTCCCTTTCCTGACTCTGGAAAAGTCTTTTCAACTGGTTGATAGCTTAAGGCAAAGCTAATGGAAGGAAATAGGAAGACAAAAAGCTTATTTATTATCTGTAAAAGGTGGTGATGGATGTGGAAGAAGGCTACAGGCATGCTTTCCAAAGTCAGCAAAAAAAAAAGCAAAGAGAAAACCTGACAGAACCTTACTCTTAAACTGGAGTTCTTCAGCTTCTGTGTGCTTTTGGACTTCGACGTTTTAATTATTTTCTACTTTTAAAGCCATGTGTTTGTGCAGAAAAATCTAGCCGGTGCTTGCAAATAATAATGTTACATTTTGTGGCTTCTCACTACAGGAAGCTAGGTATGAACATGACTGGAGGGTGGTTTGGAGGAAGCACTGAACCAATAGATGTTTTGATTCAAGTGTGTTGTTCAGACTCAGTTCAGGCCATCAGTACTGGTGAGGTGACCCCAAACTCATTCGCACAGCAAGAAAGATTTAAAAATAGAAAGGTTCACAGCATGAGGCCTTCCAAGGGAGAGGCTTTAGCTCTCGTTTTCTGCTTTCCTGCTGGAACCCAGGCACTACTTGTGTTCCTGTGGCTGCTTTCCAGCTCCAGAATTTGGCACGTGGTGCTCAGCTGGAAAGATGCTCTAACAGAGCACCGCACGGCTTTGGAAGGGACGCTGGTGCTGTGGGAGGAGGAGGAATGGGAAGGAGAAACGAGTAGGGGAAAGGCTTTGGTCTCCTCTCCTTTGTGCCTTCTGTGTGGCACCTGCATGCACAAAGACAGCAAGACATAACCCTGTGTTTCTCTGTTGCTCGGCTGTGGAGGATCTCAGGGTTGGTTGGTGTTTTTTTTTTTTTTTATAAGGCAGTTAGCACCGCGAGTGTGAAAAAGGGGCTTTTGTAGTTTGGAGGTTTGGGGTTTTTTTTCTTCTACGAGCAGGACTTGTTGGGGTGTGCAGGACAGCGTAGCGTCCGTTGAAGTCTAATGCTGTGTATGGTGGTGGGGAGAAAAGGGGTAGGATATGATCCTCCCCGCAGAGCCCGGCCTGGTTCCGTCGACTGCGCCGCCGTTCCCTGCTCAAGAGAGAAGGGTTTGGTCGCCAGGATTTAAACTGTACCGATGACTGGAAGGGCAGATATCTGCAAGCCTGGTGTGGGTTCACTAATGCAGGGCTTTCCTTCTGTTTGAGAACTTTCGTTGTTCAGATAGGTTTTAGTTTGGATATTGAGGTTTCACTGTTTTCTAGGTATTAATCTGTTACATTTCTGCTTTTTCTGAAAATGTTTGTTTTATGAGAGTAGAAGACCTCCTGCAAACATAGGTTGGTTTCAATATGTTTTTATTTCAATTGCTACATATTAATAAATATAATCAGAAAGTGACAGCAGCAGAACAGTAATTGTGCTGAAATTACTTTGTGTTACTGCTGGTGACTTGAGACTGGTGGCAGTTGTTTTCTTGGGAACGTTTTTCTGTAGATTTCCAAAATCCATATTTTCATGTGTAATGTAACAATTCAAAACCATTTTCTTCTTTGCTAGGTGATCTCTGGAGCTACGACTTCTACAGCGGTGAATTTGTTGTGTCTCCGGAGCCTGACACAAGCGTGCACACAATCGATCCCCAGAAGCACAAATACATAATCCTTGGCAGCGACGGGCTGTGGAACATGATCCCACCTCAAGATGCTATCTCCATGTGCCAGGATCACGAGGAGAAAAAATACTTCATGGTGAGAGCAAGGGCTATAAAGTCATTCTGGAAATTTAATACTTTTTTCCTCTAAAAATTGCTTAATCTGACATGTATGCAAAGTAACTAACAATGGCGTTGTTTAGGCATATCTGTAGTTTTGCCATGAAAGTTGTTAAGGTGTGGCTGATACTGTGCTTGCATATACTGCCAAATACCATGCATGTTAACATTATTTAAATTATTTGGTTGTCATTTGGGAGGAATTTGACTACCAGGATGGTATCTGTGAGTAATAAAGAAGATAGCGTGTTCCTTCTCTAAGGAGGTCATACAAAATATTGTCTGAAAATGAAGTTTGTCACATTAAGACGTGTGCTACAATGCAGACAATTGTTTATTGGTTTTTATGTGAGAGACTTTTGGAAAGACCGTAGGATGTGTTACAACCAGGCTGTTCATGCAAGTCACTGCATCAGTCTTGTGGTTTAAAGCACTCGTATATCTGTGGATTCTACCATAAACTGATCTTAAATTTCTGTTTCACTAAAAAGAAAGATATGTTTCAATTAATATTTCCTGTTTTGTTTCTGAATCAAGCTGCTTTAGCACATGATATATAGGAATATATATCTCAGGCTGTGCCACATAAGCTGTCCATCTTCCATTTATAAAGTAAAGTGGACCTGATTGCTTTCTCTCTCTGTCCCTTTCTGCCACCGTAAAGGGGGAGCACCGACAGTCTTGTGCCAAAATGCTGGTGAGCAGAGCGCTCGGCCGGTGGAGGCAACGCATGCTTCGTGCAGATAACACTAGTGCCATCGTAATCTGCATCTCCCCAGTGCAGGATGGCAAAAGCAACTTGGAAAATGAAGAAGAATTGTATCTCAACTTGGCAGAGAGTCCCTGCTATAGCAGCCCTGATATGAATGTCATGACGCCCTCCCGCTGCTGTACCCCACCTGTCAAGGTAATGCTTTTATTCAGTGTTTTAAATGTTCCACTTTTGAGTGTGGAGCCCACTAATTACGTATCAGTCTCCCTTTTCTTCCCCTAGTTGTACTTTATGCAGCTTACTGTGACATGTAGGATTGGGGCAATGGTGTAGTCAGACTACTGCCAGCGATTGTAGTAATACTTTTAGAAAATACTGGCCTGTCAACTTAAACCACTATTTAATGTTGCTTTTTTGTTTGTTTTACTTTTTCAACTGCAGTGGACTAGGCTTTATGTATGGCTAGATAATATATTTCAGTTGTAGGACAGTAACTTGACAGCAATCACCTGGCCATATCCTCAGTACTTCCATGCACAAAGCTTTGGAGAAACAGATGAACTTTTAACAGTGTTTCTTAAAAGGCTTTGGGACACCAAGGCAGAGTATTAAAGTATGAACTTCTCGGAATTGCTGAATTTAGGGATACATCGTTTTTGTAACTCTTAAAATCCTGTTCATTTATTAGTTGTTGATGATCTGTATTCCCTCCTTGATGTAGAAGAAATGATTGCTGTAACTTCATGCGTATAGTTCACGCAATTTTAAGTGCACTGTTTCTTACAAGTAATTTTTCCGAGATCCCCCACAAAATCGGAAGCAGGCGATTGAAAGAGAGGAATCAGACTGTGGGGATCAGAGGTTTAAAACAGAAAAAAAACAAACCCCACATCTCCATAGAGAACAAAGTTGGGCTACAGTTTCTTTTCTGACCTTGCCACTTGCTTGTATAGCTTGTGCAGCTGCTGAGTTGCAGACTGCTCGTGAATGTGCTCTGAATCTTGGTGTGGTTTGGTTGATTTTTGTTTGGTGGTCGTTTTTTTAGGGTAACCCATGGTTAATGTATTCAAACGCATGTGGTTGTAAACAATGTTTTCTTTCTGGATTGCGAGATCTTATTATTTCCCTCTGGTAGATTTAATGTTCTCTGTTAAAGACTTTATAATACAAGGTCTTTTTTCAGGTTAGGGGTTTTAACCATTAACATAAAGCAGAGCTGCTCAGAAGCTTTTTTTTTTTTTTCTTTCTTTAAGAACTGGAGTGTAGTTACGAGTGGATGTTTGTTTCAGTAATTACCAGCTGCTCTTGATTTAAGTAACTCTCCTTTGATGTTCTGCAGTATCTTTGGATAACTGTCCTTTGGGCAAAGTAAAAAGAAAGCAAAAATTAGAAAGGGAGTCCTTAACATTCCCTTGGTAGAAACAAGCTGCTAATAAAATGGCAAGCACAATCTTTCTGTCTCCTTCCCTTCTATCCAGCACAGCAAAATACATCAAAAGAGCTTAAAATCCAGAACAATCTTGAGTGGAGAAAAAATATTTTAGTTTTAAATACTCCTAAACTTTTAAGTTGCACCATATGTTTTGTGTGTAAACTATTATCGGTACTCATTGAATACATGTTGAGCTACGTTGACTGCAGTGTATCCAGGAAGCAGCATTTCTGTATAAGGACTTAATGAAAATAGATTTTTTTTTTTTTTTTTTTCCTAAGATTCCCCC
>Ga0065711_1036087_pt1 | contig 21479 bp, 10 predicted proteins | sample Hoacrofraction12_FD_59098 | JGI IMG/M metagenome (GOLD analysis project Ga0065711, IMG submission 59098) | Hoatzin crop microbial communities from Cojedes, Venezuela - Epithelial fraction 12 v2 (version 2) | ecosystem: Host-associated > Birds > Digestive system > Esophagus > Crop | place... | reverse complement strand
GCTCGCTCGGAACTGGCCGTGGTGCTGAAGCCGCCGCGGCGGGGCCTGGGGAGCGGCCGCCTGCCCCCTGCCGCGCTCCCCCCAGCTACTCCCGCCCAGCTCGGAAAGCTCCCGGGGGAAGCGAGTGTTGTTTCCAGGCTGTGATTCAGGCTTCCCGCACTGCCCAGCAGGCAGAACGGTGCGCGTTCAGCACGGGCACGGCGAGCACCGGGGGACCTCGGCGGGGCGATGCGGGGAGGGAGCTGGGGGCAGCCGTGCGGTGCTGGAAAGGCATCTCCAGGGCAGCGCCGAGCAGCGGCGGCTGATCAATAAACTCACAGGGAAAAAGGAAACAGCGAGGCACCTGCTCCCCGTTCTTTGCAGTCGCAAGCACAGGATATCGAGCCGGCAAAGCGCCGCCTCCCACCTGTTCTCCCGCAACATGACCAGGTGTTTCCCGATTCCCGTGGGCTTTTCTCAGGTGTGGCCTTTGTTTCGCCGTTACCGTGTGTCATCCTCCATATTTATCAGCGGAGGAACACAATCTGTTGAGTGTGCAGGTACATTTCCGGGCTAATTTCATTTGATCTTGGTGGAATCATTCTGCATTTACACAACTGTAAATAATGTCTGAAAATATAATTTATATATATGTAAACTATATTTAGAAGGCTGCATAGTAATTGACTGTATACTAGTTACAAAGCCTCAGCCACATTAAGCAATATATAATCAGGTACATAATCAGTCTTAGGAAGTGAGTGTTGCTTATTTACAGAAGCAAATATTTTAACCGCTGTACTTGGAGGTACGAATCAAAGGAATAACAGCCATATACTCTTTGTACTCGTAATATTTTGAGACGTGCAACATTTTTATGACTCTGATCAACACTAGAGAATAGAACTCTTCTAGTATTTTTTCTCACTTATCATGTCATTTGGACAGTGGAGGAGGCTGAATTTTTCTGTTTCTGCTCTTTGTCATGACCAAGAACACCCATATATTGCCCTGAAAATTTATTCGAGTTTGCAAAGACAGCAGTAGAACAAGTGTACATAAAGTGAGAGGAGCATATTTATTTTAACATTTTATATAGTACCTAACATCTAGTCAAGTCATAATGGCCAGCAGTGACTTCATTCTCATTTTTACATTAAAAATGGCACTTTGATGTTTCTGTAACAGCAATAGAAAATAATCGCAATAGTGACCTGTACTGAACAATCACTGTTTGTTTCTAGTATTCAACAGTTAGCAGCAAACTAGATCAACTACAGGCGAGCAGAGTCCAGAGCTCGGTGCTTTGGATGCCTGGCTGGAGAAGAAAAAAAAAAAAAAGAGAGAGAGAGAATTCAAATCTCACTGAAGCCCCATCTTTTCATGTGAAGTATGAAAGGCACACTATGCTTGCCTGGAAACTGAAATAGCAGTGACCAGAACTCCATGACTCTGAAAGTCCTCTTCTATTCTGTCTCCTGATGGTAGCTATAAGTTTGATGTTGATTATGTGAATGTAAATTAAGCAGAGTGCAGGGTTTTTTTTTTCCACCATGGTTAGTTTAGAACCTGATTGAGACAACCCCAGTCAAAACAAGATAAATGCTGCTGAAAGACAAGGTCTGAGGTGTGTTTTTTAGCAGGGGCTGAATTCACAAGAATGATGGGATGTAATAACTACGTGAGCAATAGGTGGCATCAGAAAATCTTTCATCACGGTGATTTACATCCCTGCAGTCCTGTAGATGATCTGTTGCTCCTGGAGTGCCTAATACTTATTGTGTGTAATGCTTTATAATTTTCTGTAGCAAGCCAATAGTGAGAGAAGAGCAAGAGAAGAATATAGTAACACTGGAAAATTTACCACTAGCACAGAGAAAGTAATGTGAAACAATTTGCATTTGACTGGAAAAATATGTGTGCAAGTGGGGAAGTTTGAATCCATCATAAATGTGCCTCTGTGGTGTGATGAAAGAAGTGGAGAATGCCATGGAGATATATATTTTCTCTACGAAGTTGTACAGCTGCCAGCTCTGCAGGAGACCAGAACCTCGTGGGAGGGTGTCTCCGGAGCTGCAAGCCACCTGGCATGGCTGCTCCCCCCCTCGCCTGCTGCCCACTCCTGTCACCACCACCCGTGGCACCGCCCGGCCACAGCCCAGCGACCGCTCCCCCGTGGGCAATGCTGCCCTGCCCCAGCGTTACACACGGTCTTTCCTGGCCTCGAGGATAGCGGCTGATTTTGAGACAGTGATTTCAAGGTCTTTGCTGGCATTTAATGACTTCCTTCTCAAGTTCCTTAAGAGAATTTAGAAGAATATGTGCCTGGAGATGTGTTCTTGATCTGTTCCAGCATCTTGGCATTTAGCAATTAAACCTGTTGTCGTTAGGAAAAGATAACTCTGGGGAAATGGCTGTAATCATATTTCCCACCATAGTTTCAGTGAAAAAGGATGTAAAGGAGACAGTCAGTTTTAGTCCAGCAATCTTATCATGCTTGACTATGCCTTTTACTCGTTGTTGATCCAGCAGACTCTCCCTAAGAGAAATGTCTTTCCTCTTCCAGCTTAAATATGCTTTAACCATATGTTGTTGCATTTCAAAGTCCTATGTTTTCCATGTTGTTATTGTTGTGATTCTATGGTCTGCCCTCCTGTAAACAGAAGTTTGCTAGTGCATTCCCGTTTGAATTAACACTTCTTGTACTGGAGCAATATAGTGTTAAGTCTTGCTAGTTCGTTCCCTCTTTCTGTCTTTCTTTCTTGGTTTCTCTCTCTGCCCCCGCACACTGTTCCAGTGAGCATGGGGTATCTGTGTTGCTTTTACCGTGTATAACCTGTGTGCCCTGTCATTTATTCATCCATCTATGCTATATATGCTTCCAATTTTAAATAAGGCTGGGAATGTCTTCAGGCCTGTCAAGTGAAATACTGAAACTTCATTTCAAATCCCATTTTATGCTGAGATGCTCTTTGTGATTCCGTGACAGATTTATGTCTTTTATTATCACCTTTTGTTTTTTATCACTCTTGCTTCCTTGTCTTTTTTCTGTTTAATAACTTTCCAAAATTTCAAGTTATAGCTCTAGATTTTGTTTTAATCTTTCACAATAATAATGATCATCAATTAGATTATGACTGGCTAGGCTTTAGGCACAGACAAAGTATGCAGTTGCCTGGGACAACAGACTGCCGAATTACCTCTGTTGGAAAAGAGAGAAATCAGCTGTTTCAACACCATGAGCAGCCAAACAGCAATCTCTGCTGATGCTACCGAGAGGCATAAGGTGTGAGTGGTGACAGTTACTGCTGCCAGAGCTGGCTCCTTCTAGCAGTAATTTGTCTTTGCTTGTACTGCGCTGATGCCCCGGCACCAGTAAGTCTTTCCTAGTCCTACAGCCGCACAGTCGCCTACATAGCAAACTGGGAATACTTCATTAGCATTGACACAAAATTCACCTTGAATTAGGTCTGATTATGGTTATTTTGTATTTCACTTTTGCTTCTCCTCTTTCTGGCAAGACCACCGATGTCAATGAGTTTGCACAGATGTGATTATTGTATTTGGCCTTAAGGTTTACTCCTTCATTGTGTATGCATATGATCTTGTTAGCATTCAGGACTTCAGATACCTTATTGGGAGAAGAGAGATCAAGATTTTAGTATCATGAAAGGACAAAAGAAGTGTCTACTCCAAATTATATTCTAAAAAGTGATTACAAATTTCTAGTTAATTTTACAGCTAGTTTAGTCCCTCAGTACCACAAAAAAAGTTATATTATACTTATTTTGGATTTTGTTCAATGTATATTTTACATGTAATTCTTTTAGAGGGACTGTAATTTGATGGCAAGAATATGAATTATACATGCAAAATCTGTAATAGCAGAACTTCTGTGAGCTTAATTTCCTAGGCTGACAAAGGTAGCATAACATGACAAAACAGTAAGACAGCAGGCAACTGAACTTTTTCTGGAAGGATCCATAAAAAGTAAAGTTTGTTATTTGACAGCATACATTGCTGTTATTATGTGCTATGTTAGAATGCCCAGGGATCCAAAATCTCCTGACTTAGGATCATTTTGGAAGTGGTATGTACAGGTCATGAAAACAGAATTGCAAAAAGCATCAATATATCCATCTACTTGATGCCCTGCCACTGGATCATTCCCTTCAGTATATTTGCGTTTGTATTATTCATTTAGGATTTAAATTATTCAAGCAATGAGACTTCCACTTCTTCCTCTGAGAGACTTTTTCAATATCTCTCTGTCTCACCACAGGGTTTCACTCCCTCATATTAAGCCACAGTTTTGGTGTGGGCTCTTGCTTTGGGCGTTTGCATTATTTAGACGCTCATCTTCTTTCCCTGGGTTCTTGGCCAGTAATGGGTGCCTCAGACTACTCCGTGCTGACCCCCTCTGGCCAATTAAGAGTGACAGAAATGACCCCAGCATGTGCTGTGCCTCTCGGAGATTTGCCAGCTAGATTACAATGCTATGTCCGCCATTCTGGCAGCCTTCATTTCAGAAAGAATGTTGATTATAATTAGGCAAGACATGAAACATACTTCTATTAATTTATTCTTTTCCTCATACTGTATATAGAGGAATTTTAATGGTACACAAAAGCAGTACCCTGTTCCATATATTTGTGAGTAATTCTGTACCATGGGAAATGTAATTGAAGATAAACACGTACCTTCTCTGTAATCTATTTAACATCATAACAGAAAGTAAGTGATGGTATTTTAGAACTATTATGACTGGATCACATATATTAAGTTTGGTCTCTTCAGAAGTGTGTGTGTAACAAATATGAAGTGAGCTGAAAAAAGAAGTAAATTCTGATCTGTGTGCATTCATTTCTAGAGCATGGAAAAAACTAGATTATTGACTGCAAGTTATTCGTTTAACTAGATCCATATATTTCTAAAACTAATTCACTTTGTACCCAAGTTCCCACTGCCTTCTCCACAGTATATTCAAACATTAAGTGATAGGACTGCCATCTGTCAGGTGAAGCTCATTCCTTTTCTTAGCTTCTCCCTTGAGTAAACTGTGTAGTTAGGATTTATTCTTCTACGTCTGCACATTCAGCATGTGTTTTTACCAATACTGATGAAAACATGCACCATGTATTTGGAGCAGGTTTATGGTGATTCCTGGCTCTCATCCTGATGCCAATGAAAGGTAGAGCAGTGGTGTAGAGCTTCCTGAGGTAGCAAGGTTTCTGGTTCTGCTGAAGTTTTTCCTAGTTCAAGTGCAGCAGGGTCCCCAGAGAAAACCATGAGGAGAGCTGGCCTGAACTAGGGTGTGTAGCTGCAGCACATTCTGTGCAGGCAAGATTTCCTTTCACAGAGGATTTCAAACTGTTTCATTTCTAAGCAATAATAAATAAAAATGTGCCATATTGAAATCTTTCATTAAATGGAATCAGTGTTCCCAAGCAGCTCTATAGACACAGTACCTCTCTACTGGTGAGGTTAACTTCAGCGAGATCACCGGATGAAGAAGGGTGTTTCTATTTTTCCTTGGATCAAGCCATGGCTGCTGAATTCCTGCTCTGAGAGCGTTTCCATATGCTGCTAGCTTAGCAAGCAGTAGGTAGCCAGGGCTCCTCTTTTCCTTTCCTCTCTTCTGCCCTGCAGCAGCTGACAGGGAGGCACTGCTGAGCAGCTGCAGCGGCAAACTGGACAGCAGCTGCTCTGCAGGAGCTAGGTTCATGTTAGACATTTTTCTTGAGAGTGAACAACAGGCAGCAAGAACTTCTGTCTCCTGTGGACAATATCAGATTGGATGTGTCTTCAATCAGTAACCATATATAAATTTCTTCCTACCATAAGTTCACTTTAAGATCAATAAAATGCAGTTTTGAAGCATATAAAATGGTTCCTTTTGGACATCAGTGTCCTGGCAGTACAAATAATCTTAATGGATTTTTTTATTTTAATATAGAAATATGAGGGGTTTTTTGCTTCCTTTCCTTGACCTGATATGTTATAATTTTGGATAAATTTTATTCCCTTCTATGTGGAACACTTTGTGCCATGTTTCCCACTGATTTCACCTTTCTGTCCTTCCTGCTTGACTCTTATCTACTGGTTATAGTTAGTTATTTGTGGTTTTCAGCCTCAGAGACAGGGGGGGAGAGAGAACAGGTAGATGAAAGTTTAAATGGACCAGAAATTAACTGCCTGATGTGAAGAATAGAGGCAGACAGACAGTTTCATAATCCAGGGTCAAAGGGTATAAGAGAAGAGGCTGAAACTGGTCAGAAATTACAACTTACAGTAAATTTTAGTAGCCAAAATTAAATATAAATTCAAAGAGTTAAGGGGGGGGGGAAATAATTTGCTTCCACAATTCTAACTACAGTTTCAAATCTTTAGTCCATCTTAAGTGTTTCCTGAGAACAATGTTTCCATTGTTCCTGATGATGATTGTTCTACATCCCCAAAGACCTTGTGAACCTCAATCAGACACCAGTAACCTTGAGAAATTTGGATATGATGTCCCAGAATGCAGCGCATCAAATAAATTCTTATTTCACTCAGAAGAAAGAAACCACCAAAATAGTATGAGACTTTAGTGCCAATGGCTCCATACTGGCTTGGTGGTGATGACTTTTTTTTTTTCCTAAATATCTTAGTAGTACTACATTTTGTTTCTGTGTTAATCAGAAAGCCCCAGCAAGCAGACTATGCTTTTTCATTTTTAGTGTTCTATACCTTCTTTGCTCTTTCTGCATTCTGTTAACATACTTTACACAGTCACTTCATCTAAATAAGGTAACTGCAGTTTCTACACTGCACTCACTTAGTCATTAACAATTTTATTATTAGCATATTCTAACACTCAGTTCTGTAGGCAAAGCTTTCTCCACCTGGCATGTATATTTTCTCCCTGCAACTGTATTTTTCCACTTTTAATTTTTCAGTATTATTCTCACAGTAAAAATATTTCTCTGTAACAGTGTAGAGTCCAGAATCATACAGAATAATTATTCCTGAAAATGTACTTATCAGTGGTGGTGTTCTCATTGCTGTCAACAATAATCTGCCTATATCCTGGTCACATATTTCTCTTTCAATCTTCCCACTTTTCTTTCATAATATCATAGCATGAGATCATGGCCAATTATATTACAAGAATGGGTGTTTGTCTAAATCATTTGAAGAGATACCCATATCCTGAAACAGCATTTTCTGCCACAAATTTAGTTTATGAGCTGATCTGCTGTCTCTACAGATAAAATACATGTAATATAGGCCACATTTTCAAACCCAGGTGCCTGTCTGAAGCTAGCATCTCCAGAATTATGTTGATGCAGCTGCAAATGAATGGTGAGGTTTTTCATCAGTGACGAGGACTGCATTCAATAACCCTGCTGAAGCCAATATGAACTGCAGGTACTTGGCAAGTGAGAGTTTTGCTCATAATCTATGATGACAGAAAGAGATACTCAAATGACATATGTTGTTTTGTGAAAGGGTCTTTTGGTGCCTAAAATGGAATTTATTTAAATAATCTCTCCTAGATTTCCTGTCTCTGCCATTATGTCTATTTCATTGCAACAGAAGTAACATATATGTTGTTGGTCTCCCTTACAGTTTTTCCAGCACTTGTCTACCACCCAGTGCAAGTTGTTTGGCAGGATGAATAATAATTTCAGAAGAAAGTGAACTTTTCTGCCTGCAAAGAGTAACAAAAGCATTGCTATACCCCAAAAAATGTTCAGAAATAGCAAGATTCCTTCATCATGTACATTCCTTTTATCTTTTCTATTTATCGTTCTTTGTTATTTAAGACAGGTGCATATTAGATCACATTAGAGATATTAATTCTGTTGATGATTATGATAATTTTTACTATTTATATTCTACTTATTTTCATTCTATAACAGCCAAATTATTCTGATATGCTTTTTGAAGGAGGTCTTCTGTACATTCTGTAGCACCCAAAGTAGTTACTCAGAAACTATGTTTTAGCTTGATAATCAGGCTATTCACAAGTGTTTTTGAAAGCCTAGTTTCATGAATCATGAAAAAAAAAGATCAATGAAAACATACAGTAAGCAATTTTTGCGCCATTTAATCCAGATAAATATTCATTTACTGATTTCCATCATGTGCTGAGTTAATAGCTGGCGAGAAATCACATTTTGGATTTCAAAAACATCTATGTTCTTGTTTCAAGTTAGGACAATAATGTGCAACTCTGATGACTGCCTCTCCAAGCCGGCTCATAGACTTCCAGAGCTTCATCATCCTGGCAGATCCAGGGGCAGATCCAGATGCAAAATTCTAACGCTGACAACACAGGCCTTGTTTTTCTCTCCAGTCCCAATTTATCACAAAAAAATCCCAAACAGTGAAGTTATATTGAATATTGATAGGAAATATTTCCCAATGACATTTTCAATTTTTCTTACTAAAATATAATTATTTTTTTTCTCAGGAATAACGATGTTTTGGGTAGTGGACAGTCAAAACCAGAGGGCTGTTCTGAGGGAGAAATTGCGATCATCTCAAATAGTGATTTCATTGCACTCACTCCCAAAAACTCAAGACTACTGTGATTCACTTGAAAATGAATGTCAGTTTTCAGACCATGTCAATGGTCCCAGTCTAGGTATACACATGCTTTGAGGCTAGGGGGTGCCAAATACATCTTCAGTTTAGGACAAAAATGTAATCCCGTTTAGTGCTGCAATAGTCCCTGCTAATCCCACATAGACATGATGATTGCCCAGAGAAGATGTGCAGTCCCCTTCCTTGGAAGTTCCCAAGACTGAACTGGGTCAAGCCCTATACAAACTGGTCTCACACCTCATCACTGACACTGCTTTGGGCAGGAAGCTGCACTGGATACCTCCTGAGATTGCTCACAACTGTGTTAGCATATGATCCTATGATGCTATGTTTGATATTTTCAGACATACTGAGACATGATTTCTGATTATCCAGAAAGTGCAGATGAGGTATAAACTCTGCTACTTGTGCTTTCTGTCTATAATGTCTCTGTGCTGGACTCCTATGGCTCCCTGCAGCACATGGATCCATTTCTACCATTAACTGAAGTTAACAATGGTATGAATATAATTCCTGAGGCTTGACGTGTTTTGTAAGTGATACATTATTGACTAACACTTTAAAAGGCTGTCATACACATGTATGCTAGCAGGATACTTGCCTGTGATATCTGAAACCTCTTCAGAATAAACATTAAACATAAACCCACAGCTTTTCCTTGTACTCTTCGTACTTCTTTCTTCACTATCCAGACAGCAGCCTCATTCCTCCTGGCTCACAGAGCTTTGTATTAGCACTGCTTATTGCTAAGGAGAGTTAGATGTTTTACAGTGTTATTCGTTAATCTGCCATAAAGTATCTCCAGTTCTAGAATTCTTTCCTTGTATTCAGGGATAAGACTTTTATTTCTTCCATAGCACCCATGTGCTAGCATGGCACAGGAACTTTGTTGATCCTTCTCACAGGTGGAAGTTTGTGACATTGTTGTTTGGTTACCAGATTTCCCTCTTCCTTTTCATTGGGTCTCTCTAGTCTCAGCACTGACATATTTTCCTTTCCAGTAGTCATGTGAACAGGGTAATTTGAATAACCATGATAGAGATTAAGACACAAGGAGTTTGATTTAATTTTGTTTTAATTTTGTTATATGAAACATAATTTGATAGGGATTAGTAGAATCTCAGTGCAGATGACAAGGGTTATGCAGATCTTATTACCCGGAACAACTGAGCACTGTCTGGCTTCTATAGTTTTAATCGGCCTTCCCCTATCATAGAGTAAAAAAATTACAACACTGCTCTTGATGAGTTCTGACAAAGGACAATAAAATGACCCAGTTCTAGTTCAGTTGCTATGACAGGCAGTGAAAGTGGGTGCACCAGCCAATGCTCAAAAGAGACAGGTGTGTGGACAAGTGATAGCAAAAGTGTGCGCCTCGTAACAGTTTGAGTTGGAATAGTCAGGTTTAAAAGACTAAATAGTCACAAGGGAACAATTTATTTATACCAGTTCTCATGAACTAACTTAAGGTCCAGCTTCTGTCATCCAGCACCTTCTGGCATGAATGTCTCATTTGTGTCACTTGCTTTAGACCTGATTCACCTGAGGACTGTGTTTCGTATATTATGGTCCCTCCTGTTGGTTTTCTAGTGAATATTTTACCGCCAGAAAGAAACCCTGAAAGTGAAAAACGAAAAGAAAAAGGAAGACAGGGATTATCAGTATTCTGGTTTATATTAATACTGATAGGCTTACAGCTGCTGCTGCTTGAATGTTCACACTTTCTTGAGTGAATTTTGGACAAGCCAGTTAATACCTGTTAGTAGAACATACCTGCTTGGCCAAAAAAATTACACATATTTTTTGAGCCCACAGTAAAGTGGACAGCTGTGGGTCTTGGGAAACTTTATCAATTTATGAACCTAAGCACGTATACTGTATTGAAATCCTTCCAAAATAGTTCACACTTGAGACAGATTATGGGATATGATAATCCAGTAGTGGAGCCCTGGCTATAATACCATCTGCTTTTCTTATGTGAAAATACCTCAAGAAGGATGGTAGCATTATAGCATTATATGAAAATCACTGCCAAACAGCATACCTAGTTTAAGCCAAAATACTGTATCTGGGAACACGAAAGAAAAGAATTAGTTAGATTAGGGGAGAAAATAATAATCATTTTTACCTAAAAGTATATTGAATTAAAAAAATGTATAGCATTATATATAATCAGTATTGTCAATAATTATATTTTACTTCTTTAGTTTTATATCTTTTAATCTGTGTATAAATAACAAACTGGCAATCACTTCCATGTTTAATGATTAAAAGACATTTTTAATATCTGCTGTCTTTAACACCTACTAACCAAACAAGTATTTTCTCTTCCTTTTTACTCCCTATGCTGTATAATGTCTCTCTATAGTTTCTTTGTTTCCTATGAAAATCACATTTGATGGGATAGCTGAGATTCAGATATGTAGTTTTAGGATATTCTTCAATGGCAGGAAATTTTTGAAAGGTATCAAAAGGTTCAGTCTTTAATGATCAATTTTTTCCTTTGTTTCTATTGGCTAAATGATTGTGAGACAGATTCAGTACAACAAAAGGAAATTGTAGGAATGGAGTTTCATAAAACAAGAGGAAAGACATATAATTTTTTTCAGGGGATCTTAACCTATTATAAATCTCTCCAGAAGTCTTAACTTCCCATGGACAAATAACCCTCTTTTCCTTCTCTTCCTGTGGGTTTGATATGTCAGTCAGATTCTAACAAGCACCACTGCAATTTTTGTGTCGCTTGTGTTCATGGAGCCCTTTGCAGACTATGTTTATTTTTAGATGGGAGGTATTTATATGATTTTCTTGATACCAACTTTTTCTCGTACTTTTTCTTAAACACATCCTGCTCTTTTATTTATGTTAGTGTAACTTATACTTACCTACTAACAAAATCCTCAGCAAACATGTATTTTAGGCAGAATAATGCCTGAAACATAAGCAGCACATGACAATAGACTTTCCTGCAACCTACTGCTGCTGAAACATTTCAATACAGCAAATCAGCAACTTTAAAGCCCATATTACTCTCTCACTTGTAGTAATTTTTAAGGGATCTGATTATACTCTTTCTCTCTAGAGAGCTCTGTGAATTAAGAGTAATTCCACTGAAGTCAATACTGCCGTATAGTACAGAATTAGGGTCATAAATGGGAACAATGGGAACAGTTGTTGCCTGATTGTCTGGTAAATGAAGAGGTGCCATGGGATTAGAGATTAACTGGTTTATGCATACCGAAATTAATAAAATGATACCAAAAATGTTTTCTTTTAGCCTATAGCAGTAATTAGGCATCTGGGTTTATACAAAGCAAGATTTCTGTGAGCTAGCCCAGTTTCTGAAAACTTTGTCTTCTAATAGTAAAGCACCAGCCAGTTTTACCAAAGATCTTGGTAGCAATGTGTAGGTACCTATTTGTTAGGTGCTGAGCAGATGTAATAAAATCATTCTTTGTTCCAAGGGAATTCTATTTCTATCTTTAAAATGAGATGGAGGAAAAAGTGGAAGAGCCCACCTGAGGTGGAAGTGAGAGGTAGGCGAAAATGCCTAAGAAGACCTGAAAATTCTGGTTTTATTCATTTTTTCTTATAGATGAGCTACATATTCAGCTTGCTGCTATTGTGATATATTTTTTTTTGCGATTACTTGAACCAAATAAGCAGGTTGTTAAGAGCAGCCACAGTCCTCTACCTTCATAGTCCAAACATTGAACATTATAGTTAGACACAGATATCTGCCTCAAGGACAGTATTTTCTTTGTAAATTCTGCCTACTTTTGGACATGCAATCACATGGTTATTCAATGTCCCCGTGATCACGATGTCACTATTATATTTTTATTTGCTTCCAAGCTAGATATATTATAAAACCAGAAAACCTGCAAGTTACACAGTAATTAATGCTTCAGTGACAGAGTACCTATAATTACGATCACAGGAACAAGCAGTCTACAAAAACATAATTACTCTGGGCTGTGTTCATCAGAAATCATCCATAAAGGCCCGTGGCAGCTACTGAAGGTCACAGGTCATGGCTCAGCCAGGATGTTCACTTGAGCTTGGTCAGCTTTGTATGTTTTCCCTTCACCTTTTGAACACAGTCATATGCTACGCACGTACACCTGGCCAAAGTAAAGATTTCTATCCCTCTCTAAACCTTTACCTAAGTCAATAGGCCCTAATGTTTCCTACTGACATAATAATTAATCTATCTCAAGGACAGCTTATGAACTCCAGTTTACATTACATATACATGTGCATGCATATATATACATATATCTACTGTGTATACTACACACTATAATATGTATGTATGTATGTAACTACATAATACTTGCATGTACTCTACTATAGTGTAGCTGTTCGGCCAAGGTTAGTTACAGCCTTCTCTTCAACATATACCTGTTCTTTCTAAAATGATATTTCTAGCTTGAGAAGTGATAGAAATCAGTGATTTCTCTTTATTTGCAGAACAGAAAGAGAAAGATTGAAAGCAACATAAACATTCTCCTGCCCTGTAGTACTGCTGTAGTTCATAGCTGATTCATAGGGGCTTCCACTGACCCTGAAGGCCTATTGGCTGCATCAACTCATCCCTTTCCTGATTTTTTTGATTTTCGTATTAAAATACACTGTTCATTTTTATTTAAGTGTTACTCCAAGATATTTCGTGTAGCTTACTCTACAAGTTCCCACTGAGTCGCACAACCTCACATACCCAGATTTAAATTTAAATAACCTGGACTTAAAGCGTAACTTGAAGTGCAATATGTGCATGAATCTTTGCAGGTCTGGAACCTAAATACACTCTCGTACAACAGTAAAATAGAATCTCTAATCTCTTAAAATAATGTGAAGGCTACATCATTTAAATCAATCAGTCAAGAATGTCAGGAAACAGAATATGAAGTTTTATCAGATAAATTAAATTGCACTTCAGTGTATTTTATGGTAGTAATTGCACTTTGTAAGTATTTTATGGTAAATCTCCATTTGACTATTTAAGAATTGTAGCAGGCTTCTGGATTCTGATGGTGAGAAGTGCCTGAAAATGGAGTTTTTGAAAATGGTGATCATTACAATAACATAAGGCACGTGTCATGGTTGCATTTTGAGATTCATATACTCATTCTTTCATTTCTTTGGATGAAAATTTACCTTCCTAGAAGGAAAGGAAGTTTCCTTCACTTTCTATTTTTGGTACTAGCTCATGCTTAACTAATTTACTGTCATACTGCTAACCAATGCAAGTACAGACATGTACCCATACCTGTTAACCAGATATAAACTGAGTTTTGTCTTTCTAACAGAGAACTCAAGGACATAGTGGAAGAATAAAAAAGCAGGAAAGAAAAGGGAGGCAAAAGAAGTGTGACAGCAAGAACACCAGCTTTGCCTTCCAGGGGTATCTAGAGCTCATGCAAGCTGAGTGGAGGCAGCAGCTTTCTGTGAGCCCTTCTTTTTTAGTCTACTTTCATCAGATTTTTGTCTTGGAATGGTGACTCGAGCTCAACAATGTCATGGAAGATCCTTGTCTTCCCAAGATACAGTGGGGATGACCCTCTCCATGGGTCCCAGTTAGACCCACAGTGTTGGTGCCAACAGCATTCCTGTAGGCAAGTAATATGGCCGGAGAGTAGACCTGGCTTGAAGTGCAGCTTTGTAGTCACACCTGCAGAGCAGTGAAGATTTAATTTAAAAGACTTAGTGACAGGTCTTTGTTGAATTTTAAACTTGGCCTTATTAAAGTAACGGAGGTGCTGAGTTATGTCCAAGGTACACTGACTCACCTTAGAAGAGAGTATGTGTACCTTCAACACCGGTTTTGAATCCTCTTCTTTAAATAGAAATACTATTGTTGAAGGAAAAAGCTGGTATCAGATTGCCGTGCTGCTGCTATAATCTATTTACTGCAAAATGGAAAATGACCCAGGGAAATAAATGTGCTACGCAAGTCTGTGTAAAAAAGGTCTAATAGAAAATGTTTATTTAAAGAGAAACATAGTTTTCCTGCATGTGTGTCACAGATTTTAAAAGACCTAAAACATGACTGCACTGTGGAGCTGTCAGTTGTCTGTTCTGTCCTTGCTAATGTGAAGGGAATCCCAAAGAGTGTGTTGACTAAAATCCTTGCTTGTTTACATCGCAGCCGCTGGGTGTTTACATTCTTAAATGGCATGTACCCAGGAACTTAAAAAGAAACCAAGCAGTGATAATTTTAACATTTTGGAATGAAGTGCATAGGATCTACTCTTAAAAGCAAGGCTATTGCCAGTTCAGTCACCAACCAACCAAAGGCATTAGAAATAAACAGGAATGAATAAGTAGCGAATGTGAAGAATTTAATTTTTATATTTGTCTGGCTTGTGAATAGGGTCACTAAACAAACGGCAGCAACAAGAAGAGTACTGCTGTGGAGGATGTGAATATTTTCAGTTTTATGTGATTATTCTTATTATTTAAGTTGTCAAGGAAAAAACCAAGCTGGCAGGGCTAGCAAGGTTATTTTTACCACTTACTTGGATGACCATAAATTAAAACTTTCAGGTACTTATCGCGATGTATTTATGTATGATCCAAATTTCTTCACTTTTTTATGTCAGTACTGCCTTGGTTCCTGGTTCGTATCAGCATAGAGCAAGCTGGAAAATAATTTCTTCTTTTTTTTTTTTTGATTTCTGAATAGACAAATCATTTGGTATTTAAATTGGTAAGAACTTGAAAATTATTTGTTATACATTACTATGTAAAAAGTACAAATATTTGGGCCTATGAAAACGCTGTTCTGTGGCATTGATCATGTTTTATTCTATAAACATTCTCAAACAAATGGATCAAACACTTGATTTTTAATCGGAACACTAAGAATTCACAAGGAGTTTCAGCCAAATCATGCTAACCACTACAAAAAGACATTAAACAGCAAAATGGAATATGAATAAGACACTCCTTATAAACGCATATTCCCTAATTATCATTTGAATTTTGTCATAGTGACACGACATTAAACAGGAAAGTTTTATCTGACCTGTAGAGTTAAATATTAGCTAGCACTAGATTGAAAATATAGGTAAAGTAAACAGACTTCAATTTTGATCACAAAATGAATGTGTGGCAATTGAAGAAGTGAAAGCCAAACTGCAGTTAAAGTATTTCACACAAAGGAAGCGTAGAAACACTGGATAAAATTAGACAAAATGGTCATTCCCTGGGTACATGGACAGAATATGGGGGGAGAAAGAATAAAAATTGATGGGAAGAACATCCTGCCCAAGGGCAGGCACACAAATTAAGTGACTTTTTCTATCAATCAATCTGAAGTTCTAAGCAATTGGGCATTATTCGGTGATGTGAGATACCACTGAAATGTCTGAGACTGTAACAATCCATTCAAAACTGTGACCGATTAGGGATTTAAAGGTATTATAAGCATTATTCATGCTTTTATCTCTTCTATGACCATCCAATTTGACAGAAAATCCATTTCTTACTACTTTAAACCCCTAAACTTCACAAGATATTTAAAGAATAATTTTATAAAGTGCATTCTTGTCTGGAATAAAAGATCATGGATGTGCTGATTTCAACAGCGCTTTGGCAGTTTGTGTTTTTCAGATACTTAGCTCAAATCTTTATTGAAAGATAAAGCTTCAGAAATGTGGCCACATGAAAGCTGGTACAGTGTTAACTCTCACAAGGAGACTGAAACAAGTCAGTGGCCTAAGATACGTAAGCATACACTCCCGATATGAAACATCAGAAGATAGAGAACTATGACTGTATCGACACTGAAACATAAGTGACTCTAGTCAGATCATTACTATAGTGTCTTTATAATATTCAGTTTTGGATAAAGGCAAAGCAGTTTTAGACTTTTTGCAGGATCATCAGATCTGGAAACTATCTAAGAGTACTTAAGTGTCTCATCCTTCATTAAATCAGCACAAATATTTCTTTCTCATGATAGCAAAGCAAGGCTTAATTATTGAGTTTGATAACAGCTTTATGTAGTAGGTCTAAGAAAGATGATTGCAGCTCACCACTGCTTTGGGGCACTGACTTTAACATCATGGCTTCAGAAGCTGGCACCAATTATATTTGCTTCCAAGAAACTGGGCCTTTCCCATCTCTGTCTCCTTGTTTTGCTCCTCTGCCACCTACTCCCGTATGCCAGCACAAGTGTTCATGTACTCACAGTCCAGGTTGAAATCAACCTAGAAAAAGAGATGGTGGAGGACAAAACTTTCTCTTTTAGCAGGGATGCCAGGTTATGTACATTTAACCTGATCGTGCTACTTAAGAAATGCGAGTAAGACACTGGGGAGCCCTGCTTATTACCAACCCAACAGAGGGTACTTTCTGCTGTCTTTCAAGAACAGGAGAAGGTTAAGAGCTGGAAATACAGCACAGAGTATCCTGAGCTAACTCGACATGGCCCTGATTGTCTTAGGCTTGAAAACAGATTTTAGGACGTACTCTTTAAAGATCTGCATATAAGAGAACAATACTTTACTGGTTGGAAAACACCCATTAAACACCTTTGAGCAGTGAAAATGAATAACCCATCAGACAGAAAGTAGTTGAAACAGCTCAGGATTCTGTTTTTTTGCTTTGCATGGTATGCTTACAAGCATTATTTTTAGTAGGGATGAAGCTGGAAGAGGACTAAGGAAAGAACTGAAACAATTCTTAGCTTATGGTTGGAGAATGTTTATTCGGATAAGAATAAAGAAATGCAACTTCAAGTCACCTGCTTCAAACCACTACCTGACCTCAGGTAAGAAAGTGAGATTAAAATCATGTAATTATGGCATACAGAAAAAATTGTGCAACTAGATATTAATTTGCTCAGGAAAGGAGATAGGGCAATACTTAACATCTGCTCAGAGACATGACAGGTAGTGGAGTTGGTTAATTAAACAAATATTTGTGGATAAATTATCTGAGACTGTTAGAAAAAGGATCTTGATTCTTCTTCTGTTTAATGACTATTATGTACAGCACATTTATGGAACAGCGAAAAATTATGAATAATTTACTCCGTGATTGATGGAGGGTATAATTACTGATTGTATTAATGGACACTTTTATTTGACTAGTTCTGACAGATAATGAACAATCTTTCAATGGTCTTGGTTATCACCAACAGGATAAACGATTTGTATTCACAAAGGCAAAAATAAAAACATGTATATAGATATAAACCCCAAGATATTTGGTTTCTAATGCAAAGAATTCTGTGATGTTTTTTCTTGCCTCTTTCTTCATAGGGCACCAGTTCAGATAATGTGTATTTTATGCAGAATCTTTTATCTGTCATGAGATGTGTGATGATACAGTGAACACAAGGCCCTAAGAATTGCCAAAATTCATGCAAATTTATGTAAGATAGTCAAAACTCATTAGGAAACTCGTTTATTCATCAAGAAAGAAGTATGGACATGTCATGTGCTTATGATGACAACAATCTTTCTGAAGAGGCAGATTGCTCTCCAGGAGGAAGTTAATGTTCTCATTGCCTTAGGACTGCTCTAACACGAAGTGCACTGGCCCTCAGAGCACAGGAGCAGCTGAGCTGGGCTTCTGCAGCCATAGCTGCTCTGGTGCCTCATATCCAGCTTGCTCTTCTTTTTTAATTTTGTTTCAGGAATGAAGGAGGGATAATAAAAGTTATCTATACCAGTGTTTTGGTTTGGCCTGGATAAATGCCAGGTGCCCACCAAAACCACTCTATCACTCCCCCTCCTCATCTGGACAGGGGAGAGGAAATATGATGAAAGGCTCGAGGGTCAAGATAAGGACAGGGACAGATCACTCACCAGTTCCCATCATGGACAAAACAGACTGAACTTGGGAAGAAAAGAAAAGTTTATTACCAACCAGATCAGAGCAGGATAATGAGAAATAAATCCAGATCTTAAAACACCTTCTCCCCACCTCTCCCTTCTTCCTGGGCTCAACTTCACTCCCGTTTCTCTCCCTCCTCCCCCCGAGTGGTGCAGGGGGACGAGGAATGGGGGTTGCGATCAGTTCATCACACATTGTCTCTGCCACTCCTTCCTCCTTAGGGGAGGGCTCCTCACACTCTGCCCCTGCTCCAGCATGAGGTCCCTCTCACAGGAGACAGTTCTCTACGAATTTCTCCAATGTGAGTCCTTCCCATGGGCTGCAGCTCTTCACAAACTGCCCCAGCATGGGTCCCTTCCACGGGATGCAGTCCTTCAGGAATAGGCTGCTCCAATGTGGGTTGCCCACGGGGTCACAAGTCCTGCCAGAAAACCTGCTCCGGCGTGGGCTCCTCTCTCCAGGGGTCCACAGGACCTGCCAGGAGCCAGCTCCAGCGCAGGCTTCCCATAGGGTCACAGCCTCCTTTGGGCATACATCAGCTCTGGCGTGGGGTCCCTTCCATGAGCCGCAGGTGAATATCTGCTCCACTGTGGACTTCTGTGGACTGCAGGGGGACAACCTGTCTCACCATGGTCTTCATCATGAGCTGCAAGGGAAGACTCTCTGCTCTGGCATCTCGAGCACCTCCTCCCCCCTCCTGCTTCACTGACCTTAGTGCCTGCAGAGTTGTTTCTCTCACATCATCTCACTCTCTCCTCACTGCCGTCTCACCGCAGTTTTTTTCTTCCCCTTCTTAAATATGTTATCACAGGGGTGCTACCACCATCGCTGATTGGCTTGGCCTTGGCCAGCAGTGGGTCCATCTTAGAGCCAGCTAGCACTGGCTTTATCAGACATGCGGGAAGCTTCTTGCAGCTTCTCACAGAAGCCACCCCTATAGCACCCCTGCTACCAAAACCTTGCCACATAAACCCATAACAACCAGGCACTTAGCCTTCTAAAGTTTTTTTGGCAAATCTTTATTCCTTAAAGGCACGTCAGAGTAGAAAACAGCAATGTTTGTAGGCACAGTCCTCAGTCATCCTCTTATTAATACTGAAAGCGAATCATGATGGGCTCAAGAAAGAAGTTCTGTTCATTGCCTTATCTATAACTCATCTCTGGCGTGTACTTACTGTGTGGTCTGCCAGTCACCTCTGTGTCAAATGCTCTTATTCCTCTAAGGAGATGGAGACTGCTTAGTTTAACCACTGCCTTTAGAAGAAGAAAGATGGCATGGAATGGGGGAAGAAAATGTAGCCATCACACCTAAGCCTTTCCGACAGAGCACACGCAGTTTATAGTGTGGGGGCAGTGGCTGTACTGCTGTGCACTCTCCCATTCACATTGCAGCTGAGTCCAGGCCTCTTTAAGACGTTGGCTTTGCATTTGGCAGACCCGTGTTCGGCTATCTGCAGCCAGTGAAGCCAAAAGCCAGTTGTGCTTCTGTCAATCTGTTTCCTTTTAGTAAAATGAATGCTTTTAAAAAATAAGGAGGCATTCTGATATCCCAGTTAAGAGGGCTATGTAAATCCTAGAGATTATTTGATTATTATATTTTTTCTAAAAGCTTGGTAATTACTTGGAAAATTAATACAGTATCTTTCAAGTGAAATACTCCTTGTCTGCAATTGAATGTGTATTGCCTTCAGGAAGTGATTCTGATGTCTTGTAGTGGGGTCTACAGAGGAATTACCATCCTTTATACATCTCAGTAAACTTAATACAGTAGGTATACAGGAACAGAGAATCAACTTTTTTGACTATTATTATTCAATGTTTTTTAAAGCCTTCTCTGTGGTAAAGAACAAATAGAGACTTTCAAATGCTCATGTGTAGGCTTGTATCCAAATTCCTAAGATCTCTTGGAAAGGGAAATAATTTTTATTTAAATTATCTATTGTCAGAGTCACAGTGAATTCTACATCTGAAATGCAAACAGATTACAGCTTGCCCATCTCTGTGCATTCCAAAAGACTGAGTCAGGATCCAAAAAAAAGTAAGTTTGGCCTAATAGAAGAGAAATTAAGAGAAAAATAGGTTTATGTTTCTTTTATTTGCTTATCTTTTTGGAAGTCTATACAATGAACTTTTCACTACTGATATGGTTAACTACATTTACCTGTCAAAATGCATCTGGTGTTCTGACATTTTAAAGCTCTTTCCATTTCATGGAGTTCAAGATTGACCCATTTCCCATTTTTCTTTGCATTTTCTATTTTATCAATATAAATTCCACATTTTTGCTTCTCATTTAATGAAAATCCATGTATTTCAGTAAAAAGATACGGCTTTTAATCAATGAAGATTTAAAAAATATGTAAAATATATTGAAGAAAATGTAGAAAAAAAGATAAGTGAAAAAGTCTTAACAACATGAATAACTTCTAAAACTTTTTTTTTTCCATAAAACTGTTATTTGTTAGGGTAAATATTTTGAGTGAAATGGGTTGGTCCACTTTTTATATAGTGCCTGCCAATTATGTGCTTCCTTACATTCTTGTCTGTCTTTGTATCTAAATATATTAATGTGTTCTTCTAAAATTTATTTGCCTGCTGGACAAACTTTTTATAGGAGAACTTCCTCAGCTGAAGTTACCCTGAAGAAATGTATCTCCAGAGGTGAGTGACTTTCCCTGTTCACAGGGATAATTTTTCTGTCCTGTGTTTAATCATCACATCTGTTTTCTGGAGTCAGAACCACCAATCCAGAAGCCCTTCCACAGAATCACAGAATCACAGAATAGTAGGGGCTGGAAGGGACCTCTGTGGGTCATCTAGTCCAACCCTCCTGCCAAAGCAGGGTCACCTATAGCAAGCTGCACAGGACCTTGTCCAGGCGAGTCTTGAATATCTCCAGAGAAGGAGACTCCACAACCTCCTTGGGCAGCCTTTTCCAGTGCTCCGTCACCCTCAGAGGGAAGAAGTTCTTCCTCATGTTCAGATGGAACTTCCTGTGCCTCAGTTTGTGCCCATTGCCCCTTGTCCTGTCACTGGGCACCACTGCAAAGAGCTTGGCC
>Ga0065711_1036086_pt1 | contig 21480 bp, 8 predicted proteins | sample Hoacrofraction12_FD_59098 | JGI IMG/M metagenome (GOLD analysis project Ga0065711, IMG submission 59098) | Hoatzin crop microbial communities from Cojedes, Venezuela - Epithelial fraction 12 v2 (version 2) | ecosystem: Host-associated > Birds > Digestive system > Esophagus > Crop | place... | reverse complement strand
TATAATACATTATTCAATGTATATACCATTATTCAATGGGTATGCTTCGAATAGTGGTTATTTAAGATCAGATTAGTATTTGAAAGCAAAGAAAGAAAAACTTCGATCAAGACAAAATTTTATAACCATTCAGCATAAACGAGGGGTGTGAAAAAGCAATGTTCAAGTATTCTCAAAAGCCCAAGCAGCAGATAAAGCAGAAATATCTGAATCACTCTGCATGTATTTTGTCCATTTAATAATACCTCACTGCTTGTCTAAACTAAATTTTCCTGGCTACATTCATCAAAAATAAAGGCAGTTGTGCAACGTTTGTGATATTAATGGGCAGCTTCAGGCCTCAAATCAAAACCCTGGAGCGAAAGTATCCCAGATTTTGGGAGGGTTGACGTCTGAAGCCAGTTCAGTCTAGCAAAGCAATCTATGAACATAAAACCCACAGACAATGGACAAACTACCTCCGCAGACTAGACCCTCCGGGATGCTCACGTCATATACTCAGCTAGCTAGAAGCACTTTTTTCAACCTACTGTTCTTTAATTCCCAATTAATTTTATTAATTGACCTTCTACTTTTAAAACTGCTTCAGCAGCAAGAACAGGATGGGTCCTAGGAGTGCATAATACCTAATTTCACAACGAAGTCTTTGGTAATGAAAGATACATCATGGTACAAAGTGAGTGCCCTACATAAAATGAGGCCACAGAGGACCTGGCTATGTTATGCATTTGCTTAGCAAAATGACAAAGCTTCCCACTAAACTCTGTCACATACACAGTGAGGCAGTTCCTTAACATTTCCTTCCCAGTACCTGCAGCCTATCGACTTAATATACACATATTTCAGCATGTCTTAATATTTTGCTTCAGCATAATGAAAATGTTGCAGCCTCCCTCCTTTGTTCTTTTCAGCCTTCTTCTGCAGCAACGTCTGAACTAAAGTAGGTATAAAATATCTACTTATGCAAATTACACTCAGATATTTGGGGGGATGAAAATTCTAGGAAAAACTATGTATAACTGAGAGCTCTCTGAACAAAGCAAGGATTTATCTTTGGGTTTTTGTCTCAAAATAAAATCCACGAGCCCTTTTCAACACATGAAAGTCACACCTCTTAACCTCATCCATCAATGCGTGGAGTAGCCTAGCCACTCCCTGTAGTATTTTCACAGGTAACAGAGCAAAGCCACATTCTAAAACGCACTTGACACATGCTAATACTCAGTCTGGAAGTACCTGCTTTGTTTTCAGAGCATTCAGGCTGCCCTGTCAATCCTTGGCTTTTTTTTCTTTTTTTAAACTCCAAACAATAAAACAAGCGGCAACTGATATTAATAATTAGCAGATGTGTATAGAGCTGCTTTTTAGCTTCCCTACGCAATTCTCCACATTAAAAATAGATGAGGGGAGGATGAGGTTGACATTTAAAAGTAAGGTTCTCTTGACAGGCGACAGAAATATGGACATCTACACAGTCCCAGAGGCTTCACTGACCGGGGAAAAGATGTCTGGGAAACTCACGTGTAACTCCCACCCCGTAATATTGTGGACATCCTGACACTGAGTGATTCTTTCTTCTTCTGGAGTCTTGAAACTTGGCTCCTGTTTTATTTATTAGCCACAATACCAGGTAGCTGTAATGCTACAGACCCAAGCAAAAGCCTGCTGTCATGCACTTTCCTATCCTACCGTTTACTTGTAAACACACAAAATTTCAAAATGCCCCCAGTCCTAGCTTTTTAAAACAACACAGAACTCAGAAAATCCTTACTTTCTGGGATGGCAATGGGAAATACACGTTTTTCATTAGACGGCTGCTATTCTCCTAATTCATCTGGGTTTTATAGCTGGAAAAACAAAGGAAATTAAAGCATTTTCTGCAGATTTAAATCCTTTTTTCGTTATGGATTTTCTTCAGGAGAAATTATTTTGGCATGCATGGCTCCACATTTGCAGCTTTATGCAATGGCTTCCAATTAAAACAGCAGGATGGAGAGCGAACGGCCGGTTTCTTCCCCCTAAAACCTTCCGCACCCACGGCTCAGTTTTGATTGAACAACATCAAGATGGCTTTACATGGAAAGTACCTCAAGGAAAAGGCAGGCACTAATCCACCATGAAGACAGGGGTGGCTGATAGTCTCCAAATGGGTAATCAGAGAGGAATAAGTATTTTGCTTCCTAATGGCAGGACAGGGGTCCCAGCCAGTGGTTCCCATCTGCTATTGAGCAGAAAGCACTGCAGCACCGCTCCACGGCACCTACTGCCGTCTCTCCTCCATGACCGGGTGTTTCTTTAGCTTAATGGGGCATGGCAAATGTCAGCTGACAATGTGTTTTCACTGATTCTGCTCTGAAAGTTAAATCTGCCATTATAAGATTATGCTAATAGCTAAACCTCAGCTGTATGTGTCAATTTGTACTTTGGGAAGGCTGTTATTCCCTGCATCAATTTAACAGGAGCAGACTGAGTGTTAGGCGGTTCTCATGTACACAGAAAATTTACGTACAGCAAATGCCACCACCGCACGATGCCGTAAATCAGGAGTTCTGGAAACACCGGAGCGAAGCCTCAAAGAGGTGGTTATAATCCCCAAATGCTGACTTGGAGACGGCAGACTTCTTGCAACGGCATATGCAACTATAGTGAGCACTTGAAAAATTTATTCTCCATTAAACATGTAGCATAAGTATTGATAAAGATCATTTGTCTTCTTTTCCTTTACTACCGATCTGACCTTGTTGTTAATAAAAGTAAGAAATAGCTTTTTTCATCAATACAGGAACACATGTAGATTGATATTTATCACTACACAGTCTGCTTAGAGCTCTTCTGGTTTTCTTTGAAGGATCACAAATTATTCACTACACAGCAGGGTTTCTTCAGTGATCACATCTGATGCATTTTATACAACATCCTTGTTTTTGTATTTGATATCAAACCCTGTAAAACACATCATTTTATGGGGAACCTGAAATTGGATTCCTCTGCAGCAGAACATTTCCTCCCTCAACTGTCTGCAGCACTTTATAATTTATTGATAGGACGCCTAAAAATACACATAGGCCAGCAGAGCTTTAAGATGGATAACTATTTAGCAGCCACAGACTAGATTTCACACCATAGCGTTCTTATTAGGCATAGTTGCCTAGAAATCACACTGATTTTCTGCAATATAATTATAAATATTTTCATTTCTAATGAATAATTTAGCTCACTGAACAGACAGAATTATACAATTTTTACTTCTTCAAGGTTCCCGAGTGAAAGCTGTGCTCTAAAAACATACAGAGGACCCAGGCGAACAAGTCTGCATCTTTCTGCCTGTTTCTCTTTTATTTGAAAACTGATTTTAACTACTCACATATTCCTGGCCGAGCTTCAGTATGAAATGCAGAGGTGCCGTTTTGGGCCTGGCATTTCCCAGTGTGACTTCATGCGATGCTGAGAACTCCCGTCCCCTGTCCCCTGAACGCCCCTGGGCTTGGCTGCCTGCATAGGAATGAGCTGGGGCTCTTCTCCGCAGTGCCAAGGGGGAGGCCGCCATCTTTCCTGGCTAATGGAGGCAGCGACAAACATGGTCTCACCGCACCCGGAGACGCACGACTTCCCCAAGGAAACGTGGCACCGGGTTTTGCACCAGCAATGGAGGCACGCAGAGACACGCATGGCGACTGTCCCACCCCACCATTGCTTTCTGACTGGCTCCTGCCACAGCTACGTTGTGTGCATTTCTGATGAAGCACCAAGAAATCACCTGATCCTTCCACAGGTTCTGGGGCAGCTGGCTTCCCCAAGTGCGGATGGCAAAGGAGAGCCAGCACCCGGACACCAGGATGAGAGGAGAGGGCACTGTCAGTGGGGCTCCCTATCCGCCGCAAGTGCCGGCTATTTGGGAACCTTCACTAGCTGCAGAAGGATCACCACGATTCCCAGTTCCTCTGTTCTGGGTGCTGAGGGGTTCATCCTCCGCTGTTACTTATTAAAGCTACAAAACCCTTACTTTTCCATTATTGTACTTTTTTTCTTTTTTTTAAGAGAATTAATTCCCCTGTGATACGGGGATCCTCTCCCAGCACTCAGGTTTGCCACTCTCAGTGGGGTTCGTATGAAGCACACCGAGGTACCACCTATTACTCATAAGACTGCAGTAGGCTGAGTCTGTCTCTGCACCTTTTCTCAGGCTGTACTGTACTTTCCAGAAAAAATGCTACATGTGTTAAAGACACATCTTAACATCACACAACACAGGCAACCCGAGCATGTCTGTAATTAATTTGCTAGGATATTGTATTCACAAGCACATCTGTCACAGCGTATTTCACCATATTCAAAGGGCTACGTAAAAGCCCGTTGTCCACTGTCTGTAGATGTGCAATGCATCCATTTCATGCAAAACAACAGCATTGTGTTCCTGAAAGCCACGGCTGGAGGAACTGAATACTACTGAGAATTTCTGCTTGATGAGTACAGCAATCTTAATTGAGATTTAATGTTTACTTTACCTGGTTAACTACAGAGCAAACACCAGAGAAATTATTGTGAAACAAACAAAAAAATTGTTCAAAAGCTAATTAACAGTGGTTGAAACTTGCTCAGTTCATACAATAACCTGCTCAAGCAACGGCTGTTTTCCAGCACAGCAGTGCTTAGCCTCGCAGATAAACCTTTGAACTCGCTGTGTTGTTTCCAGCATCCGAACAACTAATTAACAGAGTAATTTAAAAGAAAGCATAATCTTACCTGCAGAGGAGGAAAATGACTAAATATTTAATTCTTCTCTCGCACACAGTGAACTAGAAAATAGGCAGAGTGAGCATATGTGTGTTTGTGGGAGATTCTGTGTTTAATCCATGCATTTCATAATGTTTAGAAAGATACAATCACCATTTCACAGCTGCTTTCACATAGGTCATTGCTGCATGACTCAAAACTTCATTAAAGCATCAATTCAAAGAATCTGGTGAATCTTTCCATATGGCTGTATTCAACTTCACATGAGATCCTAACTTCAAAATCTGCACTGCCTTTCCCATGTCAAGAATGATCCAGTTCTGAGGATGCCATGCACTGCATCCAATGGTTTCAACCTTGCCACTTTTACTTGCAAGGGACTATGCACACTTAGAAGCACCAGCAATTCAGTAAACTCATTATTTCTGCCCAAGTCAAGCATTTAGATCAACTCCCCTCCCACTTACATGGCCTTACGTTTTGTAAAATAAAAAATTAAATCTCCTTGCTTCTTTTTACACAGGGCAATCACCCATGACCTCCAGGAGCCTTTATTATGCTTTATTTTTAGCCCCTCCTGCTCTACCTGATCTGGTAAGAGAGCCACCTTAGCTTAGAGAAGCACGGGCTGCAAGGGTTCAATGCACAACTGAAAGCTGGGGCTAGCATTGAGTATACTCAAGAGAAAAACCAGTACTTTTGCAACACCAGCAGCAGCTCAGCATTAAAACACAGAAACATGCAAGCACAAATAGCCCTAATTATTCTAGGTAAGAAAATTATCTGAAAAGTAGAATGCCAGAATCTCAGAAATACACACACGCAGCCTTCTTATCAGTATAAAAGTAGTAGTATCTAATTTTCTTTAGCAATCAGGACCTCCTTTGAGGACCTGTTCTATTTCTCATGGTGGTTGGTCTACTTTTCTCATTTCCTGTGTTTTTAGATACTTGGTATAATAAGAAAATGGTTTAATGACTTATTTTAATGTCATTTAACACTGGTAACATACATATAATGCAGTAATTATATGAGCAACTGTCTCTATAACCACTCTTTAAAAAATCACTATCTACAAATGTGCCACTCTGCCTTTAGAAGTACAACCTTAACCTGTCAAAATCAAACTAGATTTTTATTAAAATACAGGCAGGAGTTAAGCAAATAAGCTACAGAACCATGCCTTGAAACAAATCAGTATTTCATGCCATAATTTATACTGTGAAGACCCAAGGTAGAAAGACTTTTATGTAAAACAGGAATTTTAATTCTGTTGTTTTTTTTTTTTTCTTCTTTTCCTCTCCCATAGATATCCAGTGAAGCTTCAGAAGTGCCAACACCTATAGGCACACCTTTTAGGGGTTAAGCTATACTGGGCACTGAAGAGATTATGGATGTTAACCATGACAAATAGGAATGCTGAAGTTTGACCTACACTACTTTTGCTGCTCATCACAGGACAGATATTAAAACACAAGGATATTTAAAAAAGAAACAAGATTAAGGAATATTTTGTATTATCATGTAAAATGCACAGATGTTCACAAAGGCAAGAACCATTTTAATCAACTCCTTGAAAGACAAAGTGGCTTCCGCATTGTGCACCAATTCCTGCATCCAAGCCCGTTCTTTGTAATTAGTGCAATTTCCCCTCTAACGGCAGCATCTAATTTCTTGTTTGCATTAAAGGTTCAACATTCTTAAATGAAAGACAATTAAAATAATTTCAAAATCAAACAGTAAAAAGCCAGAACTGCTTTACAAGCAAATTCTTCCCCTAATTCCTCTTTAAATTCATGTCTCACTTCTGCTCCCCTCCCACAATGTCAAATGGATTTAAGTAGAAGTTTTCAGAAGCAAGGATGAATTCCTAGAATCATAGAATCACAGAACCATAGAATGGGTTGGGTTGGAAGGGACCTTCAAGATCATCCAGTTCCAGCCCCCCTGCCATGGGCAGGGACACCTTCCACTAGACCAGGTTGATCAAACCCCCATCCAGCCCAGCCTTGAACAGTTCCAGGAAGGGGTCATCCACAATCTGGTTCCAGTACCTCACAACCCCCAGAGTAAAAAATTTCTTCCTTATATCTAATCTAAATCTACCCTCTTTCAGTTTAAAGCCATTACCCCTTGTCCTATCACTACAGGACCTTGTAAAAAGTTCCTCTCCAGCTTTCTTATAGGGTCCCTTTAAGTACTGGAAGGCTCCTATAAGGTCTCCCTAGAGCCTTCTCTTCTCCAGACTGAACAACCCCAACTCTATCAGCCTTTCTTCATAGGAGAGGTGCTCCATCCCTCTGATCATTTTTGTGGCCTCCTCTGGACCCACTCTAACACATCCATGTCCTTCCTATGCCGAGGACTCCAGAGTTGGACACAATACTCCAGGTGGGAGTCTCAGCAGAGGGGAGTAGAGGGGCAGAATCACCTCCCTCGACCTGCTGGCCACACTGCTTTTGATGCAGCCCAGGATACGGTTAGCCTTCTGGGCTGCAAGCACAAATCGCTGGGTCATGTTGAGCTTCTTGTCAGCCAACACCCCCAAGTTTTTCTCCTCAGGGCTGCTCTCAATCCATTCTCTGCCCAGCCTGTATCTGTGCTTGGGATTGCTGTGACCCATGTGCAGAATCTTGCGCCTGGCCTTGTTGAACTTCGTAAGGTTTGCACAGGCCCACCTCTCAGGCATGTCAATGTCCCTCTGTATGCCATCCCTTCCCTGCAGCGTGTCGATCACACCATACAGCTTCGTGTCATCAGAAAACTTGCTGAGGGTGCACTCAACCCCACTGTTGTGTCACCAACAAGATGTTGAACATCATCAGTCCCAATACCAGCCCTTGAGGAATGCCACTTGTCACTGGTCTCCACTTGGACATTGAGCTGTTGACTGCAACTCTTTGAGTGTGACCATCCAGCCAATTCCTTATTCACCGATAAGGAACTGTCTGGATGGTCGCACTCAAAGAATTACTCTGGTGTAATTCCGTTAACTGCATCTTTAGGTCTTACTAGGTATTACTCCCACTGCCGCCAGAGGGAATTTTGCTAGGATAAAGACCGACAGATCTACAAGCCTCCGTGTCCTCAACAGGTTATGCAGAAGTTCAGATCATTAAGAGAGGAGCCCCTCAATTAGGATTATTTGGTCAGTTGTTTCACTACTACTGAGACATCTTCTTAAATAAAGGGACTGTTACTAACAGGTCACTTTGGTAGAAAACATGGCTATTCCAGATAATGACACAGTTCACATACAGAAATATTTCTCAGCTAATGGATGTCTTCCTTCGGATGACTGTGAAAGGCTACCCCAGAGGTCATGAGACATTGTCAGGGTCAAGCATTCTTTGTCAACATTTTTAAACACAGATATGCAGAAATAGAACATATCATGTAGCCTTTGTTACCCCCAAAAATGTTTTCCTCTTGTTATTAAATACAAAACAGTGATGACTTTTAAAAAACACCAACACTGCAGCAGGCATCAGCAACTTGAAAATTGCTGGTGTCAGGACAGAAGCATTCGAAAAACAGTCAATAACAAGAATCTAGCTTACGCTCTGTCAGTAACAAGTAATGCAAGTCCTCATTATGGTATATAACTATGTTTATTCTTATGTTTTGCACTTGTAATTTGTTCGGGTCTTGCTATATTGAAACAATGCCGAGTGAAATGATGGAAAAATAAAATAGAAACATATGTTCACTGTTCAGCATTCCTAAACAATGAATTTAAAGGGCCAAATGGGCAGCGCTGAGCATTTTTTGCTGCCTAAAAACTTCCAAAACATATCTACTGCTAGAAAGGTCCATCTAAAACTGTAATGCTAGAGGAAAACTTTGGAAACAAACTGGAGTTTCTAACCCAGGAATTCTTTTTCCATCTTCTGTTCTCAGCTTAGATGACTACAAATGAGTTCCTGTGTGGGTCAATGAACCACTATGAGGTTTTGTTTAAAATTTGTATCTTGAGCTAGACCTCCCTGCCTTCAGTCAGAGGTCTCTCTTAACTGAAACGAAATTTTGCTAGGTGGAAAAGGCTACGACATTACTCCCTTGCCAGTGATGGGTGGAGACTCTTTCCATATATTGGGAGATTCAACAAAGCCATTTCTTTCCGGTTTAGAAATGGTAAGGCTAAATTTGTGTCATTCACACTATTTGTACCTTGTAGACTCTTCCTATCCCCAAAAGCAAACAGGCAACAAAAAATGCAAGTGCTGATCTAGGCAGCAAATCATCACCTGTAACTTCCCCAAGTGGGAAAAAAAGAGTGGGGGAGAAAAAGGTTTTCTTCTCATCACAGGATTTTGGTATGTAAGGCCACATTCACGCTGGAGAGCTCTCCAACCTGCACCACTAACCCCCTCCCAGTTTAACTCCCAATCCCGCTGCTGTTTTAGCATGGAGCCAGATGCCAGAACACCCACTCTTCTCTCCGGCAGCTGCTTTCTTTTTTGTGGCGTTGTGCTGACCGTCTTATCAACACACGTCTCGAAATGTGACCTTCCCCAGGTACTCTCATAGATGTATATTTTCCATAAGCTCTCCCAACCATAAATCTGTTTGCAGGTGGTGGCCTTCAGCAAAACTGGCCCAGACTTATTCTCTTCCAGCTTCCTCCTTTTCTTTTCAAGTAATACTTTAGTGCTCTCTAATCACAGATTATCACAGAGCTTTTGCAACAATTCCAACTTGCTATCCTCCTTCACACCCAGAAAACCCCCACAGTGATAGGCTTTTTAGTCGCTTTTTTCACAAAGAAGTCTTATTATCAGAAAGGTTTTAAGACCTTGCTAAGCTATACATGTCCCAGTCTATGTTGCACCATTTCCTTTGCAACGCTACTTTTGACACGGAAAACCAGCTTTACGAAATTAAGGGCTCCAACAGCTTAGTTGCACATTTCAAGTTCTACCACATAATTTTCACATTAAATATGAACACCTCCTAATGGCTACATTGGGTGAGAAAAGTGGAAGGGATACCCATTATATTCAACCTGGCAAAAACCTGGCTAAAACCTGACTTCATTTTAAAATCCCCAAACTCTCTCCCCCCCGGTGCCTTCTGTCTATTGATACATCTCAGGAGCCGCACACTGAAAACTGTTTCTAATGCACTTTCTAAAGGTTGGTTGAAACACACGTACACATATAAGAAACCACTTTTAATGAGCATCATCTTTTCAATTCTCTAGTTGAATGGATCTCTTGATATGGGAAACTTTGGATCTCATTGCTTTATTTTGAGCTTGATATTCCTCATGCTTTTCCACGCTCCGCTGTGATAGCAAGCTGGCCTCTTCTGCTGCCCATTTATTCACAGACAGGAAACTTCCCTCTTGTGAAATACCCCATCAGGCAACTTTTCTAACCGTTTCCAGCAGCACAACAGCACCTGACAGATAAAGGCCAGATATATTGTGAGCATCAGCTGAAACGATCACACCCTGTCCTGACTCTGCCTTCTCTGATGAACTTGGCATCAACCAACTACACATTCAGCTGCTTACTAGTTTCTCCAGGCTGCTTTCCCTCCTCCCCAAACCAGCCCAATCCACACCTGCTTATGTTCTTTCTTGTTACAGCTTTGGGAAAACACGAACAGTATTTAACAGCCTTCTCCAGCATCACTACAAGCCCTTCCTGGGGACAAACACAAGTCCTATACTTTCCAGCTTGCCACCAACTGCTTAGCTGTTTAATCCTGCATTTCAGTAAATCTCACCGTGGTACAGAGACAGACAGTAATCGTAAAGGAATGTGTAATCCATTGGGTCAGAGCTTGCCTGCATATACCCTCTATTCAGGGCTTGATGGAATTGAAGTTTCCATAAATGTGGAATACAAAGAAAATAAAACTTCCCTGCTGCCTGCTGCAGCCCAAATCATCTCTCTGTGCACCCGTGTGTTACCCTCGTCTCTTTGCCAGTGGTGTTCGGGTATCCTCCTCATGTCTCAGAATACTACAAGGACAAACTGTGAAGTCTCTGAGGAGATTTGTTTTCTCTTTCTGGAAGTTAAGATGCCCTACTCTTCTTAGGTTGTTTTTTTTAAACAGGCTACATGAGTTTTCAAGACTGGTTTCCCAATCACTGACCCATATAAGGAATATTTTAACTTTTTGCAATTTGTATAATCCTCTCTTCCACCACCTCTGAGACGTTAATCTGTGTTTACTAGTGTTTTATGGAGCACTCCTGAGGACACTATCAACAGCCTCAAGTTAGGTATACCATGTCTGTCCAAAGAAAATTCTTTGCCTGAAATCAGATTACACAAATACAATCTTTTCCCTTTGTATTAGGGCTGAGAGCTAACAATGATCATTCTCAAATACTTAAGCTGTCCTCCACAGCTGAATGACTGCAGAAAAAATGGGAGATTATGTATCAAATATTTTTACAACTGCCTGAGTATGAAAATACACACTCACACACTCACTGCACAAAAAGGCTCTCTTTTTGAAGGAGAAGCTGCCAATTAGCTGTCCCCATAAGGCTAATTTCTAACTCTCTGTGACTTCCACGGCTGTAGCCCACAGCTGCATGCAGGATTCAAAGTACCTGCTGAGGGATGAATCCTTTCAGAGACTTTTCACTTTGTTGTTCTGAACAACCCTTCATCTGTTTTCTCAGCATAAAAGCACACTGGGGTGTGACCTTGGGAAGGGTGCCTTCTTCACGGGCATGGCGTGCAAAGGCAGGAATCAAAGCCGGCAGGCCTGCAAGATCCTGGTGGCAGACGGACGGTTATAACGTATTGGCTGCTTTGTTTTAAAAATATACTGAAGGCTGGCTCTTGCACTGAGATCCGTTCCCCTTTATGCTGATATGGCTCTAAGTGGGACTACCGCATGCAAGCTACTGGCCCCATGTGCAATTCCAGAGAAGCACGTATGGAGTAGGGACAGGTGAAATGATGCCCTGCCGAATTCTCAGCCAGCAAGAAAGAACAGATATAAGAAGCAAGTATTGCTCCCAGTCATTTCAGGGGGGTGTTGATTCTGAAATCCGAGTACAACACACTGTCTTCCACTGTAAATGAGGTTGAAAAAAAAAAGAAAAGACTGCACTACCAAGAGCAGCAGAGACAGTTGCAAGAATCTTATTTTGAGATTTTAATTGGCATGAAATTGATGGTAAGAAGAGCACCACTGTTTCCCCTGATCTGACCTCTGAAGTGCGAGATTAACAAAACTTCCCTGATAAAGACTATGATCTCAATTCTTAAAATGGATCTGGTAATCTGTCAGCCATCTGCTTCATATAGACAACCTAATAAAATCAGAGATCTTTGGAACGACGCCAGTGTTTTGCTCAGTCCAGCATCCAGACCTGTTGGGATCCCTCAGCTGGAGAGATCATGGACTGGCCACACACACCACATTTACAGCCCAAAATCAGGCCGTCAGCACATGAAGTAGTGTCAGAAGTCACCCCTGTACATCTGCTATGGTAGTGTTCCTCACTGAAACTCCACTTCTTTTTTTGGAAACTGAGAGCACCAGCTGACCGGAGCATCCTTTCCAGTACTTCAGAGCCAGAACAGCTCACACGCAAATCAGATCCAGCAACTTGTGCAGTTATTAACATTTCCCTTAGGTCTACACGAATTTACAAAGGAAAAAAAAAAAAATACTTTTTTGACTGCTGACCTCATTAACCGCCACAGATCTGAGGACCATCTTCGATGGCAGTGTCTAACTTGCAGGACCACCCTCTGAGGACACTCAGAGACAAAACTCAGCATATATAGAACATGTAGCCATCTCCTTAACTCCCACTCCTAATTATTTTGCAAAAGTCACTGGATATTCCTGCCCTTCCTTTCTTCCAGGAATATCCTTCGCCCTCCTGGTTATCAGCACTAATACAACAGAGCATACATCCACGCAAAACCATTCACAGGAGAAGAAATACCACCTCCAAATTAATAAACTTTCACCGGAGTCCACCCGACCCCAAAGAAGCAGCTTACTGAATCACTAACCTATTTCAGGTCATACACATACATAGAAAACACTGAATTTGGATAATCATTCAAATGGCACCTGGAAAATGCAAGAAATAGCATGATTACACATTTTCTAACATACTTGATTATTGGACTGTCAACTTTAATGCTCAGGATAATTTCAACTCAAGACAAAATCTATTTGTCATTCCTAATGCCCTTTATTAGATAGACGTCCTGCTCCGGGACACTGGTACCGAAGGAAAAGCCCGACAGAGAATATTAATGGGAAAAGATTTATTTTTAATATCTGAAAATACTAGTTTCAGCACTAAAGTTTAGTATAAGACCATGTAAAATAAAAGCCAGTTTGCAAAGCTCAGTGTGAACTGAATGTGGATTAGTTAAATGGTGGCACAAACTTTCTCCAAAATGCTGGAATAATGTGATTAATAGCTGATTTGCCCAATTCTTACTTGGATCCTGAAATTCATTTAAAACCTAGAAATTATCTGGCATGTTCATAAATGAATGAGGAATGTGAAGTTCCCAGAAATAGATGAATGAATAGGAGTTTCTACATTCAAGATAGAAATACGGGTTATTCTGCACTCACACACTGATCTAGCAAGGAAGTGGGGCCAGAATGCCCCGGACCCACACCACCAAGCCCTCACCCATCTGGATGTGCTGGGCTAAACGTGATGCAGACTGTAGTCAGGCTCTGAATAATGCTGGTTTCCACACTGTGAGAGAACATTGTTTAACCAACATTTTTCACAGCTTCAGGTTTTTTTACTCTAGTTATCAACACCGGTAAGGCAACATCTTTTCCATTTTGCTCTCTGTAGCTCATCAGCAGTACAGGCATATGTCATGCACTAATAGTCTGATAAACAGCTGAAGCTGCTTACAGTTCATTCAAGGGGAATAATGATATTTTCTGGGGTCATCTTATTATTTAGTAATCTCAGATGGTTCTGTCTAATTAATCACAAGTAAATGAGAATCTTCTCTTGGAAATCAAATAAAATACAGTTGAGGTAGGCTTTCAATGGGAATTAGTCACTTCCCACTGTATTTTTAGATCATTTAGTCAGGTTACTTTCAGTTGCTTTATTTCCATGTACAAGAATACCTGCAGTTGAAAAGCTGACTTTAATCCCTGAAGCTATCTGGATAGCAGGCTATAAAAAGAATAACATAAAGTCTACTAGAGCAGTCAAGTCGGTCTTGGCACAAAGCAAGGCAGGAGCAAGGGTCGTGGATCAGCTGCCAGAGCTCCCCATCTTGCAGTGGCTGCACACTGGAAGAATGATCCCACTGTCATAAAAGCTGCTGCTCTTTCCTGGTTCAAATAAATCACCTATATAGCAGTGGGGAACAGGTATTACAGACAAGTCTGGATGCAAGAAAATGGTCTCAGACTTTTTCAGGACTAAGCTGACCATCTCAGTCACCTCTTTTAGACCCCCAGAAAACAAAGATTAGGCAAAGTGACAGATACATTCCTATGGGCTTAAAAGTTCCTATTATTTCCTTTGTAACCATCTGCTGCACAAAAAGTGAGATTTGAATGTCAGTCTGTATCCTTTCTGCCTCACACATCATCACCAGTAACCCTGAAGGAGTATTTTGCAAAGGTTGCCTTTGCAGCCTTTTCAGATGTCTCCGCTACCACTTTACTTATGTTATTCCCTAGGTATCCTCAGTAGAAAGGGGAATTACGTAGCGATAGAGATTTTCTGCACAGGTAAAGCTGCAAAGTGAAGAGTTAGGGCTGGTAAAAATGACAATTGTCAGTGTAGCTTACAGAAAAGCACGGGGTCTTACTTTGTTATGCTTCTAGGTAAAAATCGTGCAACTGGCAATTTAGCATTTAGGATACAGGCAGAAAGAAACAAATTACACTGATTCTTTCTTAGCCATTTCGTGTGCCCTGACCTCTGCAAGAGTTAGCAGAAGCATCTCACTGTCTGTTAAGTTAGCTAGAGTAACTTCAATAAACAGAAAGAGGAGTATCAGACAAGCTCTCCTGTAAAGTCTCTTCCTAACCAAAACTGAACAAGGTGACCACAATCCGACACACTCTGAACATGCCAGGTTGACTCCTGTGGGGATCCACCACTGGGCCAGGCTGAGTTTAAACCCATTTAAAGGATGCAAACTGTGTTTCTCAGGGCTAAGCCTCAAGATGAACAAGGGTGCAGTGCCCTAGCACTGTGCCCTTTATGCCTAGGACGAGAGGAGAATTATTTCTGGCACTGATAAAACAGGTGCTGAAATCGGTCGCCGCTGCTCACGTGGGATGCGGCAGTTCCGCAGACGCAGTTGTCGGCGAGGGCCCGGGGCTGCTCAGGCTGTTCAGTGCAGATGGACATCCCCTATGAAATCACAAGCTACATTTTTAGCTTGGCTTTGCAAACCACTGTGAGGCTGGCACGGGCCAGGGGAAGCAAGCTTGCCAAGGAAACGGTGGTTGACGTTGACCTCAACCTCGCAGAACATATTAGAATTCAGGAGTAGAGCTTACCGGATGGGATTTTTTCGTACTGGCCTCCTGTGATTTTGGCTGAGAGGTCTCCCACCCACACCTCGCTGCCACCTCGCTGCTCAGAAATGCAATGGTGGTTTGTTCTTTGTCAAACTCCACTGTGCTCTGTTCCTCAGCTCCCCCATCTCTGGTGCATTACTGACATTTAAATACATGTATCTGTGCTCTATGTAAAGTACAATTGTGACTTTTCAGTCGCTGTCATATTCCTGTTGCTAAGCAAATGAGGAACTCAGAAATACGCTTTACTCCTGAGGGCCCTATGAACTTCATTTTCGCTAATACTGTTACAATATACTCAAGACAAATAATGTACATTTGCTCATTTTCTACGTACACTGTGGGCATCGGATTTCTTAAAGACCCTTTGGGCATGCAAGATAAACCGGGTGAAAACCAGAAGCTATTTTCCACCTCTTCAATGCAGCCATGCCCGAGCTGTATATTCTGCTTTAAGGGAGATGTAAAAATTGGTAGTCGTTGTAGTGCAGACACACAGCCCTGGACCCTAACCACTCTTTTTCTGACACCGAACCTGCTCACCAGCTTTGCTAACTTCTTGGTTTTGGCTAAGAGTTCAAAAAACCTCACAGACAAATACTGAAAATACCACAAAACCCCTGAATGACTAAGGTGAAGCAGCACTAAACAACAACACAGAAAAGCAAAGCATCTCCTCCAGCCTCCAGTATGGAATAATACAAGAATGGCATATGTGATGGCGTAGCCTTCACCATGAGAGTGAACTAGCAAGGGAGTTTTGAAAATAGATAGGAAAGATAATAAAAGAAATCAGAAGAACTACAAGAACGAAAAAAAAACAAATAAAAAACTTATGGAAAATTAAATAAAATGCTTGAAGTCTTTACTTCGTGTAGCTTAGTTTTTACTGCTTTGCAGCCATACCACAGCCAGTTTAGAGAATCATACAATGGTTTGGGTTGGAAGGGACCTTCAAGATCATCTAGTTCCAGCCCCCCTGCCATGGGCAGTGACACCTTCCACTAGACTAGGTTGCTCAAAGCCCCATCCAACCTGGCCTTGAACACTTCCGGGGAGGGGGCAGCCACAGCTTCTCTGGGTGAACTGTTCCAGTGCCTCACCACTCTCATGGTAAAGAGTTTCTTCCTTATACCTAATCTAAATCTACCCTCTTTCAGTTTAAAGCCACTACCCCTCATCCTATCTAGTGAACAAGGCACTAACATCATTGTGACCAGCAAATGCCATCTACTTTGTGCTAAAGCCCACAACTATACTCATGCCTGAATTTGTGCCAAAAACATGTGGCCAGACTCAAACCAGAAGGTGTTCGAAGGTCCAGGATGTTACAGACTATCAGCGTGAGAAATGCCTTACCACCTGAAAGCTTCCCAGCTTTTCACTGGCAAGTAATCATTTTGCTCATGAGACGGAATTCAAAGTGAAACATTTTGGTGAAAATAACATCTTGCTCGTCTTCCACTTCACTTCTGATATACCTTTAGCAACAATCAACCAAGAGATAGCTAGGTTTAGAAATCAATTCGTATGTCCTTACGTACTTGGACTTCGCACTCTGTGCTATTCAGACTTCTGACAGGGATAACACAACAGTGACATTGAAGTCAATGACAAAACTTCCATTGACCTTAACGCTGGCAGAATTTCACCCTAAATCCACTTTTTCTGGAAACCCACCCACACTGCTGCACAAAACTAACCTGTGTGTCCACAATGCCCAGATTTAATGCACATACAAAACATACTTTCTAATCCCTGGCCTGTCCACCTTTTTTTTTAAAGGTTGCATGCATTTTTTTCCCTTATGCAGTCGAATGTACTAGTAGGAGGAAAAAAAAAAAGCAAGCAAGCAGTATTTCTTGTCAGTAGCAATCTGGATGTATGAGCACAGAACAATAATTTGATCTCCTTTGCAGTGTCCCATCAAAAACCAGCCAGTCATGGCACAGGGGCTGCACAGAAACAGTCCCAACAGGTATTTCCATGGAGGAACTATGGATGAGTAACTGCAGGGGTTTCGTTGGCTGCCTGTTGACGTACAGTCACTCCACACCCTTTCAAAAAGCTGCTGACTGTAAGTTTTGCCGTCGGCCCCAACTCTGTCTCATCTCGGTATGATATTTAGATTGGAGGAACTACCTGAAGTTTCATACAGAAGGGACTGCAAGATAGGATCTGAGAAAAAAAAACGGATTAGCCCTACTCAACTGCATGTGACTATATAGCTAAATCTTATTATGTGTCCCACAGGGCAAAATAAAGAACAATTCAGATGTAGACAAAGCTAAAAAGAGAGAGGCAATGCAGAAAACCACAGCAAAATACTGTAATCATTCAAGCTACCCCACAAGAGCAAACTCTCGTGCTTTTGTCAGACGACTCCTGGATCCGCTGCTTTGAGCAGCTTGCAAGAGCAGGACAAAATACCTTCTGGGTTGAAAAAACATGTCAGAAATGTAAAAACAAAGAGAGAACAAGAGAGCCAGAAATCCAAAGTTAGTATGAGCTGAACCTGAAAAAAAAAGTGTAAAATTATTCCTTGTGTCAGAAAGGTTGATCAGTTAGTCACTGAAAAAATACTTACCTAATTCGTAAGAATTAGTAACATCGAAACAGAATGACTAAACTTTATATTACTATAAACAACCAAAAATAATGATAAAATATTTCAAGATATTGAAAATGTCAACCAAAAAGTTATGAAAACCATTTACTGTTTATCAACAAGTTCAAACTGCCAAGCTTCTCCTTGGCTGAGATTGCATGTTTCCTTCAACTAATTATCCTGATGCTTTCTTAAGATATGCACAAGTCAACAAAGCTGTAACACCACCTTTAACAGTGTGAAGACATAAAGAGCTCTAAGGAGAAGAAACAACTGCTCTAAGCAGTGGCAATAGGTGTCCCAAGGCAGAAAGGTGGCAGCAGAACAGAATGAGAAATCCTTTAACCACACAGAGTTGCTACAGTTTACATGGCCATCGAAAAAACCACCATCATTTTCAGTAGCTGGAAAGAGACAAAGGACAGTGGTCCAAGATCTCCTAGAGGGTATCTCCCATTTGGATTACAGTAGGGTAGATCATTCCCTGACCTGTGTCACCAAGCCATCCCCATGATTTTATTTTTGTTAAACTATCTACCAGACACAGAAGCAAGTTCAAAAAAATGCAATTTTTATTGTGAAGCATCAGTATTTTAGTCTCTTCTGTGCACCTGTGTTCTTCAGTACTCCACACGGGTACCTTTCATAAGGGCAACAGGAGATGGCTGAACCTCCTCCGCATTTCCTCCTTGCAGTAAAGCCATGCTGACAGCTCTTAACTTTTTATGTCATCTCAAATGCACAAGGTCAAAAAGTAAATCCTCTTGCAATGTGACTGGGATTTCTTGCTAAATCAGCATTACTCCAAGACATAAAGTGCAGTTGAGTTTTTAAACATTGTCCCTAGGCTGTTTGTCTCCTCTGAATTCCTGTTGAATACTGACTTTGCATTTAAAGGTCCAGCTGCCCACCTCATCAGGTTGCCCTGGTGTATACAAACTCTGACTGATTAATGGGTTATTTTAAATGCGCAGATACCTCAAGGACTAAAGAACATGGATGACACGAATGACATGAACTTTTCTTCTGTTGCTTTATGCCACTAGGTTTTATATGAAACTATACCTTTACAGAAATACAGGCTTGTCCTTCAAGACACAACTGCCAACCAGACTTCTGCATGTACTTCTTTTTTCAGACAGATCTGAGGCAAATCTGCCCAGCCTCAGTTATAATTAATCTTAAAATACCAGAAAAATCACTTCATATTAAACTTGAGACCACATGTTGGCTTTTGAGATATTCATAACTCTAGTAGGCCTTATATTAAGCAAATGGAATTCATTTTGTAGATGTTATCTGGATGCGTCTCTCCACAGGTGAGCTACCATCTAGGCAGGTTTAATGGACAATTCCTCAAGGCTGCCTTGGCAATTACTCCTGTGCTGACCTGGAAGGATCATTAATATTAGGGAGTCGAGAGGCAATTCAATTTCCACTCTGGCTCAGCCCTAAGCTTCTTCTAAGTAGATGCTGTCAGCTGTGTCAAATTATATACAATGCCTAGGTGGTGTGGAAGAATATTAGCCACAGAGCTGGGAATGACAAACTCAATTCACAAAGTTTTCAGCCTGAACAGTGGCCTAAGATACCAACAGGCCAAAACCATTTGGCATAGGAAAGCTCTTAACAACCACCCAAAATCTTTTCTGGAGGGGTAAGATGCCATGGGAAGAGCAAAACTAGGCATGGATTAGCCCAGGGCAACAAGAGAAGAGCTGCTTTACAGAATTGCACACCAAGAGATATAAATGCATACATTAAAAAAAAAAGGCCGAATGGCAAAACTTTGAGGAAGCCCAGCACACGAATGCAAAGAGGATTACACAATACACCCAGTGCACCAAAGGCACGAAGCTTTGATCCTCAAGCCCCACAACTGCAGTCAAAGAAAAATAAGATAGCTTGGACCCAATCCAGCAGGCAACCTTTTCACCATTATGAAAAAAGTCCCCCCAAACGCTAAGTCTTCTCAACACTCTGGTTACAGCCTGTAAACCGGGACAAATCTGAACAACTGTTTCCCTGACTATTATCCTCTGATTCATCCAAAAGAAAACAATGCATCAGAAGAGCTCTTCCCCTTTCCTTTCTATCTGACGAAGGCAAAAGCAGATGTCTGCATACAGATAGAAGCCTCCTCTCTTAAAAAGACCCTTTACTTCTTTCGGCAACCCTCAGCCTCACCTTTGTCTTTGCTCACTATCGCGATACCCCCGTCCCAGCGGGTGCCAGCCCCGGTTTTGCCAGCAGAATTCCCATGGTGCACGTAGGCGCAGTATGCCACGGCATTTTAACTCTTCTGGGGGAGCGTCAGGAGCCAGAAAGGATCACACTCCTCCCCAGAGGGGCTCAGCGCTCCCACACAAACACATACCTTTCTGCTTGTTTTCAGGTAATATGGAAAGCTCTGTAACCAGTGCTCTTTTAAATTACATGCCTTGGAGGTTTGTTGTTTAACGACAGATAGATAAATAAATACATAGACAAAAAGCTTTGCTCTTTGATGTTAGAAACAAGCAAATAAACAATCAGTCTTTTAAAAATACACAATCACTTTCATTGTCGTAAACATGCAGCGATTTACCCTCCCCCAAAAGATCAGAATGAACTCGTTTAAAAACAAAGCTTATTTGCATTATACATCATGAAATATTAGTCAGATATAACCATTCATCTGTATGCAATTTTTCTTATTAAAACATGCATATAACTCACAGTAATTCCAGTTGTGCAAATGTTCACTGAAAGAAAATCAAATCAAAACAAATACACACATACGTGCACACACACACACGTACACGGGTATTCTGAGCCAAAATGACAAGCATGCATGGTCAGGGTTTAAGCGTCATTTAAGCCAAAATGATTGCTAGATTATTAAAAAGAAAGCAGCCTGGCAACTATTTGAAGCAGTTTTTATTCATGCTTTTATTTGATTCTCCTCAATCTTCCTCTCCCTTATACTCGCTTGTAGCAAACAGACTAAAAATCATCTCTATTGTTTAAAAAAGCAGAAGAGAAAAAACAGCAGCATCCATGCTCTGGGTACCAAAGCGTCATTTTCTTGGGAGCAGGAGAAAAAAAAAAAACAAACCACAACAATTTAAAAGCTTTTCTGTATTTAAAACAGATATCGTGCAGCAAATTTGATCTTAGTATTAATGACATGCAATCTCCAAGGAGACATATTCTAATTTAACAAAAAAAAAAAAGTAATTTTCAGTAATCGGTGCGAATGCCTTTTTTTTTTTTTCTTTCTCTTTTGCTCCTTTCTCCTCCTTGCTGTCAGACTAATGGCATCTTAAACCCTGCATGCTGCAGCGCTTCGCCTGTGCTCTGCATCGGCCGTGCGAGAAGCAGCTACCTGCGAGTTTTCACAGTGCCATCTCATATCCATGTCTGCCTGGCCACCCTGCGTGCTCACGGCTTTTGCCCCCCCTCCCCTCCTCTCCCCTCCCCCCGTCCCTTAATTCTTAATGGAGATCCTAGGAAATTTAGTCCATCCTCTGCAATCAATACTGGTGGCGGGCGCGCTCCCTGCCTCCGCGGGAGAGGAGGACGACAAGCGGCCTGCGCACCCGCCCGCCCTATCGCTGCCCGCAACACGGGCGGCGGCGGCG
>Ga0065711_1036085_pt1 | contig 21480 bp, 12 predicted proteins | sample Hoacrofraction12_FD_59098 | JGI IMG/M metagenome (GOLD analysis project Ga0065711, IMG submission 59098) | Hoatzin crop microbial communities from Cojedes, Venezuela - Epithelial fraction 12 v2 (version 2) | ecosystem: Host-associated > Birds > Digestive system > Esophagus > Crop | place... | reverse complement strand
AGGAACCGGCTGTGACATTACTGTACAAATACCACTCTAATCCCTGTGTGGTGCACAAAACCCCATCCTTCCCAGAACTTTCTGCTGAGTAATTTCAAAACGTTTTATCGGAAAGGCAAGGCAGGTGCATGTTTAAATAGACCTCTAAATGAAGTCCATGTAGCCTCATGCTCGTAAGCCAATCCAGTCTTGCTGAGAAATCTTAGCACACAGGGAAAAAACTAATTCAGGCAAATGTTTCGTTCCTTCTTCTGCCTCGGGCCATGAGGTAACAAATCAAGATACGGTACCAGAATTGTTGACATGCCTGAGGGACACTTAAAAAGATTTCCTTGCTGTCAGATCAATGGGTATGTGAAAAAAAACAGAGACCAAAAGTTTTTCCACCAACAGAGCCAGACTGAAGAGAGGACATGTGCCCATAGGTGGCTTCAGATCACAGCAAAGTATAAAGCAGTCCTTTTACGACATATAAATGCTCACCTAGGAATCAAGGCTTTTGCTTCCTCAGCTGTCTCGGGACACAAGTTAGCCAAACATGCCAGTTCAAATTTATGGAGCTTTTTCTGGAGCAGCAAACTATAAGTAAAGACAGTAACTTAGTGAAATTACAAGCAAGCTAGAAATATGAAAGGGTGTAAACCAAACAGGTATCTTTTTTTTTACACTGCAGTCAATGTTTTTTTTTTCAGGAGGAAAGACTCATTATACAACTGCATAGAGGAAAAAAAAGTCACATTAACTGCACTTCCCCTGAATTACTCTACAAAGTCTAGAAAATCTTCCCATTTACTGCAATCAGAGGCCCTTCAAATACTGAAAACAAAGCAGTTCAGAAAGCTTGATCTTGACAAAGTACAACCCTCCATGAAGAATTACGATCAAATTTCTCGCCTCTTCAGAAAGACAAGATTCAGAATTATGATACGAATCAGGAAACACCACTAAACTGTACTTTCAAACAGCAACATCAACATTACACACCAAATCCTCCAGCATAGTCTAACACCCCAACTTCTCCACTCACCTACGGACACTGGCAATGGTTTCTCGGTTCTTGAAACGGCTGAAGCGCGCCGTGTAGTTCAAGGTTTTCATGAAGACTTCTGAAAGCTCCTGCTCATCTTCCGCACTCTCGTTCTGTTGCTTACGATGCTCAAGAAGCATATGTACTTCTGAATTTAGAAGGGTTTCCGCAGTTTCGAATTCTACATTTGAATGAGCGAACACAGCATATAAAAAGGTGAAGTATGCATGAAAAAGTGCACTTACAGAAGTTCTGCGTGTAAATTTAGCTTTGGGCAATAAGGAAATGAACGACGTGCTTCACTGCAAGCCCGTTCACCAATGACCGGGCAGCATTTCATGCTGAAAATGCTGATCAAAATTACACCATTTGGAGTGACAACCCAATGCGTCTGTCTCTTTGACCACGCACTTGACATTTGCAGCCCTAACCTTCTGATTTGTCACATTTTTGCAGTATGTTTTCTTCACTCGGTTTTGTCAGACCTTAAGTAATGCATGACTTGTTTTAGAAAAAACATTTAGAGCCATAATATTAAAAAAATTCGGAGGCGGCGCCTATGGTCTTTGGAAGCCTGCGAGTTCTTAAAGTAAATGTGGATGCTGCTGAACATATTAAAAAAGGCTTCATTTACTTGAAAGGTTAACTGACCCACTGAAATTTTATTATCAGAAAAAAAGTTTTAACCAATCTTAACAGATTTTTCCCCACACTTTTTAGCCAAACTCTTTATTTTTGTTCATTATCATCATCACTGTACTTGCTCCAATAACAAGAAGGTCTTTCAACATCAGCAGCAGGAGCTGTTCAACGCAGCGAGAGCCAAGATGGCACCCCGGGGTGCCCTTCAGCACAGCCTGTTCGTGTCCCTCCTTACAACTCGGGCTCTGGACAGCTGGCTTCCAACAATGCTGCGCTGTATCACTCTCAAGAAACATCGATTTAAAAGCAACGGCTACACCAAAAACCAAACACCTTCTTGCTGTAACCTCACACAAAGAATTTTTTATTCCTGTACACGCAGTGCTCCACCCACGTAAGAACAGCCGTATTTTAGCCATCACGGCTTCCTTAAATATATCTACGATTTATCCGCCCCGGTTTTTAGCCCCTGGGGCTCTGTGACCGGCGGGGCGGGGGCCGAGCAGCGCTCCGGTCCAAGCCGCCGCTCGGCGAGGCCGGCACCGCGGGGAGGGGAGAGCTCGTTGCCTCAGAGGAGCCCGCGTCCAGCCCGGCGGCCCCGGCCACCCCCCCCTCGCCGTCCCCGGCCGGTCGCACCTTTGGGGAAGACGAGCTGCGAGGCGTCCTCCTCCACGTCCGCCGCCCGCGGGTCGCTGCCGCCCGCCGCCATCGCCTCAGCCGGCACCGGAAGCGCCGCCGCCCGGAAGCGCGCGCCGCCTCAGCGCTGAGGCGGGGCGGGAAGGAGGGGCGGTGTGCACGTCTGTGGAGACCGGCCAGATCGCCGTGAGAGGGCGAGGCGTTGCGGGCCCAAGGTTTTGCCTGAGAGAGCAGGCCGTGGAGGGAACCGGGAGGGAGCAAACCCGGAGGAAGGCTCCTTCAGCTCGGCCGTTTAGGAAATCAGGTAGCAAACCCTCCCTTAGGAAAACGCAGCTGTCCGTAGCGGAGCTTCTGTCTAGCACCCTGAGATTAATACACCTCATTCTGTGAGGACAGAGTCTTGACGCTGGAAATAACACGCTTCAAAGGGAGGTTACTTTTGCAGACTCTCCAGAAGTAGCCTGCAGACCCCTGAAAGGCATAGGCAGGCTGAAAAACGATGAAAGCTCTCTCGATGCTAAGTCAGGGGAACGCTGCCAGCAGAATAATTTAGGGACTAGTATTTTCCTTGGAGAGCTCACATGTAAGTGCCTAACCAGCCTAAGAGTCTTAAAGTAATCATCTTAATCAGACCTTCATATGTCATCCTGCACCATAAAGAAAGGCAAAATTAGGCTGTTGGAGGATTTATGATGAAACCACTCATGTTCGCATGAACTTGCCGTCCGTGCCTAGGTGAATTGTTTCCTGCATGCTGGGGAAAGGAACGCGTTAAGAGTAAACTACAACAATATGAAGGGGTCCAGTCATAGATTTTTAACGTTTGTGATCTGGATAAACGAGCATGGCAGAGAAACTGGTTGAGAACTGATTTCCTCAGAAAGATGGAATGAGGGTATCTTAGAGAACATATGGCAAATGAAACCATTTCAATTAGGTTTACAAGAAAACAAGGAAATCCATGACAGATTGACGAGAGAAGCATTTAAAAGCACTGGGAATCCTGATGGCTGCTGAAATAACCCATCTACTCAGATCATGATTCTCAGGGCAATAGGTAGCTTGCAGAGCTTTAAGTTACTAATTTCACTTCTGTTTTTCCCCAAGGATCCGTTCTACTTAAGTGTACAAAGACGAAAACAGTTAAGAGAAAGCCAGATACTTGCAAGAGGTTTAGGTACAGCTAAAGACACTATCATGGAAGATAAAGGTTCATTATCACCGACGTGTTTGGTGAAGATCTCAAGAGTCAAATAAGAGACAAATAAGAATATTGCTGAATGGAACCTGCTTCCCCTCCCCCCCCTTTTTTTTAAGAATATTAAAAATGCACTTAAAAAAACACAGTAAATATTGTTCAGCTACTGCAACAAACCAACCATAAGAGCACCTGATTTTTTCCTTGTTATTTTTAGAATGCAGTGGCTTCTTCCTCACTAATAATGACCGTTTCAGCATTTATCCATTTGATGGCAAAATGTGCATAAAAAAGGAAGATGAGCTAGATTAAAATAAAGTGAATGACTGTAGGTTCAGGCATATTTACTGGTCTTATCCTAAAATGAACTGATTGAAAAAAAATATTTGGCCAAATCTAATTTATTGAGAACACAGCCTCTAGTATTCCATATTCCAGGACAGAAAAAGTATTGACTCTTACTGGACATAGGTTATTAGGTAGTGGATTATTAGACAGACATACTATCGTAATTTCTGTGTTGCCACAGTTTAAAAACGGACCTAGCAAACAACTAATGACACCAACACAGATCTTAAGAAAAGCTTGGCTAAATACCTCCACATAATAAAATAAAGGAAGAATGAATAACAAGGATGTTCTATTATTAGTATAACCATATTTTGTAGTATGCTTTCCTTCTAATTTGCCAGCAGAAGGAATGTTTTATTCCTAGCAGTTTTTAAGCTTTCTAGCAGTAATTATGCAGTTTGTGTGGAGCGTCAAAACCCCCCACATAAAAATGCAAAGATTTTGATGGATTAAAAGTGATAAGGATTTTGAGACCTTAATCTATTTTTATTATCGTTAACATTTCTAGTACATTGTAGGAATAGGTCAAAATCCTTGTGGCTACAGCATCACCCACTCAGAATACCATGTGCCATAATGGCAATTACTGCACAAGACGCATGCTTTTTCATCTGTGTTCTTAAAGTATAACTCTTCAAATTTAGGTTTTCATACTATTGTACCTCCATTTATTTTTACTCCATTTAAAATTACATAGCCAAAACTATAATGAATGAGCAATATAGAGTAATACCCAGTAATAAAGTGATCACAAGCGTCTGAATGCAAAACTGGCTCTTGCATGACCTGTTAAGTTTTTAAATGCATATATGATGCAGCTAAACATACTATCAGCTGGTTGCATAATGCATAATTTATGTCAGAATTCATCTGATTATAAGAGTAGTCTAGCTGACTATAAAAAAGGAAAAAAATTATGGTTCAGTAATCTGGATATTGGTCAATTTGTAGAATTAAATACTTGTTTTAAGGAACGTGGAAACAATAGTCTTCTGGGCTTTCTGTGTTTTGGGAGTGATCATCAAACATATTCAGAGGTCATCTTTTCCCAGATTGTAGCAAAACCAGTTTAGAAACTTTTCTATGCTACTGCTCCATGTACTACAATTCAGTTTGAGAGCAGTCCTCATAATACATAGGTCAGTATAAATAAACTTACTGAGTCACATGGGAAAGTGTTCTGGTTGTAATTTTTATCCTCAAGAACTGGCATTTCTCAATCACAATTTGGTAGCTTATAATACAAATTTTGTCCAAAAAATAAATTATTTTTTTGTGTTTCGAATAAAAATGCTCAAGTATTCTTCATTTGAAGTCTCTTGTAGAGATTTCTCCTAACCTTCTGTAATGTGTTTTTAGTAGGAAGTGAGTGCTAAATGACTAATTTTGTTTCTTATTTCGGACAGAAGTAAAACCAGAGGAAAGCGTCTGGAGAATTATCCTGATTTATATTTAGTCTAGATGGAACTATTTCAGTGTGCAGTCATACGTACACCCTTCTCCCTGGCCCTGTCTTCACTGTGAGCTGCTGAGTGTTACTGCAGTTACAGAAAGCAACATGCATGAAAGAACCTCTGATGAAAGACACCGGACAAAGATTTTACGTCTGACTGATTCAATGTGAAACCAAAAACATCAAGTAAGGAGAAACATATGCCATAAATAAGTCTCTGTATTCTAGCCAACAAAGAAGCTGAGAGAATACACTTCGTAACTTACCTGGGCACATGACAGCAGTGGATGCTAGTTTTTCAGTTTAGAATTTACCATGAGTCACCTGGAAATCAGGTTAGCCACAGAAGTCCTCCTCAACCCACTCCTCATATCCCATAGGGGACTTATTTTCGAGCTTTACTTAGTACCAGAAGCATACTTTCTGAAAACAGGTTTTTGCTTTGTAGTTGCACTGAAGTCAATGAGCTTCTCAGGCATATTTAAGTCAAAACTACCCTCCCCCTTGGTTTGGCTGGGGTTTTTTTGGGGGTCTTACACCTGTTGTTTACTGATACCCAAGGCTGCCCTTCCCAAGAACCACAAAGAGGAAACGTAGGATCTTTAACTATGCATCTGCTGTAAATAAAAAATGAGCAATAACCTGAAAGTGTATGGAAAAAAAACATTTAAGCCAGAGGTATGCACATCAGAACTACTGCACAAATCAACTGATCCCGTGCCAAAGCAAACATTAAAATAGGTAGTAACAATCTAGAAAGATGAGTGTTTCTTTTTTCTGCAGTAACAGTTTTAGATCACCTGAAGGCTACAACATGTGAAGTACATACAATCTGTTTTCATTAGTTCATTTTAAAAGACAAAAAAACCCAAGTAACAGTTTTGGTAGCTTAAGCCAGATTTACAAATTCAGGATTTTCAGTATGATACAGAATTCTGCATGTATGTGCTTTATATGTTTCACCAGCATGACAACTAATAGAGAGTTATTGTCAAGCAAACATTATTTCAGGATACAAAGATACTTTGCTATACTATTATTAATGAAACATATTTAATCCCTGTTTTTAATTTTTCTACTGTTTCTCCTCACGTTCTTCTCGCAAAACTGTCTTGATTATTTCTATGCTTCCAGACAGCTGTCATCCCATTCTGGCACCCTCCCTGGTTCTGAATGTTTAATGTAATTTAGAGGTTTGGTATTCATACATGTAGTATATTGTTCATCTTTCTAGATGAGAAAGATTTCATCTTCTCTCCCATAAAGGCGGTGAGAAACCATATAAAGAGGACAATACAAGTAATCTTTATCCATTATGGTTTATTCTCTACAATACTTCATTAGAGGATAGAGTTCAGTTATTTACACTCAGAAGTTATTATATAGGTAGGAGGCAACCAAGTGTAATACAAAGAATTGGTCTGACATCTCCGCACTGAAGGTCAAAAGAGGTCTCCTGCTTTAAGGAAATAAATTAACCAAAAAAACCCAACAAAACAACATATAGTTTCCAGAATACAAACAGAAAACAGCACTAATAGTCAGTGAAGATTGCAATGTTTATTAATGTACTATGAAAACACATTATTCTGTGCAAAGGTTAAAATGAACTCTTAGATTTTCTTAGAGATTTTTTGTTTTTGTTCTGATAAATTGTAGATATGTGATATTTTGACCATAAAGCCTTCCAAACTGAAATGGCCTCATCTGAGGTTTGACTGTTGAACATTATAAAAAGAAAATTAAGAACCTCACAGTGGAAACATTCCAACACTGACAGACTCCAGTGATCAAAGACATTCTCCTGTAGTTACTGTAAAACAAAGACAATTCGTAATTGCAGTGAGATTATTTCTCAGTTGTGGTTGTCATGAGAATAAGCCCTTCTAGACCAAAAGGCACTTGCTTCTAAGGATGAGTTAAGTCCAGATCAAACCAGGTAACAGTTGCTAGAGTCCCAGCCAAGTAACCATGGATAAATTACTAAATCAATTGGCCACTGACTTTGGTTGTCTCCATCTTGAGGCAACTCAGAATACGTTTTGGTTTCTAGTTCACCTCTTTCATCCTTACGCATAGCTGCCATGTAATGATCTAGAAATGGGATTATTTCCTGAGACCACCTGTCCTTGCCATACATTTTTCTGAGCCAACTTAACTACTGACACACTTTTCAACCGATTTTATAGCTGGACCCTTATGGGACTAAAGCTGAGAGGGCCTGTTTCTTAGGCAGCAGACCAGTGTTTCTGATTTGCTATCTTCTCACTGCAACAAGACAAGAACACAGTACATATTTAGAGGCATTTTTGTTTTTCTTTAAACAGTCTGAGTGGGGAAATGGAAGTGGGAGAGGATGAGGCTTCCCCAGTCCCAAACCATCTAGCCCACTTCAGGCTTAAACCAAGTCACTCAATCCTAAAATTCTGTTCTTTAAAAATGACAGCTAACCCTCCCCACCCTACCCCTTAGTCATCCCCTATTCAAATAAAATGAAATCAGGAAAACACTATACACTGCTGAAGACACAGAACAGGGCAAACATTTGAAAAAGGAACAGTATTGTTGAAAAGCCTGGCACTATATGCCTGCATGACCAGTCTCACTGAGCGTGCTCAGGGGTGAAGTTTTAGCACCATTTTTTTGCTTTTTTTAAACCTTTTAGAAATTAAATTCTAACATAGAACACTTGAACAGTGATGAGTGTAGCCCTATGTATCATACTGTTTGACAGCTGAAAGGTGAACGGTATGTCCAGAGCTGACCCCGCCCTCCCCCATCACTACGCGGCACCTGGGAGAGTAATTACAAACCACTCGAGTTTGTAACAAGACCAATTTATTCTCAGCAGCAGGAAACCATGAAACAATCCCTTGATCTTCAATTGCTTTTCAACAACATCACAAGGGAAAAGTGGCAATTTATAAGAATGACCCAGTACAGGAGGACAGCTGGGTTGATATTGCACCGTTATCCAGGATAGGACCCCCTCCTTTCCCTCACGTCTCTCTCCTCCAGCTGAACATTACACCAACATGAAGCAAAACTGCACAATTCCACAATTCTGTTTGCTTCTCTAGGACCAGAAGGAGCAGCAGCACGCAGTTCTGAGCTTTCTACCAGCCCTATTCCCTGCCATACCAGGAGAGAATTTCAGGCTTGAAGCACCAGCCACTTTTAAAAGCCATCATTACCACACACAAGCAAACTTTAAAGATATAGACAACCAAATAGCCTTTGCTCTGCTATGCACTTGTATTTTCTTTCCTGATCATTGTTGACCCTCCAGAAACCTGGAAAAGAAAACAACAAAAAACCAACCCAAAATTATATTTTGAAGTCCAGTGACCTCACCGAGTGTCATAATTTAGAGTTTATGACATCCCTCAATGATGCTGCAGAACAAACACTGGATAACTCATCTTCCTCTGAGATGAGAGTATTTCTTGTAATCATCAACGATGAGCGAAGAAACACAGAACGCACGAGTCTCACACAGTTTGGGTAACACAGGTTTCCCCACTCGTTGCCTTGATGTGGCAATGACTAAACTGCGTAAGATACTAACTTCACAGTGAAACTACATAGCTCTATTCCATAGGCCTGCTGTAAACTGGCATACTCACAGTTCTCAAGATCGATAGTCACACCAGAGAAAGTGGCTGTCCTATCAAAAGGAAGGTCCCCGAGACTGTTAGCTTAAGTTAAAAAAATTTCAGTCACTAGTCTCACTTACACGACTACAGTCAATGCCCTGCAAATCCCTCCCCATCCCTAATCCAGTCATACTCTGTCTGGACACAAAACTTGGCTGTAACAGAGAAGACTGTCCAGGGACACTCGAGTACCTTGCCCTTTGCATACACGGCATGTGCCATGCTGCTCTCTTACAGGCATAACAGCATTCTGTGTCATAGCAGGCTACATTACAAAGCACTGTCTAAAAACCCAGGAAACTGTAAACCAAGAGAACTTGTAGAGAATACAGACTACAGTGGGGTCCGATAATTAAAGCCTTCTAGGCTTTATTTAAATAATGGATTAATCTGCAATACCATCCAAAGGTTTTTCACATCTTTCAGTGTTTTCTGTCCGTGAGGATGGGGTGCTACCCGGATGTTCTACCCTCCCCGATATCATAATGTCCGCCTGTGATGTGCAGGGACTGCAATCAGCTCTCGGTACACAACAGATACCAGAGGTTAAAAAAAATTAAAAAGAACCTAAAAAATGTTTTGTTGGACTCCGTTGCCCAGGCTGCCAGGGGAATGCTCCTACTTGATCTGGGGGGGCTTCCATAACGAACAACTCCAGTTTCCAGAGTGTCGGTAACACACAAGAACGGATCAGTCCGAAGCGGCGCTTTCACTCCTAGAGGTCTTCTGCACCTCACGACAGTTCGTAGGCATGGAGCCCCAATCCAACTGAACCCCCGTTCTGAGGGAAGGCTGAGATAAGGCTTGGGCCCCTGAAGTTCTGTCACGCTCTCATCCTCCCCCCAGGTCAGCTGGAAGGCAGACTTGGCAACGGAAGCTAGCATCATAAAATGGTGCAGTAATAGAAGTAACTGGACCAGGACGAGGAGGCATCTGCCCCAATGATGTCGTAACCGTTGGCAGCAACTGGGGAGTGGGACTGGTCATGCAGCCGTGTGTCAGGAGTAATGATTGTAGAGGGGGGGGGCATGAAGAGTGCCGTTCTGGAAACAATGCTGACGGGAAGCCATGTATTCTGCATAACTGATTGTCACCTTCTCACTGCGGTACCTATGGGAACAGCGTAAGAAAAAATAACGTAAACAGGCTATGCACTAGGAAAGGACTAGACAAAAACATTCATCCCAGATCACCTTTTAGCTCACAGCCAATAACGACCAAGAGGAACCCACTAACTTCGTAAACTACTTTGATATTGCCTCATGCAGTAGTCTGAATAACCCATCTAAGCCTGAATTAGCTTCAGTGTCCCAAAAGTTGAGCCCTGTTCAAGGCAATCGTAATTAAGGGGACTCCTGAAGTAGCGCACAGGAGACAAAGGATCCGTTTGTATTCTTTTTATCCACTTGCTGTGGAAAAAAAAAGGGCATGAAAAGTTTCCTGGAAGAAGACTCTGCTTCAGAGACTAAATAACCAGTATTTCACTATTATTTGCTTTTGTAGTTATCTTCACATTTGAAAGGTACTGAAAGAAAACGATGGAAAGTTGGGTAAAGGGAGGTTTATTATAGCATATACGTGACTTAGTCCACGTTGTACAATCAGAATTCACAAAACATGAAGTCCCTTCTGAGACACCAGAGATTTCCAGGTAAAGCGTGCTACACAACAGATAACTTCAAAGTGGTCGTGAATTGCACTAAGTCCATGTCACACCAGATTTTAATGAAAATCTTCATCCTGTCCTCTCCTGTTAAAAAAACCCCCACACATCCACCTCATTTCTCCAGAGGTAAGGAACGACCTGATAAATCAGTGTTTCTATACAAAACCAGAATGTCCCAATTTTTACTAACACAAAGGGAGCTGAAACCAATAGGACAGCTGGGGGTATAGAAAAGCAAGCAGATTCTGAAAACCAGCCAAATTTGAGTGTGGTTTGAAGACAGCTGTCATCTCCAAATAGCTACACCATCCGCAGATGAGTACACTGAGAAAAGGAAGTCCATTGTAAAGATACACAAAAATCAACCTTTTTAAACTTTCAGAGGTTCTGCTTCTTTTGATCGTTCATGTGGATGATAGTATTAAAAGCAGTGGCACTTCTCTTAAAAAATGCCAGCTTCAATCCTGCACAGACTGAGCATGTTGTGTTTCGTTCTATACACATTATATGCCTAACGTGGCATTTATGATTTTGTTTTTCAGACTACATCTCTCACCTGAAAGAAGCATGAAGGCTTACATCAAGCACAAATACTTTAAATTACCCACAAAACATTATAAAGTAAAATTAAAAGACGACAAATACATCGACTTACCTGGTGAGTTTAATTGTTTTCCTAAAATCATTGGTAATTGGAGCCTTAAAGCCACCTTTCCTGAGTAAGGAGTCTATGGTCTGGATCTGATCCCAGTCTATTGAAAAATAGAAGCAAGGGGAATTTTTCAGTATGAAAATGATGTTTCAAAAAGATAAAAGATGCATTAAAAGGCCTCTAGAAAAGCAAACAACTAAACATGAAACTTTGAGCTTTAGAAATACCAGTGTTGAACTGGACATACGTGGTCTTATGCATGCACACTATCGGCACATGCCAACCCCTTTTAACTCATATTGGAACTGGTCTATAAGACAGTAATTCCATTTTCCATGTGACCTCTCTTCTTATAAAGGTCCGTGCCTTGCTTCTGTTGCAGGGACCCCAAACAGTTTTGTCACGTGCCACTCAAGTTTAGCTCCCTAAGCCTTAAAATAAGGTAATACTTAGCTCTTTACATAGACAAACTGGGATCAACCTGATGCTCTAGTGATAGCACAGTGCACTGCTATGTGAGAGATCAGAGTTAAAATTCCTACCTTAGTCTTTTGCCCCAGAGCCAGGAGGATGCGACCACTCCACTCTGCTAGGTGGAGGAAAGGAGGCAATATTTTGAGCAGTTACCATGGTGACCACTACTATATCTGAGTGGGAAGTGTGCTCCAGAGGGGCCCTGTTTCCTGCCCTCATCTGGAGGATGCTACTTTAGCAAGAATGAGGAGGAAAGGGACTCTCCTGTTGGTGCTGTGCAGCCTGCAGTTATCCTAGTTGGTGGGAGAAACATAGAAGAGGAAAGATGCAACGCTGAATGAAGCTGGAAGATCCATACTTTGAGATCCTCTATTTCTTAAGCCCTAAAACATTTTTACGCTAAGATACAGCTGTGCGCAGATGTGGGATGAGAGAAAGGCCAGATGAAAACCCAGCAGCAGCTGTATCAGGTGTCAGTTATCCAGATTAAGCCTGGTGGCTCCATGGCACTACTACGAGGATAGCATTGCAATCCAAACCCAAATTCCAGATTTATGTTACCCAATTCTGTGACACATTGTGTTGATATGTTTGGCTGCCGTCTCAAACCCACCTTGTTCCTTAGCAACCTCAGGTAAATACGTGGCTGTGCGTTTCACGCCTTTCTCATTGATGAACTCTATTCTGATCCCATGGATCCCAACCTACAGATGGAAATGAATAGCCAAATAAGAGGTGTTTGCTAGCACTGAGTCCATGATCGAGTTGCCACTCCCACAACACTGTGTATCTCTCTCTCTCTCTGGCTAGCTTGGCTTTTGCCTGGACAAGGACATTTCTCTTCCCGACTCTCTGTCCTCGCCAGACAGGTCTCACAAGCAGATCTCTTAGCAGAGCTAAAGGACCTCCGCCACCTTTCGCAGACAAGCCTAACCAGTCTCCCTGCCACTCCTCCTGAAGCAAGTCTCGTCAGAAGTCTGACAGTTTTCCGTCTCTTAAGTTAGGCAAGAAAGGCAAGACCTCTACACAAGAACCATGCTTAAAATATCCCAACCACAAAGTCTATTTAATCCTTCTTGAACTAAATACATGTACAAGGTCCTAAGAATGATTAATACCTTCGGTCTTAACTACTTTTATTCGCAGTTTCTATTCACAGCATCACCATACTTCCCAGGTTTTTACATATGTATTTACACCCATCTGCTACTGGGTCAAATCCATGAAACACTTTCATGTCTCTCTTACTCCCATTCAGATCCCCTCCCAACCAAAAGCACACTGCTAGCCCATCCTCTTCCTCCCTTCTATTTTTCCAGCCCCGTTTCTTCTGTTCCCAGTTTCAATACCCGTACACCCCTGTAACGAAGGAGACACATCACCATGTACTAACCCGAACCCGAACGGAACGAGAGAGTGATGCAGAGTTCCAAATGCACCTGTTCTCACCTCCCAGTCCAGGTAGTCACTGGCATCCTCAAAGTTAGTGAGGAGGGAGACAGAGCAGAAGAGTTTGGGCAGCTCCTCGCGGGTCAGGGGGGGAAATCGGCTGTCCTTAAGTGCACTGAAGGAAAGAGACGATACATCGCCTAATACAAGCACCAAATTAAAGTGTCAGATGCTTAGTTATTCCCTTCTTGATTATTCCTCTGTGAAACACGTTTCTCTTTGCTACTGCAGAGGAAGTGATTTGCATCTCTTCCTAATCTAATGAACTGTAATACGCAAACACTAGTGCAAGGTTCCCGACACTGTCCTCCACTTACTGCAGCTGGAGAGAAATGATGTGCTGTGTAAGATGTCGAAAATGTTAGTATGCAAGATAGATTCGACATGAGCCTTCAAATGTCAACCAAAATTCACCCATTGCAAAGATGTTCCCCTAAATCCTGATACATTACCTCACCCTAACTCTCCTACATTTCTCATGTTTATTTTGTTGTGAAGCATGTTAAACTGAACTATTGATTCAACTTCTTAACCTTTAATCCTTATAGATCTTCCGCAAATGAAACTAATATCTGATTCATTTCATTTTCAACATAATTACCTGGTTAATGTGTATTCCCTGAGTCCTGAGTGAAGATTCATGGCTGAAAAGGTCCCAATGCAGCCACGAAGCCGCTTGTCTCGCCCCGTCTTCCACGTCACAAAGAGTGGACTGAAAAGGCAAAAAAGAGAAATACTCCAGCATCTGGAGATATTTGGTTTCTAAGGGGAGACCAAAAAGGTGTCAAAGATCATGTCTGCATGCACTTGCTTTCTCTCCCTCCAGTAAACCTCAGACAGGTGTGTTTTCTCACCTGCTATCTAGCCATAATGTGAAAGCCCGCCCCCCCCCAAATGCAAAACCCAACATCTCCCCCTACCTTTTCAGCATCCTCCTTCCTCTCCACCAGTACTCTGTCCGCTCTCCACCGACACCATCCTGGCCTGACTCTGCGCTGTCTTCTAATGAGTGATATGGTTCTTTGACCCCACTGATTACTACTGTGAGTAATGGCCTCACTTAGTAGCATCCACTAGTTTACATGACAACCCATATAAAAATTAATATAGGTGAAGCAAGTAAGATTACTTATTTATCGTACCATTGAACCTGAAATATCCCCAAGCATTCTACAAACCATCTATAATTCAGGTTTACGATAAAAGCTTTTATTTGTTGTTTTGTGTTTTGTTTTGATTTTTTTTTAAGATAAAAAAAGGCAAACCTAAAGGTTTTATTCCTGTTATTTCCATGAGGATCTGACTTCTGGGTCCATCCCTAGTGCTCAAACAGTTTATGTTCACTTCTTTTGCTTACCTTACATTGAATTATATTTACACAGATTCTTTCCTGTTGAATACACACCTAAATCACTATATTGTTCCTATTCAAACATCACATGGATTTTCATTTTCCTGTCTACTACCATGAATTTACAGGCATAACAGTACATTCTCAAATTCAGCAGGCTTGTTTCAGTCTGTTAAACTAGAAGCCATGATTAAGCCCCAGAAAGCAAAAAGTTCAGAACAGTAGCATTCAGAAGAGCTCTGTGAAGAGGTAAACAGGTAAAGACAGCTGTGAATACTAAATACAAAAAGTTTGCTTCCACAGAAGTGAGTGAAGTTGCAAACAGCTCTAGAGAGAAACAGTAAAGAAAGGACAGTGGTGGCTGCAGCTCTACAAGAATGTCCAAACATCTGGAAAATTCTGCAAGGCAACTGATGATGCTGACCTAATTATAAAACCAGCATGACTGATCTTACTTTTTCAGATTACAGAGTACTGAACACAAAATGTGGTCACTTCGAACCCAAGCATAAGTGAAAAAGTTAGTCGTTAGTGACTCCAAACATCAATCTGTGGGTTTCTATTCAACTTTGAAAGGTAACAGGATAGAAAACAGGCAGTGTTAAGAAAATAATTTTCTGACACTAAACAAACATTGGCAGGAGTTCTAAAACGTGGAAACAGAGTAACTGATTCCACATCAGGGCGCAGACACTTGCTTTCCTCAAAGTCTTGAAGCTCTTGTGAGCAATATGTCTTTGCAGCAAACATTACAAGAAATATGAAGGGATTCTGTTTGGTCAACAAAACCGGCACGGAGAGCGGATGACTTCTCAAATACAGGTAACAGAGCTTCCTCCGTCTAAGCAGTCAGAACCTTGTTTAAATTGTAGTGACAAAGCAATGCCCAGTTATGTTCCCGAGAGCAACAATGGGATTAAAAACCTCTACCGCAGCATAAATGCATCATTCAGGATCTAGTTACTAGCTGTGACCATTGGCAGAAGTGCTACCCAAAATAGCAAATAGCCTTTAAGTGATAATTGTGAAGTACTTTGCCCACAGAGGAAGCGGAAACATTCTTCCACAACCATCAGCCACCTTATGGTTCCTTCACCAAGACAGAGGATTCACTGTTCTAGTCTTCCAACAACACTTCAAGGCACTTTCAGGATATCAGTCCTCTACATTTTCATCTAGCTCCCGCATGTTGAAACAGAAAACAGAAACGGAGCATAAGAAAACACATGAGAAAGCTTACGAAAACAAGATACTAAACTTACAAAGGAGATTTCTGAGAAACATTACTGTCACAAGCTCAGTGGAAATTTATCTTAATCTAATTAAAGTTTTGAAACCATTACTTAGCCCATGTGACACTCACCCCAAACAGAAAAGGGAAGGGAGACAATGAAAAGCATCACTGACAGAATACAAATCTAAGTAAGTTCCTTCTCTTCTTGGATTCAAATTACAGATTCACATTTCCAATTCACCTCTTTCCCCTTCAAAAAAAAAAAAAAGTTTCCACTGAGCTGTGACGCAGCTTTCTGCGTCTGTAATAGAAGACATATTACCAGAAAGGACAGGATAATTATATTCAAAAGGCTGTCATATTTTAAAAGATCTTAAAGCACATCTTTAACAATTTTTCACTGTGGTCATAACTGCGGCATAAAAAAAAAGAGATTATGATGTCGTACAAGTATATAAAATTTCACTATTATCAAGTTTTTCACTGCAGAAAAGATGTTGTTTCTTTATCTGAAGAATAAATGCACTTGGCAAATTGCAGGTGCAGCTGACAATGAGCCAATTGTTCCATAGACCTTCCCTGAAAAGCGTACTTCCCAGATGTACTGAGAGAAGTCACGACAATCTTTTGCCCACATTCACCCAGGAGCACTCACCGGTACTTTGCAGTCATATCCCGAGCAGATTATGGCAACCATTTCTCCCCCAGCCACAACATCCTATTTAGATGTGTTTGATGAGAGCTGGCTAGGCTTAGGAGAGGGGAATTTCAGCAACTGAAAACTAGCTTCTCCAATTGCAACTACGTAGGGAATTTTAAAGTAGCAAAATATAGTCTGTTCAAATCAGAATTTAGCTTGTACTAGGAAAAAACCTGTTATGGTACAGATTTTTATGCTGCAAGTATCTTATTATTTGGCTTGCATGGCAACTAGAAACTTGCATGGTGTAGTTTCAGTACCAGTTTGTAATACCTACCATTAAAAAAATCATAGACCGAAGTACAGAATTGGAAGAAGTAACCAATTCACTATTTGCATGCCATACAGATTCCAAATTGTAATATTTTCAGTAACCTGAATAGCAAACGGGATGTTTTCTTCATTTACCAAGTTAATTCAGATGTAAATACGAGTCTTGCAATGCCACCTTCTCTGCACTGGTGTGTGAACGTTGCTGCTAACATGTAGGTAAGGTTCCCTTACTCTGTAGGTATCTACCAGCTCCATAATTCCCATCAAGGTTGTTGTCCATGTGCATATCCTCTCAAGCTGGAAATTGGAATTCACGCTGTTTTTCAAGTCATAACTCTGTAGCTTGTATGTTATTACCCTGTTTATGCAGAATCCTGACCTTCACGACTACATCTATCGTTACGTTTGCATTCAGCACCCATTTAAAAGGTCTCCTATCTGAGAAATAGGTTGGGACAAACCTGTGCATCTTTCTACTCCTTCCATCAACAGTCTCTTTTCTGTCTGTCCGGAGGCACTTCTGGTATATACCTTTGTTCTGTTCAAAGATCTCTTACATTGGCATTAATTATGTTACAAAGGACAAGAACACAAATTATTTATGTATTTTCACTTAGTTTACTCTTATATTTGATAACATTTGGCTTGAAGTTTGTTGCAGTACCATCTCGTGTGTGACGGATCATCCCTGTGTGTGGCTCTACAAGAGAGCAAACCCCATGCTTTTCCCTGGGGTACACACAACTATTTGCTAGAAGCAACAGCATAAATCCTGAAACGCAAGAAAATTCAGGTAGGCATTTGCCTGGAGGGGAACACAGGAGAAGAGCGAATTTTACTTTGGAGTGCTGATCTAAAAGACTTTTAAATTATCAGCACAGAAATGCTCAGTGAATGACTTTTACCTTTTCAAATTTGCGCATAAAATTCACACAGCTGAGATTCCTGAAGGAACGCCCTTTTTGAAACTAGTCAACAGAAATAGCAACAAAATCCAGCTAGAAATGTCTTTCAATGCCAAAATAATGAATCTGTATAAAAGAATCTCTCTTATTGACTTAAGAACAAAACAACAAAAAACCCCTTTGCATTTCAAGCGACAAACTAATAATCAGACTAAGGTATCATTTTCTAAAAGGGGCCCACTTAGCTTAGGTATGAAAAACAACAACAGAAATATTTCAGTTCGGGGAGTCCCTGGAACTATTCTATATTCCAGTCCAGAGTATTTCTCCATTGACTTGTATTTACAGTATTAAACAGCTTAGTCTGCCGTAGCATTCGGAACGTGTATCCATAATCCCGCTCGGATAATAACTGCAGGGATGCACAGCCTACATCTACGCTGACAGCCAATAAGGTGGGGAGACATTCGATGCACGCAAAGTCCTTGACCTGCCTAAGCCATTGTTCCTTTACATCAATTTAAAATTCATTAACTTGAATTAAGGATGTCAACAACTTTTTATTTTGTCTGTTGTTCTGGAGGTGGCCCCTGGAGGAGTGTCAGAAGGTGTATCTGTCATTGATCTTTCCCATATAATTCTTCCATCAAACATTTTAACAACATTAACATTTCCACACCTACGCATTCAACCTCCAGACAAACATTAGTGAAATTTCACCAAAGCAAAATACCTTCATAAATCCTTCTCCTCACTTCTTCTCAAGCACACCTCCTTTCTTCTTAACCTTGGTATCATCCTTGAAAGTTAACTCTCCATTTCTTCCCATATTGCCCAGCTAGCACTGTCACCACAACACAGTTTCTCAGTTCCACGACTGGCAAATTTTTGGTTCCCCTCCCTGCTAAACCCATTAAGTTGGACAGCTGAACCCCTTGTGAGTGTCCTGGTCCAATTCTCACCAGCTCAGCACTTGTTTCAGGATGAGCCGGGAACTTGTCTCAACTTCTTACTTTATTTCCTTCCACCTACTGCACCGAAGGAAGCCTCTCTCCTTGCCCCTTCACCGAGTTAGTGCCTCACATTAGAAGCAGGATCCTCTTCAAATTAATGGAGTTATTTTACTGTTTTCTGAAAACTCTTCATTTCAGTTCCACTCATTCTTTTAGCACAATTTTATGGGAGGCACAGTGCAATTAATTTTTTGCAGAGGAGTCTATTTACAAAGAAGGGAGCAAACTTTAAGAGAACGTTATCACGAAGTGGGTTTGCACTCCTCGATAAAGTATGCAACGTCTCACGCAACACGTTAGACTGCGCGCTGAAGAAGCCCCACCCTTCCTCGTATTTTGCCTAGCTCTGTCTGTAGAGCTAAGCATGTTCTCCCTTGCAGGCCACTCTCCAAAGCTCTACTCATCTCCACCGACAAGCATAACAGAACGTTTTTACTCTTTGCTGCACTTAGAGCGCATCGGTTTTTGTTTCTGGGAGACAACGCGAGCGGCAGAATGCCCCCCCGCCACCCGCATACCAGTTCTCCCGCTCCCCAGAGGAAACCCTTCATCCCTCCCCAACCACGCCGCAGCTCTGGATCCTGGTTTCGCAGCTTTCCTCCCGCACATGGATTTACTCACTAGGGGTCATTGGTAAATCGAGGGAGTCGTGGCTGAGGGAAACCATAGAGATGACAGTAGAGTACATCAAAGCAGTAGCAGCACATCTCCGCTGTCACCACCAGGTTCTTGGTGCTGTTGGCAGTTCCATTGGGCCGAGTAAGTGGGCTCAGAGCTCCTGAAGTGGGATTCATTCGAGTAATGGGGGAATTTCCTGGGCCCAAAGTCAAGTCCGATACGTTCTCCCTTCCATTATTCCCGTCTGTATGCTGGTGGTTCTGAAGAGGACCTGAACTGGAGCCGGGTACAGTTGTGGCCTGATTCCCATGACTGTGCGTTCCACTCCCAGACAATTTGGGCTTCTTCACCCCACAACAGCCAGCTGCCAGCTTGGGCTCAAGTGGAGGAACACAGCGTCTTTTTCCCATCCTGCTTCAAAACTCGCTGCCTGGAGCACTGCAGAACCCTGGCAAGGAGGGGGGGGGGCAGGGAAAAAAAAAAGCAATACACAAACAGTTACAGGTGAAAAACCAACAGCTGCTTCCCCGCTTCTGCTAAGGTGACAGAGAGGTTTGCTTTTGCAACAAAAAGAGGAAGAGAGGCCTCGCTATGCACAAGTAAATACAGAACTAAAATCGGTTCAGCAAGCAGCACGGGTGTTTTCACATACAAATTGAAAGAGTGTGTACACAACATGGATGGAATCACACTTTTAAAGTTTCTGATGAGATGCACTGAACACTGTAATAGCCAGCGCGTTGCAAAAAAAAAAACCCAACCATTACCAGCCTTCCCATAACGGAATTAAACCACGGGAGAACAGAAGGAAAAAAGACTGGGACACAGATACACCCCATCCACTGCTTTTCCAGATCACCCGCTCCCTTTCGGTCAACGCCTGCGCCAGTGGCAAACCGCTATCTCGAAACCACCAGTGCATTTCCCTTCCCCATTCGCAACAGTCGAGTGACAACAACTCCAAATGACTCCTCCAGGGCTGGACTCCCAGGGGTGCTGCCCTTGATTTAGCGCTAGCCTGAGCGGGACACAAAGAGAAGCTACAAGCGTTGAACCACCATTTTCTAAACAACAGATTATCTTCCAGAGCCCATGAGCTAGAATCTGCATTTACTTTCTCAGTTGAAGTAAATCTGTAGTGCTTATGAGTAAAGGTCTAGGGTGTACCATCAGGATAGGCAGGAGAGGGAGAGCTGAGGAGTGAGCACGGCCCGAACAGAGCGGAGCAGTAACGGCAGGGAACAGATACGGTACAAAAAAATCCAGAACAGTGTTTCGCTGGGAAGGAATGAAACGCTAGCTCTTGCATCACAAGAAGGGGTGGAACAAATACAGGGAGGAAAGACTATGCAGGCGAAAATGAACGAAGATGACAGGCAAGGGCCCACGTCAAGGGTAGGAACTTCATCAAGTGCAATACCGGCATCACCATGAGAGCTAAACCCACAAAGGGAGGGGAAAAAACCACTCCCCGGCGGTCAAGCGGGGCTAAAAGCAGAGACGCGCGTGTCACAGGGAACGCTGCGGCGACCTGGAGGCCACGAGTACCAGGCTGCATCTCTAACCGGCCGAGCATTCCTCCGGGTCCTCCTGCCACGCAACCGACTGCTGCACTCGCGGCAGGGGAGGGTGACACGCCGAAAGTCAGGGTGTGACAACTCCCTTCCTACTCTGTGGGTGCAGTCAGCGTGAACTCCATCCGCCGTGGGGAGAGCCGCGTGGCCCCGAACTGAAGCAGGACGGGTTTCAGGCGCGGTGACAGACGCGCCGCTCCACAAACCCTCGCCTCAAGGTGTCAGAACCACCGTCTGCGTAAGGAACAGTTTACGAGACCTAACAGAAATTGTCCTTTTTTCCTTCGATCCCTACCTTTGTAATAAAGAAAAAAAAAAAAAGGAAAAAGTATAACTTTGACAAAGTGACTGGTGAATTTTTCTCAGCGCCCACTGGAAGTTGCCCGCCGTGGCTCGGCGAGGGGGCTGGGGTAGGGGAGCCTTCTCCGGTGCTACCGGAGGCTCTCACCGCGCTGGGGGGAGACCATGGAGACCACTCACTGCTCTGCACCGCAGCTCTCCGGGTCGGGGCCGGGGGCCGAGCGCCGGCCCGCTCCGTACACCGCCCTCCGCGCCCGGCCGAAGGGGCCTACCGGAGGCGGCTGCCCCGGGCGGCGCTCGGCGCCGGG